>Ga0105148_100080_pt1 | contig 14853 bp, 17 predicted proteins | sample RS_199metaG_FD_91502 | JGI IMG/M metagenome (GOLD analysis project Ga0105148, IMG submission 91502) | Switchgrass associated microbial communities from Austin, Texas, USA, to study host-microbe interactions - RS_199 metaG | ecosystem: Host-associated > Plants > Roots > Rhizosphere | place: USA... | reverse complement strand
ATCAAGGACAAGCATCTGATCTTCGCGCGGAAGGGCGCTGGCACCACCACCAGCGGCAAGGCTCTGCCGACCCTGACGATTCGTCGCACCGATGGCGACCGCCACAACTGGCAGCGGCAGAAGCGGGACGGTCAGGAAGGCGTTACGGCCAGCTGGCACGACAAGAAGGGGGCGAAGCGCCAGACCTTCACCGTGGGCAAGGCCGATGGCGCGAAGAAGCTGCGCAAGGTCTATCCCGACGAGGCGTCGGCGAAGCGCGCGGCGATTGCGGAACGGGACCGGCTCAAGCGGGCACCGGCAACCTTTGACATGAAGCTGGCGCTGGGCCGCGCCGATGCCATCCCCGAAGCCCGTGTGAAGGTCAGCGGCTATAAGGATGAGATCGACGCGGCCACATGGCTGATTTCGGAAGTGACGCACCGGCTCGACAAGGCAGGCGGCTTCACAACCGATGTGAAGATGGAAACCGCGCCCTAAGCGCTGATGATCAGCGCCGCGTGCTGTTAGAGGTTCTCACCCTTTTGCGCACTTTCAAGCCATCATCCCACCATGTTATCCGTTTCGCCCTCGAATTGATTGCGGGAGGTGTTATGCGCCTTTTTTCGTCTGCGCTAGTTGCATCGATGCTATTCGTATGGACGTCCTCCGCAAATGGGGAGCCTCGATACGACAGTGGCGCTCAACTCAAGGCTGCGGATGCCAAGATCGATGCCATGACAAAGCAGGCAGCTCTGAAAAATCCGCGCCTCTATCTTGCGATCATTCAGTCGATGCACCCCTTGCACATCGATCTCGAAAAAAACTGGCTCGGTTGTTATAATCCCAAAGCCTTGCGACAGCGCTTTTGTAGACCGAGTGATCGGTATGTGGAGGAGAAAGTAATCGACACGCATGGAGGGAGTTGCGGGCGAACCTGGATTATCGTTTCGTGTACGACTGTTGCAGAACACGGGTCCAGCGACGCCAGAAAATAGCGTGGCGATGCCGTTTGGAAGCAGGGTCAAACTTGCCACCTCAGCGGGGAGTTAACGTGTCCATAATAACTGGCACGAACTCAGTTGCATTCTTGCCTGAGCCTGCTCCCGTCATCCCACTTCGGTTTGTATTCGGCCATCCTACGCCGCAACTGTTCGCACGCTAGGTTGCTACCTTGGGCGTAAACTTGGGCGACGACCCGGTCATAAACGTCCCGCTTGATCGGCACGATCGTCAGCGAGCCTCGCAACTGCTGGGCAAGGCTCCGCTGGGAGGCGCGGGCGTCGCCGACGACGCACCGGCGACCGGGTCGACAACCGTGCAACTCTGGCGCATCTATTCCCAGCAGACGGTAACGCTGGCCCGCGCAGTTGATCGTATCGCCGTCGCTGGCGTGACAGGTCGCGGCAGAGACGGCGAGCAGAGCCGCGATCAGCATCAAGTGCGCCTGAAAACGCCAGCGACGCGCCCGATCACGAACATTTCGCCATCGACTGCCATTTCTTCTCGAACATGCGGGTTGTCCGCCATCAATTTGAAGGTGCCATCAGGCATGGCGCGCACCCGCTTGATCGTGCCCAAGCCACCATAGCTGAGCGCCCAGATCGCGTCCTGTCGATCGATCCGCCGTTGAGAGCGGTCGATAAGAACAATATCGCGGTCGTTGATGGTGGGATACATGCTGTCACCCACGGGCTTAGCGACAGTCAGGAAGGCAGCCGGGGAGTCGGTGAAGTTTCGCACCCAATCCTCGGGAATCCACCGTTCGACCGATTGGACCGATTGATCATCAAGATAGGTTGCACCCATGCCTATGGCGAGATCGATTTCCTCGATCTTCATCAGCCCCATTTGCACCGCGATTTCTTCGGGCGTAGGCGGGACGAACGCTCCCTCGTCAGGATCCTCGGTTTCGCCGGTGAGATAAGCGGGGGTTGTCCGCAATTCCCGAGCGATCTTGTGCAGGTAGCTAGATCCTGCCGACTCTTTCCGAACCAGCTTCCCTATTGTCTGAGCACTGACGCCAACTTTCCGCGCCAAGCTGGACTGCGTTTCGCCCACAGCTTCCATGCGCGCGATGAGACGTTCGGGGATTAGCATCGCCTAACCACTTACAACCATGGATGTAGTATACCATGGAATAATTCTTCTTGACGGGTCTACAACCTTGGGTGTAGCGGTCAGTTCATGAGCGAACAAGCCACACCTTTTGAAGCGCTTACGGCAGCTGTGCAGCGCGCTGGATCGCAGTCGGCCTTAGCCCGGTTATGCGGCGTTTCGCAGACCGCAGTGTGGAAATGGTTGCAGTCAGGCAAGCGTCTGCCCGCTGAATATGTGCTGAAGGTAGAGGCTGCAACTTTAGTTCCACGCCACCTTCTCAGACCTGACATTTACCCTGTTTCCCTGACGCCACCGCCGGTTGAACCCGGTGATGAATGTGGCGGCATCTTACCAACGCAACCGGCGGCGGTCGCTTGCGATCGGAAACTTAAATTGCAACGAAAGGACATCCACTGATGCCCGCCACTAGCACGCCCGCACAGCAGGGCCGCCGCATCATCGCAGACGCGTTCTTCTCCGTGAATTTGCAGATGAGAATGCTGAACGCCCTCTACGACGCTGCTCACCCGATGAGCGTCACGGAACTGGAAAGCCAGCTGCGCGTCACGCGCCGCGATCTTTGGTCCGCAGTCCGCGCCCAGGCAGTGCTTGGCAACGTGCGGAAGGGCCAGCCTCTCGAACTAACCGCAGCAGCCCGCGCCGCCATCGCAGCAGGCCGGGCAGCGCATCCGGCGGCAGTCGCCGCCTGACCTGAAATTGGTTGGGCGAGGCTCGCACCCCCGCCCAACCGATCCGCTTGAAAGGACCAAACGGAATGCTTTCCTTCGAGACACAGGCGGTCGGGCGCAATGCGCCGTCGCAGTCTGATCGCGCAGACCGCCCTGAAAATGGGATAGCCGACGCCGCGCGCGCCGAACATTCGGGAAAATGCGCATCATCCATTTGCCCCAACGACGCTGCTCCGACCTATTCGCTGCGGGGCCGCTTTGCCGCCCGCCACGCCTTTGTGGTGCCTGCGGAACTGACCCTGCGCGATGAACCGGCTCCCGCGCCGCAGCTGCCGCGTTGGTATAGCGTCGTCACCTTCCTGTTCGTCAGCAGCGCCACGCTGTTCGCCATGTGCGCGACGGGGCGGCCCGGAGCATGACGAAGGTCCGCGTCCCTCTCACCTTCTCTCTCGCCATCACCACGGCGGTCGGCCTCATTGGCTGGGAGCAGGCGGCCAAGATCACGAACCGCTCCAAGCGGGCGGTCCGCTATTGGAGCGAGAGCGACAAGGCCAGCATGCCGACGCTGGATCAGGCCATCGTCCTCGATCGGGCATTCATGGAGGCAGGCGGCAGTTTTGCGCCGATCCTTGAAAGCTATGCGCGGCAGCTGGACGTCGCGCTGTCGAACACATTGGCATGTCGCGCGGCGCTGGCCGACGACATCGCCCAGGCATCGCTGGAATCGGCGGGCGCGATCAGCAGCAGCATCCATGCGATGCAGCACGGCGCGTCCCCGACAGAGATCCACCACGCCATCAAGGAGACCGAGGAAGCGAGCGGCGCTTACAGCCGCCTGCTGACCCGTCTCAAGTCATTCCTGCCCGGCAATGGTGCCGCGCAGGGAAAACTGGGGGAAAGCTGATGGCGGGACTGCCTCACGTCACTTGTCCGGCCTGCGGGGGCCGTGCCCATTCTCGGGCGATTGGGAAGAACAGCACGCTTTATCGGGAGCTATATTACCGCTGCCGCAATCCCGATGCGTGCGGACATGAATTCGTCGTTGAGATGGTGGCGGTGCGAACCACGAAGGTGAGCCGCTTCCCCAATCCGCTGGCGGTGCTGCCTATGACCACATGGCACGCAGCCGCCAATGACCGCGCCGACAACGATAATGGTCCGCCGAGCGAGCCTGCCGATGCCGTGATCCATCAGACCTAGCCGCTCGGCCTAGCCGACCACCCCCACGAACGATGACCAGCCCGGCGCACCCCGCCGCCGGGATCGGCCCCTTATTGCCTGAGAAGCCTTGCCCGATGCGTGAAGATATCCTGCGAGAAGTCACAGCCCGCCTGACGAAAGACTATAATCTCCGCGAGCGTGGCGGCTTCCTGCGCGAGGGCAAGTGCCCCCAATGCAGCGACAAAAAGGCGCTGTGGACGCCCGCAGGCCACCCATGGGTGCTGCGCTGTGGCCGCGTCGAGAAATGCGGATGGGAAGGCGAAACCAAGTCGCTCTATCCCGAAATTTTCGACGACTGGTCGAAGCGCTACAAAGCCACGAAGCAGAACCCCAACGCTGCCGCCGACGCTTATCTAATCGCCGCGCGCGGCCTCGACATCGCCCCGCTCAAGGGTGCCTATTCGCAGGAATGGTATCAGGATCCCGAACTGAACATCTGGTCGGCCACCGTGCGATTCCCGATGCCCGGCGGCGGCTACTGGCAGCGGCTGATAGATCAGGCTCACCGCTTCGGCGACAAGAAGGCCACCTTTTCCTATGGCGGCGGCTATCGCGGGCAGGTTTGGACCTATCCCGGCGACACGATAGAAACGCTGGCCCGCGCCAAGGAAATCTGGATCGCGGAAGGCATCTTCGACGCCATCGCCCTGCGGCAAAACGACATTGTCGCGGTGTCGGCAATGTCCTGCAACAATTACCCCAAGCTGTTCCTGGCTGATCTGCGCAAGGCCATCGGCGATGATCCCGAAGCCGGGGCCGGGCCGCGCCTGATCTTCGCCTATGATCAGGGGGCCGCCGGTGTCGACTATACGATCTCGCATGTCGCCGAAGCGCGCAAGGCGGGCTGGAGTGCGGGCGCGGCGCAGGTCCAGATGGACGGCGAGGGCGAAAAGCGGGACTGGAACGACCTGCACCAAGCCGATCGGCTACAACCGCAGAATATCGAGCAGTATCTGTGGGCAGGCGACGTCACCATCGCGGGCAGCGCCGACGAAAAGGCGTTCCTGATCTACAAGCGGTTCAAGACCGCATCTTTCCCCCTGATCTTCAACCAGCGCCAGCTGTGGGCGTCTTTCTCGCTGGAGCGGATCGAAAGCATCCTTGAAGGGCTGCGCGAGACCGATCCGGCCATAGCGGCGCTGCCTTATCAGGATCAGTGGGAACAGGCGGCGCGGCAGGCGGCAGACATCACCGAACTGGCGAACTGCACCTTCCGCACCCTCTATTTCCAGAAGGACGCCCACATTGAGGAAGGCGCATATTTCCTCCGCATAGATTTCCCCCGGGTGAAGGGACAGCCGCGCCGCGACGCGGTCAAGGCCACCTTCTCTGGCGCGAACCTGTCAGCCGGTGCCGAGTTCAAAAAACGCCTGTCGTCGGTCGCCCCCGGTGCGCAGTGGACCGGATCCACGGGGCATCTGGACAAGCTGATGCAGCGCCAGTGGGCCAGCATCCGCATGGTCGAAGCGATCCAGTTCACCGGCTATTCGATCGACCATGAAGCCTATCTGCTGGGCGATATCGGCGTCAGTCAGGGCAAGGTCGAGAAGGTCAACAAGGACGACTATTTCGTCTTCTCCCGCAAGGCGGTGAAGCTGCGCACGGCGGATCGCCTGTTGAAGATCAACTACGACCCGGACCGCCTCGATCTCGATTGGCTGCAGCCGGTCTATGAGGCTTGGGGACCGAAGGGCTATGTGGTCCTGACCTTCTGGGTGCTGTCGCTCTTTGCCGAGCAGGTCCGCGCCGCGCAGGATTCCCTTGGCTTTCTGGAAGTGACCGGCCCTCCCGGCACCGGCAAATCCACGCTGATCGCCTTCCTGTGGAAGCTCATGGGCCGCGTCGGCAACTATGAGGGCTTCGACCCGACCAAAGCGACCAATGCCGGTATCTCCCGCACCTTGGGGCAGGTCGGCAACCTGCCGGTGGTGCTGATTGAGGGCGACCGCAATCAGGATACGCCGCACAGCCGCCGCTTCGAATGGGACGAACTGAAAACCGCCTATAACGGGCGCGCTGTCCGCACCCGCGCCATCGCCAATGGCGGCATGGAAACCTTCGAACCGCCGTTCCGTGGGGCCATCGCAATCGTGCAGAATGACCCCGTCGAGGCGTCCCCGGCGATGCGAGAACGCATCATGGGCCTGACGATCGATAAGGCAGGGTGGGGCGAGCATACCCGCGAAGCGGCGGAAAAGGTGGCGCGCATGGACCGCGACGACGTGTCGGGCTTCATAGTCCACATCGTCCGCAAAGAGGCGGAAATCCTCAAATGCTACCGGGAGCGGTTCGCCCAGCACCGGGACGCAATGCTGAAACAGCGCGGGATCCGCAACAACCGCTTGGCGCTTAATCATGCTCAGCTGGCCGCGATGTTCGACGCCATGCAGATCGTGGTCAACAAGATCCCGAAAGCCGCGGCTGATGCCACCCACGATTTCATCCGGGAAATGCTGACCGACAGGCAGCGCCTGGTCGAACATGACCACCCCCATGTCGAGCTATTCTGGGAGCGGTTTGATTGGATCGCGGCGCAGGAATCCGACCAGACCGCCAACCCCATTGATCACAGCCGCACCGGCGAAGTGTTTGCGATCAACCTTGTGCAGTTCGAGCAGAAATGCGGCGACCTGCGCCTCTCGCTCCCCCCGATGAATGAACTCAAGCGCCTGCTGAAAACCAGCAAGGCCCGGAAGTTCATCGCTCACAAGCCGGTCAACTCCCGCACCGGCAAAACCGTCAACTGCTGGGTCTTCGCACGTCCCAGCACCATCCCCACCACATGAACAGGAAGGCAATCATGCAGGCTCAATCTATAGAAAATCCAGCGCCCGCAATGCGCATGGCCGCCGTGCCAGATGGCAAAGGCGGCACCATCCACCAACTGGTTCCCGCCGCCGCCGAGCCGGTCCGAAAGGGCAAGAAGAAAAAGCACGTCCCAGACCCGATTAAGGCGAACCCCGACGCCGCTGCCCAGCAGCTGCGTCAGTTCATCGAGCGCGCGGAACGCAAGGAAGTCGAGATCGAGGAACACCGCGAGGAATATCTCGACATATTCCGAGAGGCCAAGGCGAACGGCTACGACGTCAAGACCATGAAGGCGATCTTGGCCCGGCGGAAAAAGGACCGGAACAGCCTCATGGAAGATGAGGCGCTGCTCGAAACCTACCTCGCTTCGCTGGGGCTCGAATGATGCGCCGCCGGTCTCAACCCGCCCTCCATCCTATCGGCTGCGCCTGTGATTCCTGCGCGCCCGTTGGATCCAGCAACCGCCGCACCGGACTGGCGATCAGGGGCGCGATCCGCGCGCTGTTCCTGATCGCTGCCCTGTTCGCCATCCCCTTCATCATCGCCCACGCACTGGCCAGCGCCAAGGGAGACAACCGTTGAACATGATCCCCACCTTTGCCCGCTTCACCTTCATCTGCGCCGATTGCGGAACCCAGCATAGCAGCCCGACACAGGACATTCCCAAGGGCTGGGCGCTGATCGCCATGGACTGCTCCGGCGCGCCCTTCGTCCGCTGCCCCGATTGCGCCGCGAGCGTCGAACAGGCCCAGCATGATCGGATGACCGACTTCATGACCAACATGCATCCGCCGCAGGTTGCTGATGAGCGCAGATTGACGCTGCAGGAACATACCGCGCTGACCTTTCTGGCAGAAGGTGCCCGCGCCATGACATGGCAGGTGGCGCGCGCCTGCGATCTGATCGCTGGGCGGCGGTGCTTGCCGCAGGCACGCAATATGCTGCGCCGCCTCGAACGCTGGGGCTACATCACGCACGGCAGCACCCCTGCTGGCTATTATGCCAGCTGGTCGATCACGGAAGCGGGCCGGAAGGCGGTGCAGCCATGACAGCCGCGCCGTGGGCCATCACCACGGATGAGCATTGGGCCGCGATCGTCGCGGTATGCGAAAGCCGCGACGCCTCATGGGCCGAAGAGATCCGCAAGGCAGGCAACGGTGACAAACGCTGGCGTCTGACGGAGGCCCGCAGCGCGGACATGGCACAGTGGCACATTCTGGCCGTGCTGATCGCCCGCAAGCTGGGAATCCCGACGCTGATCCGCGAGGAACTGACCGGCGTGGGCCGGCCACCCAATCCGACCGATCGGGAGGGCTGGCTCGGCATCGTCGCCACCGCGCGCCGCGCGCTCGATAAGGCCGTCGATGGCACCCCGCACTACCGCAACCTCTCCACCATTTGGCGCTGGGCACATCTTTACGTGCAGGTCTGGGCAATCCCCCTGCTCGAACGCCGCGCCCCCGCCACCGAACAAAGGAACGCTGCATGAGTGGCGAACTGACTTCACGCCCGAAGGGCAGCAACCGCCATCCTTGGGATTGGTATGTCGAAGAAAAGTGGGTGACGCACCGCTTGCTCGACATGATCGCCCTGGAACCCGACGTCACCTATCTGGATCCCTGCTGCGGCCAGCTGAATATTCCGGAGGCGCTGATCGAACGCGGTTTCAATGCCTATGGCACGGATTTGTTTGACCGCGCCGCGGGGCACCGGCTTTTCATGGGCGAACACGACCTGCTCGGCGATCAGCGCCATCTGCTGGAGGCGGCCGGCGGCCTGTCGATCATCTTTAATCCGCCATTCTCCTTTCAGGACGGTCGCCTAGTGCGCGGTCTGGCGGAAAAGTGCATCCGTCGCGCCCTGTCGATCGCCACGCACAAGGTCTGCGCCCTGCTGCCGCTCAAATGGCTCGCCAGCGAAGGCCGCTACCGGCTTTTCACGGACGAGACGCCGATCGGCGTGTGGATCCTGTGCGAACGGCCCTCCATGCCCCCCGGCAACATCATCGAGCAGCTGGGCGAAAACGCATACGATCATGGCAAGATCGATTATATGTGGGTGGTGTGGGATAATCGCCGCGCCCCCATGACTGACTTCCAAGGTCGGCCATTTGCCCCGACCTTCTGGATACCACCCCGCGAGAAGATCGCGGGCACAGCGGAAAGGAAACTGGCGGCATGAGTGGCCCGGTCCTGCTGACGCCGTTGGAGGCCGCGAAGCGCCTCCACATCAGCGACAAGACCTTGCGTCGCATCCGCCAGCAGGGTCATATTCGTTACGTCGCCATCACAGAGCGCAAGATTCGTTACCGCCCGGAAGACTGCGACGCCTATGTGGCGGCCCGCGTCCGCGAGGAACCTGAATGTCCGTCTACAAGCCGAAAAACTCGACCATCTACCTCTACGACTTCCAACATCGTGGTCGGCGATTTCACGGCTCGACGGGCCAGAAAACGAAGCGCGAAGCGGAAAGAGTAGAGGCGCGCAAGAGGGCAGAGGCGGCCCTCGACATCAAAAACCGCAAGCCGATCACGATGGATGAGGCCGCAGGTCTGTATGAAACGAAGCTGCGCAAAGAAGCGCGATGGAGCGCATCATCCGAGACTTGGCTGGACAATTTTGTCAATGCCCTCGGCCCTCGCACGTTCATGGCCGATGTCGATCATACTAACATAGGCGCTTATTTCCGGCAGCGCGCTGCGCTGATCGAAGGCACCAGCGTCAACCGGGAAATCGACGTCGCCCGCGCCTTTTGGCGCGCGACCGAGCGCGCAAAGTATGACGTAGGCGAAATGCCGGACTGGGGCGCGATGCGCTACGCGGTCAAGGAGCATGATCCGCGCGAATTGCAATTCGATGAGGAAGACCGGCTGCTTTCCACGATCCGTGAGGATTATCAGCCGTTCGTCAAATTCGCCCTGTTGTCAGGATGGCGCGTTTCCGAAGTGCGCAGCTTGCTTTGGTCCGATCTGGATTTGCCCGCAAAGGTGGCATGGCGCACCGTAAAGGGCGGGAACCGCATCAAGCGCCCGCTGACCACGGACATGATCGTCCTGATAGCGACGCAGCCGCAGGCGTGCGCGCAGGTATTCACCTATGAATGCCAGCAGAGCCGCCAGAAGCGCCGCAAGGGGCAGCGATACCCGATTTCCAAGGATGGCTGGCGGAAAGTATGGGGCGAGGCCCTGACCGCCGCCGAAATCGAAAACTTCCGCTTTCATGACCTGCGCCATACGCGTGGCACGCGCATCCTGCGCCAAACCGGCAATCTTGCCGCTGCGCAAAAGGCCTTGGCACATAAGAACATCCGCACCACGCTTCGCTATGCCCATGCGTTCGATGATGACGTGCGCAAGGCGCTGGAGGCTTCGGAGTCCCGAACTATTCCCGAAGTGGATGTAGCGGAAGCGAAGAAAAGCGCCTAATTACAAGCTGATAGGGGTAGCGCGGAATTTCCGTGTAAACGAGACGCTCTACCAACTGAGCTAATCGCCCGATTCCGCATCCTTGCCGACGCAGCCGGAGCGCGCCTATCTAGGCCAATCGGCGCGCGGGTCAAGCGTTGATGATGATACCTTACGCGCAGAGGAAGCGGCGGCTCGCCGTGAACCAGCGGGTCAGCGCTTCGACAGTCTCATCAGCCAGGGCGATGAAGACACGGCGGCCATCGTGCGGATCGGCCTGACGCTGGACTATGCCCTTGTCGGTCAGAGTACGGATCCAGCGCAAGGCGGTGGTCGGCGGCACTGCTGAGGCGATGCACAGGCTGGACACGGAAACCCGTTCCTGCTCCAACCGCGCAGCGAGCAGATCGAGCAGCATGTCCCAGGCTGGATCGGCAAACAGGTCGCCAGGCAGGAACTCTTCGCGCATACGCCGCGCCCGCAATAAATCTCTCACCTGTGTTGCGTTGAGGGCGGAAGCATCGGCTGCCGGCTGGTTGCTGCCCATCGGCTCTACCGCCGGCATGCCGATATAGTCGCTGGCGCGGTCCGATATGCGCGGACCGGGCGGAAAGGAAGGCAGGGCATGGCGCGGGCGGGACGTGAGCGCTTCCAGCGTGCGCGCGAGACGGCTGACCTCTTCGCTTAACTGCTGCAACCGGACGCCTTCACTCTCCTGATTGACCTCGTGAAGCGCGCGCTGCGGCGTTGCCCTTCCGGCGGTCAGCAGCGCTGCGGCCAGGTCGGTATGATCGGGTGCGCAGAGCAATTGCGTCCGGTCGCTCCGGATGCAGGCGAAAGCCAGATCGACCGTCTCCGCGCCCGCGACCACAATGACAGGCACATCATTCTGTACCGCCAGCGTCTCCACCTGCACCAGCAGCCGCTCGAGCATCGCTGAGGACTGGGCGCAGAAGAGAAGGATAACGTCGCAGCCGACCTGCATGTCGAGCCGCAAGGAGGCATCCTCAAGCCTGACAACGTCCAGCAGCCGAAACTGTGCGGCGCGCGCCAGACCTTCAACATCATCAAGGAAAATATCGTCCGCCAGGATCAGCAGGCCCGGCCGCTGATCCTTCACTCCATAGCTTTCCTCCATCCCGGCGCCAAAGCCGGCTGCGGAACGATCCATTTCCACCTGTTAACTCCTGTCCCTGCTTTGTTCTTAGCTTATCGCAATATCGCGGCGCTGCGCCCGCTCTCTCCTCCATATCGGAGATGGTGCGTCAGGCTCGCGGCTCGATGGCCGGTTGCCGTTACGAAATGTGATGGCTTGCCCATGGCTGCCGCCAAAATGGTGCGGCCTTTCGCCGAAATGGCGCGAGCGGCAGCGCGGACCAACTTATCTCCGAAATGGATTCTTTTCGTCTCCGCGCCAGTCTCAAACAGCCGTCTTCCTGGCGAAATCGATATAGAGCTGACGCAGCCGGGTCGCGACTGGCCCGGGATTGCCGTCACCGATTTGCTGGCCGTCGATGCGGACCACCGCTTGGCAAAGCGTCGATGCGCTGGTTATGAAAGCTTCGCGAGCCGCCAGGGCTTCCTCGACGGTGAATGGCCGGTATGTGACGGTCATACCGCTTTCCTGTGCCAAAGCCGTAAGGGCCGCTCCGGTGCAACCGGCCAGCACCGCCTGTGAATAGGGGCGGGTGACGACGCCTTCGCCGGTGACCAGAAAAGCGGTTGAAGAAGCGCCTTCGGTGATGAAGCCATCCTCGACCATCCACGCTTCCTGCGCTCCCGCCTCCGCCGCGATCCGCTTAGCCATGGCTTGGGCGAGCAGGCCGACGCTCTTGATATCACGCCGCGCCCAGCGCAGGTCTGGCGTCGTGATGACGGAAATGCCCGAGCGCGCGGCGGGGCTGTCCAGAAAATGCTTCGCCTGCGTGAACATCAGCAGCGTCGGCTGCAAATCGGCCGGCGCCAGGAACTCGCGACCGGCGTCAGCGCCGCCGGTCAGTTGCAGATAGATAAGACCTTCATCTAGCCCGTTGCGCCTCACCAGATCCTTCTGCACCGCCTCGATCTCAACCGAGGACAAGGGGAGGGTAATGCCAATTGCCGCTGCGGATCGTTCCAGCCGCGCCATGTGTGAGGTACTGTCGATCAGACGCCCCTCAATCACCGCTGTGACTTCGTAAACCGCCTCTGCAAACAGAAAACCGCGGTCCAGTACCGAAACGCGGGTTTCGGCAAGCTGCAGGAACTGGCCGTTGAGATAAGCAATCGACATGAACGGACGGGGCCCCTGCGCCAAGATACACGATCCCGCGATGTTGCCGGGGCGATGCCCTGGGTCAAGCAGCGATCGTCAATTCAGCGCATTCACCCGCTCGCCTATACCGCGCAACTCTTCGACAAATCGCTTCCGTTCGGCAGCCTTGCGCGCTTCGTCGGGCACGCGCAGCAGGAAGCTCGGGTGAACCGTAACCCACCCCTCGATGCCATTATCGAGCGGGATGGGTGTGCCGCGCGTGCGGCTGATCGTCACGGCCTTGCCTAGCATCGCTCGTGCGGCAGTAGCGCCGAGAGCCACCAGGATTCGCGGCCGGATCAGGTCCAATTCCTGGTCCAGCCACCAGCGGCACGCCTGAATTTCTGGCGTCTCCGGCGTCTGATGAATGCGCCGTTTGCCGCGCTGCTCATATTTGAAATGCTTGACCGCATTGGTCACATAGACGCTCGCGCGATCAATCTGCGCCTCCTCCAGAGCCCGGTCCAGCAACTGGCCTGCAGGGCCGACGAAGGGACGCCCCGCAACATCCTCCTGATCTCCCGGTTGTTCGCCGACCAGCACGAGCCGCGCGTCGAGCGGACCGTCGCCGAAGACCGTCTGTGTCGCATCCCTATATAGATGGCAGCGGGTGCAGGCCGATGCCTCTTCGCGCAAGGTGGTCCAAGCGGCCGCTATGTTGCTCGGCCGGGCTGGCGTTTTTGGTGGCGTCGCGATCATGCTTGCTTCCCGTGCCTGTGCGCCAGCGACCAGCTCCGGGATAAGCGCTGCCTCGGGCAAATTGCGCCAATATTTCTTCGGCATCTCCGACAGCATGGCCCGTTGCTTGAGCCGCGCGGGATTGAAAGTCGCGGCATAATAGCTTTTCCAGACGTCCTCGATGGGATCACCTGCTGGGGCGTCGGTGCGGGTCGCTCCTGGGCCTTCGCTCAATATCTCACCATCCCAATGGATGCTGATCTCGGGTGTCAGGATGGACCATCGCATCGACGCGAAACGCCTGACAAAGAAGCCGGCATTCGCACGGACGATATGGTGATCGGGTTCGAACCAAGCGACGAAGCGTGTTGCGTCGCCCTCCTCGACCTCGCGAAAGCGGACGAACGCGCGCATCTTGTGCATGTCACGCCGTACCGCCTTGGCGAAGCTCTCCACGCGGCGCAGCAACGGGTCCGCCTGATCCTCCATGCGCCGGGGCAGTTCCCGCACATGCAGCAGCAACTCATATAGCAGGGCAAAACGTTGCTCGTCCCGGTGCAGAATTGCGCTTTCGGCCAGATCGATGAATCCGCGCGGCACGGAAAAGGCGCCGCTGACGTCGGGCACTGACGGCTCGTCGAAGGACAGCAGGGATGCGGCCTGCCCTTCGACGCGCCAGTCGATATCCTGCGGCGGAACCTCGGCCAGGGCGAAACGTCGGGCGGCCGAGCGCCATCCTTCGAAATCGTCCGGCCCGCTCAGGAGCGCCTGATACATATATGCCTCAATCGGAGGCTTCTGCCCGCTGCAGTTCGGCAGGCTTGCGCTTTGCGAAGGTGGCCGCCAGCTTCTGTTCCTCTTCGTCCGTCAATTCCGCGGCCGCGTCTGGGAACATCTCTTCCTCCTCCTCCTCGATATGATGGAGGTAGCGCTTTTTCAGCTTGCCGAAAGTCTCTCGCCAGGCGGGGCTATCGACCTCCAGCTCCTGCAGCTCTTCAAGATAATCGTCGATTTCCTTGTGCTCCGAGACGCTGTGCTGCGCGTCTTCCCGCAAATCGGGGCGGGCCAGCATCGTCGCGTAGAGCGTCTCTTCCTCCGCCGCGGCATGGGCGGTGACTTCTACCCGGAATTGCTCAAACAGTTGTTCCAGCCGCTCCTGATCATCCTGAGCGTCAGCCATCTGTTCGAACAGACGGCGGTGTAAGTCATGATCCTGCTTCAGGCGGTCGAAAATCGTGGCATTGGCCATGGGGTGCTCCTCTTGATCCAGAGGGCACAACGAAAGCTATCAGGCTTTGGGTCCGCGGTCAGCCGAACAAGAAGCGGAAGATGATCGCGACAGGGATCCATAGCAGGCTGCTGGCAATGCTCGTGAACCAGACCTGCGCGACATCGCGGCGGAAACGAAGGTCGAGCCCTGCGCTTGATAGGCCGCTTTCATCAAGGATTTCCCAGCGGCGCTCAAGGCCACGCGCAGCCATGGCAAAGCCGCCGATGGCGATGATGAGTGCAAGGTGAAGCACCAGCGAGCCGCCCATTCTGGCGACGATCCCGATCTGGAGCAGGCAGAAGACAACAAGAGCGGTGGCCAGATGACTGCTCATGCGCTTGGCGTAGCGGCCGCCATGAGATTGCGCAGAAGCATTTTTGAATAGCGTTGCCACCAGCAATTCCCCTCCATTCCT
>Ga0105148_100079_pt1 | contig 14994 bp, 13 predicted proteins | sample RS_199metaG_FD_91502 | JGI IMG/M metagenome (GOLD analysis project Ga0105148, IMG submission 91502) | Switchgrass associated microbial communities from Austin, Texas, USA, to study host-microbe interactions - RS_199 metaG | ecosystem: Host-associated > Plants > Roots > Rhizosphere | place: USA... | reverse complement strand
GGCGCAATGGATGTTGAATGTCTTCATCAGACCACCAGCGCGAGACCAGAGATGAGCAAACCAGCCCGCCCCTTCATTTTCAGTTGCGATGCCCACATCGCAGAGCCGTCGGACCTCTTTACCGAACGCATGCCCCAACATCTGGCAGACTATGCCATCACCCTTACCACGGAAGGGAGTCGCCGTATCTACAAGGTTGGCGACCGCGTCATCATGCGCTTTCTGCCCGATTTTCCCGCCCACAAGACCGGCAAAACGGATGAAGAATTCTATGCTCAGTCAAGCAGCGTGGTGGACACCAAACGCCGCGGGTTTCGTGATCTCGCGCTGCGAGCCCAGGACATGGACCGCGACGGGGTCGATGCAGAGCTTTGCTTCCCAACCGTCGGTCTGTTGATTGCCCGAATTGGTGACCGCGAAGGTGAGCGGACGGCGGCGCGGATATGGAACGATTGGGCCTGGGACTATACCGAACCCTTGCGCGATCGCCTGATCCCGACCGCAGTGATCCCGTCCCACAATTTCGACGATGCCCTCGCGGAATGCAGGCGCACCGCCAAAATGGGATATGCATCGTTCAGCCTCTTCGAGGGTCTGAACAATTACAACGACCCGCGCTGGGATCCGATCTTCGCATTTGCCGCGGAGTCAGGGATTCCGTTCGCGTTCCATACAGGTTTCGGCGACATCCCATTGCGGCCGCTCAATGGACCTGGCGGGGCGGTCTACAACTACACCCGCCAGATGAACGATTCGATCGACATTATCACCCAACTGGTCGCGGGCGGCGTGCTGGACCGGAATCCGGGGGCCCACATCGTCTTTGCCGAGCACAGCGCCGGCTGGCTCTGGAGCCTGGCCGAGCGCATGGACGAGGTCTACATCGGCCACGCCAATAGCGTTGAGCCCAAACTCGCCCGCATGCCCAGCCAGATCGTGCGTGATCAGGTGCATTGTTCATTCCAGAACGATACCCATTCGGCAGTGGCCATCCGTCATGGCATCGGCACTTCGGCCTTGATGTTCGCGACCGACTATCCCCACTCCGAGGGCACCTTCCCGTTCACATCCGACGTCATCCGCGAGCTCCACGAGCGGAATCCGGACGTCACTCCCGATGAACTGGTCGAAATGCTTGGGGGGAACGCTGCAAGACTGTTCACGAGAGCCAACCTGGTGCCGCAGTTCGAAAAGCGTCGCGCCGAGTTTCTGGCGAGCGAAATGGTCGCAGCGTGATCCGCTGACGCCACCCCAACGTAATTAGGAGAACCACGATGCCCGTCCAAGAACTGTTGCGTCCCATCCCGCCCGAACGCGAACTGCCGACCAAGAGCTGGCGCCCGCCAGCCGGGGTGCGGATCATCTCTACCGACGATCACAATCTCGAAGCGCTCCATCTGTGGGAAGAGCGGCTGACCGGCACGTGGAAGGACCGCGCGCCCAAGCTGTACCGCGACGAGGCTGGTCAACTGCGATTCGAGGCCGAAGGCCGTTCGTTGATCCCCAAGGGAGTGGACGAGGGCGTATCGTCCGGCCTGCCGGGGTATTGGGATCTGGACGCCAAGATCAAATCGATGGATGCCGAGGGCATCGATGTCAGCTTTCTGTTCCACGGGGTCACCCAGGGCCTGAACACCCTTGATGACAAGGAACTCTACTGGGCCTGCATCGACGTCTACAACGAATGGCTGATCGACTATTGCAGGGACCATCGCGACCGGCTTGTCCCGATTGCCATTCTCCCCGCCTTCCTGCGACCCGAAGCTGCGCATGACTATGTTACAAAGATCGTGCAGCTTGGTTTCAAGGCGTTGCAGATGCCCGCATTCCCGCGTGGCGTGCGCTATAACAGCCGGAGCATGGACCCGCTGTGGTCCGCGATTGAGGCATCGGGCATTCCCTTGATGTTCCACGTGGGGCCTTATGTGGAATTTGTGGGTAACGGCTCGGTCGGGGCGAACATAACCCGTAACCTTGCTCCGTACCGAGGCTTGCTAGGTGCGTTGACATTCTCGGGCGTGTTCGACCGTCATCCCGAGCTCAAGGTCGTGTTCTGCGAAGGCGGGGCCACCTGGGTTGCCCAAGCGATCGCCGACATGGACTATGTGATGCAGACGTATCATACCGAACTGAACCCCAAGCTCGGGATGATGCCTTCCGAATACTGGTACCGGCAATGCTATACGTCCTTCATTGCCGACGCTGCGGCGCTGCGGCTGATCGACATCATCGGTGAAGACAACATCATGTGGGGCGCAGACTATCCCCATGCTGAAGGAACCTGGGGCTACACGGGCGAGATGCTGAAGGGCATGTGGGACCAGCTTGGCCCAGTGGCCGGAGCGAAATTCCTGAGCGGCAACGCCGCGAAACTGTGGAACCTCTGATGGGGGATGGGGGCCGGTCCCGAAAATTCCGGCCGGCCTCCTATTTCTATCTGCCTTGTGGCATCTCAAGCTTTCTAACGATAGATTGTCATACTACTTGACGAACCGCCCGCAGTCGGTAGCCTGCTCCATCGATGGTGCTGTGCCCGTTCGATTGCCTGTCTTTGCCATCCGACGTGCAAAAGCGGGAGCTAGGTAACAGGGGGATCAGATCCCTGGCGGCACAGCCGAGCCCGAATTCGCGAAGGCAAAGAAACGCCGCGCGGGATCAGGTAGCATTTGGGAGTGGACCGATCTGATGACGACCAGTGCGGGCGCGGATGCTCGAGCTTGGGCATGCGACCGGACCACTACGGCAGGTCTTCTCGGCTGGGGGATGTTCGTGACCACCGCGCTGTTCCGGATCGTCGGCTTGTTCGGCCGCTTTGGCTGGCGCCTTGCCCTTCTGATTCCTCTATCAGCCATCATCGCGGCTCCACTCGCGCTTTTCCTGACGCCAACGCTCGGTCGATGCCTGGCTTATGGGGTGGGCGTCTTCCCAGTCGTGGCCGCGGGGACGCGTGGATTGTTGGCCTCTTCGGCGTCTTCATGGCCTTGGAGTGGCGATGTGAGCCGCTGCATGCTGCCAAGCCAAACCGCCTTATCGGGAGATGGTCGTTACCCATTTGGAGACTGGCGGGCGCCCTTGGTGGCTCCCGCAACATCAGGCTGCACCTACAGGAGAAATACGAGCTAATGAGGCATCTCAATAAGTCCCGGCCTGAAGTGGCATGAAACATCGCACTCCTGACGCGAGCCTGACAGGCCACAAGCTCGACGGCGAGGCATCATGAACCGGTGGTCTGCACAGATATCCCCGGACGCCGCTTCGACCCTGTTCAGACTGGATGGACGCGTAGCCTTGGTCACCGGCGCATCGCGTGGGCTGGGGCTTGAAATGGCTGCAGCGCTCGGCTCGGCCGGCGCGACAGTGCTGATCAACAGTCGTGATCCTGCCAGAGCCGAAGCAATCGCTGCGGAATTTCGCACAGCAGGTCTTAAGGGAGAAGCCGTAGCCTTCGATCCCGGCGACGAAGAGGCGTCGGGTGCCGTATTTGCCGCAGTGGAGGAGCGGCACGGCCGGCTAGACATCATTGTCGCCAATGCAGCGGCGCGTATGCGGCGGCCCTTTGCAGCAATCCCGCCGCGAGATTTTGCGGACCTGATCGACACCAACCTGCTCGCCGTACAGCGCCTCTGCTGGCAAGCGCTACCCCTCATCGTCCGCGCTCCAGCGGGCAGGATCATCCTGATTAGTTCGGTCGCAGCACAACGCGCGTCGGCCAACGACGCCGCCTATGCGAGCTCCAAGGCAGGCTTGGAGGCGCTGATGAGGGCCATCGCCGTGGAATATGGCCCCCTCGGCGTCACGTGCAACGCAATCGCACCAGGTCCATTTTGCACAGAGGTGAATCAGGAACTGGCAGCCCGGGTGGGGGACGCCATAAAGAACAAGGTTCCACTCGGCCGCTTCGCCCAGCCGCGAGAGTTGGCCGGTGCCGTGTTGTTCATCGCATCAGATGCCGGCTCGTTTGTGACCGGTCAATCGATCGTGGTCGATGGCGGGTCGTCGGCGTCGCTTTGATTGGATGTGGGTGCGTCAGCCGACATGGACAGTACCGAGCGCGAGGAGCTGATTTCGCTGATCTACGAGGCGACGCTGCACCAGGACGGCTGGCGGCCATTCCTCAATGCGCTGCACCTCTGGTTGTGCGCTGAGGCATCGTTCATAGTGTTTCGGCACCGCCCGCACGGCTCGCTAACGCTGATGGCCAAGGGCGGGCGGGACCAGAAAGATGCGCGGATCCGGACATTTGCCGAAGCCGATGCCAACCACTCGCTCGATTATGACACGATGGAAAGTGGCCGAATCCATGCCCTAGCCACCCCGGCAGATCAAGGGCGCTTCACCGCGTTTCCCTTCCTCGCCGAGGATCTCCGTATTTTGTCCAACCGCCACGTCGAAGTGATAGCGGTGGGGCCCGCCAACGGTTTTCGCGCTCATTTCGTCTGGGCGCGGGACGAAGCGCGCGGCCCGCTCGGCATTTCGGAGCGAGAGGCGTTGCAGTCGTTGATGCCCCATCTGGAGCGGGGCATGGCCATCTTCGCTCGCAAGATACTTTTACAAGTGTCGAGCGGGATCGGCACCGAGGCTATGGAGCAACTCGCTTTTGGGGCAGCGGCGATCGACAAAGATTGCCGCATCCTGTTTTGTAATCGCGTAGCAGATGATGTGATCGCCCGAAGCGACGATCTCAGCCGTGTCGATGGCCAACTGATTTTTCGGCGCAGGGATCACGCTCGGACGATGCGCGAACTCGCCACCAATCTCGAGATAGAACGAGTCGATGCTGTGCTGACCTTGCGTAGTGGTGACGAAACGGTGGGGGTCCTTGCTCGTCCGATCGCGCCGCGCGCGGCCGATAACGCGGTCACTACAGCGCGCGTCATCCTCTATTTCCACGCGCTGACCCAGCACATGCAGCCGTCGCCTTCACTTCTTTCGAAGCTGTTCGGGCTTGCTCCTTCAGAGGCGCAACTCGCGATCCTGCTCAGCGAAGGGGCAACCCTTCGAGAAGCCGCGCAGCAGCTCGGTATTACGGAAAACAGCGTCCGTACCTACAGCAAACGTATCTTTTTCAAGACGGGTGTCCGACGGCAGGCAGACCTTGTGAGAGTCATTCTGCGCAGCTTGGCAATGTTAGGATATGATTGAACTCTCCCCGGGCGATCGGCACGGGGTAGGGTAATTGATCCTGACAGTTTGAAGCTCAGACGGACCCGGGTCATGTTCGATCAAGGGAATAATCCGGCTCCAGGGCTTCCAGGTCTCCTTCATCGCGACCAGCACGGAAGCAAAGTTGCGAGGTAGCTTCGTGGGTGATCGGGTTGCTGTTGGAGGTCTGATCGTCCAAGCTGCAAGCCCAGTAGCTGCCGTTGCCGAACTCTGAGCGCCTAGGCCGTGTTGACAAAAGCATTCCCAAATCGGTCAGGTCCTGTTCAAGGCTGCTCTCTGGAGAGTCGAACTCCATTTATTTGCGGTTCCGATCCTGGGCCTACCAACAGCGTAGAGTGGGCGGGTTATACTGCACCGACATCGCCCACGAGATTTTTGCCCACGGGTTGGATCATCGCGCGGGCATGGGCGGCCAGCTGGCGGAAGATGTCGTTCGCGTCCTTCGCGCGTGCGTCGGCAGCGTTTCCGTCCAGTGCGCGGCGATAGACGCCGGCGAGAATGGCAGCGAGTCGGAATATCGAAGACGACGAAATAATCCCAGTCGGGAATGTCATCTAGCCCGCGCAGGGCCGCATAATGGCGGACCAGTTCGTGCTCCGCAGGGATGCCCAGGGCCGCGAGATCGACATCCGAGAAGCCGCGCTGGGTTTGTGACGACAGATGGTAGGCCATGCAGGTATAGGCCAGATCGGCAAGGGGGTGCCCGATCGTGGCCAATTCCCAGTCCAGCACGGCGGCGATCTCGGGGCTGGACGGATGGATGATCAGGTTGCCGATCCGGAAATCTCCGTGGACAATCGTCTCTTGTTCCTGGGCCGGGATGTGCGCGAGCAGCCAGCAGATGACCTGTTCCATGTCGGCGTTGTCGTCGACTTTCGTCGACTCGTAGGCGCGTTGCCAGCGGGATATCTGTTGCGTGACACAGCCGCCGCGCTTGCCGAACGTAGCCAGCCTGGCCGTCCCGACATCGACGTTGTGAATCTTGGCCAGAACCTCGACCATCGCCAGGTAGATCCTGCGGCGGTCGATTGGCTCGACACCAGGCAAAAGGCGATCGGCGAAAATGCGCCCCTCGACATGGTCCATGACATAGAATGGCTGCCCGATTGGGCTGTCTTCCATGCAGAGCAGGTGCATCGTCGCCAGCGGGATGCTCTTGCCGGCGAGCGCGGACTGAATGTGGAATTCGCGATCTATGGCATGGGCGCCGGGGAGCAGCGGGCCGGACGGCTGCTTGCGCAGGACATAGGCATCGTCACCGGCCTGGAGATGATAGGTCGGGTTGGACTGACCACCCTGGAACTGGCGGACGACGAGACCGTGCTCGACCCCCGGCAGCAGGCCGCTCAGGAACGCAGCCAACGCCGCCTCGTCGAAGCGGTGGTTGGGCAGGACCTCGACGAGGATTGCATCTTGCGGTGCGGCTGACATGGACATTTCTCCGGCTTCAGCGGTGCTTTGCCAGTTCCATTCTGGCGACTGTGTTCCTGTGGACTTCCTCGGGGCCATCGACGTAGCGCATGATCCGCGCGCGGGCATAGGCATAGCCGAGGCCGAAATGGCCCAGTCGACCACCTGGACGAGCATCAGCGGGGCGGCGACCTTGATCGCGGCGATTTCCATGCGGGCCGCTTGGGCGCCGACAGTGTCGATGCGATGGGCGGCATTGAGCACCAGCAGCCGAGCCTGGTTGATGCGGATGCGCGACTCGGCGATGCGTTCGCGGGTTACGCCCTGATCGGCCAGCAGCTTGCCGAATGCGTGACGATCCAGCGCGCGGCGGCAGAGTGATTCGAGCGCGCGCTCGGCCATGCCGATATTGCGCATGGCATGGTGGATGCGGCCCGGCCCGAGCCGTCCCTGCGCGATCTCGAATCCGCGCCCTTCGCCTAGCAGGATGTTCGCCACGGGCACGCGCACGTTGTCGAGGGCGACTTCGGCGTGACCGTGGGGCGCATCGCTGTAGCACAGGATGTTGAGGTCACGAAGGATGGTGACGCCGTGGGTGTCCTTGGGGACGATGACCAGCGATTGGCGCAGGTGCCGGGACGGATTGTCGGGATCGGTCTGACCCATCACGAACAGCACGCGGCAGTGCTCGGCGCCAGCGCCGCTCGTCCACCATTTGCGGTTGATGACGTAGCAGTCCCCGTCGCGCTCGATGCGGGTGCGAATGTTGGTCACATCGGACGAAGCAGCGTCAGGTTCCGTCATTGCGAAGGCGGAACCGTGGGTGCCCTCGGCCATGCCTGGAAGCCATTCAGCGATCGGCTGTTCCGTGCCGTATCTCTCCAGCATTTCCATGTTGCCGAATGCGGGGGCGTGGCAGTTGAACACCTCTCACGACCAGTGGACACGGCCCATCTGCTCGGCGAGCGGGGCATATTCAAAATTGGTAAGCGCGGGGCCGTAACGGGAGTGGGGCAAGGCCAGATTCCACAGCCCAGCGGCGCGAGCGCGCGATTTCAGTTCCTCGACGAGGGGAAGCGGCGCCCACGGGTTGCTCGCCGCCCGTCGCTGGGCGTGCCAGACCGGCTCGTTGGGATAGACATACTGGTCCATGAACGCGATGAGGCGCTGTTGGTCGTCGAGCGACCGCGGGCTGAACGAGTACATCAGGCTTCCTTCCGTGATGATCACTTTTGGCCTGATGAGGCAGGTATGGCCAGAAATCAGTCCGGGCAGACGACCTATTCATGTACATGATGGCGGTGAGCGAGGGCGGACGGAGCAATCCACCTTTCTGCCGTCGATGCGCAGGTTTAAGCCGTGTTGGTAAACGGGTTCCCAAACGAGTCCGGGTCTCAACCTCGCGGTGCAAAGCTATGGTTGAAGTCTTTTTTCAACACGCGGTAGGTCCATCTTTACGTCGGCGACGTTCCAGCCGTTCACCCGCCTTACTGGATCGCGAGTGGCGGTATACGAGGCGACCTTGTGCCTGGCCTTCTCCGCGGAGAACCTTCGGCTGAGGCGATGGATCACCATTTCGTCGAGCGTTGCACGCAGGCTCGATTGAGTGAAGGAAGCCTGCGCCTCTGATCTGTTGGCCTAGCAGCACGGCTCAGACGCAGGAGGCCCCTGTCGTCGCAGCCATTGCTGGTGGAATTGAAGGTGCGCTCTGCGAGGGATGCCATTGCTCCTGCGCCATTCCATTGCTGTTGCGCCATTCAAGATAGCGCGCAGTCTCTTCCCGCAGCACGTCAAGATAGGCTTCCTGATTGGCCCTGAGGTCTTCGGTCAATCCTGGCACACCCACCACCAATTGCTCTTCGTTGGCCACTTTCGGTAGACGCATAGCAATCATGCCGCCGCCCTTGGTGATCGTATTGAAGGTCGCTGCCCAGCCTTGGCTGCGAACTTCCTCGACCTGCTGCATCAGGGTTTGAATGCAATTCCGTGGCTGCCCAGCAGGTGCTTCGGCGTTGGTCCGCATCGCGATCCGTTTGATGACAGGATCGGGCAGGTCGGCGAGCAGCATCAAGCCCGTCCCCGATCGTATTAGCGGTCGACGCGATCCCTTGACGACAAACAGGCGGACTGGGTTCGTCGATTGAGCAATGTGAATATATTCGGACCAAATCTGATTGCGTACGGCCACGACCACGGCTTGGTTGGTCCTCGCATTCACACGCTGCAACAGGCGCATCAACAGCCCCTCGCTGATCATCGCACCGTTCACCCAGTTGCCCAGCAAGGCGACCCGAGTAGTCGGGCTGAAAGCGCGAGTGTTGGGGTTAAATTGTAGATAGCCCATGACAACCATACTGCGCAGCAGGACGGAAGTACTTGATTGTGGCAGGTCCAGCAGTTCTGATACTTCGGAAACCGGAGCCTCCCGACGCAGCACATCGAACAGCTCCAATATGCGGAGTACGCGCCCGGCCGACTTAACAACGCCTCCCGCTTCGGCGCTGTTCCACCCAACGACGTTTTGCTCACCCAATGAGCGTGACAGTTGCCTCATTCGCATCGGCTATCTCTCCCATTTTCAATCTATCATTTGAAAACAAGCCGTGTCAAGAATGCTGCTGTGCTGCATGCGGTGAGCAACTGGGCTTTCCACAAAGAAGAAAATCCCCCGCCGATCTGTAACAGCACTCGCTTCTAACCCGGCACGACTCGGGACGAGCCGCAGGAAAGGACAACGATCATGACACAGCACGCCACATTCTGTCGGGTCTGCTATCATCTTTGCGGCGCCGTGGTGGAGCTCGACGCTGACGGGCGTGCGGTATCCATGACGGGAGATCGGGATAACCCACTGTATAAAGGGTATCACTGCGTTAAGGGCCGAGCCTCGCCCGCGGTCCACAACAGCCCTGATCGGCTGCTGCACACAATGAAACGGCAGCCTGATGGCTCCTTCGTACCGATAGATATTGAAGTTGCGCTCGACGAAATCGCCGCGAGACTCGCCGCCATCCTCGACCGGCACGGAGCCCGGTCGGTGGCATCCTATCATGGAACTGGCATCGTCGGTCACACGCTCGCCATGGCGTCGACCCATGCGTTTATGGATGCAATCGGCTCACCGATGTCATTTAGCAACGAATCGATCGATCAACCCGGTAAGTCTGTCGCGAAGGGGCTCCACGGCGTCTGGCAGGCTCCGGGGAACGGCTGGACCGATCCCCAAGTCATCCTGGTAATCGGGATGAACCCGCTGGTCAGCCATAATGGTTTCCCGTTCGGCAACCCCGCGATGTGGATCAATGAACGCCTTGCCAAAGGAACGAAGCTGATCGTGATAGATCCGCGGCGTACCGAAACGGCGCGAAAAGCGACTCACTTCGTGCAGCCGCTGCCCGGGCATGACGCAGCTATCCTTGCGGCCATTGCCCGGGTCATCATCGACGAAGAACTTTACGACAAGTCCTTCGTCGCCGAGAATGTTCGCGGGCTTAAACGGCTGCGCGATGCGGTCGACCGGTTTGACGTCACCACCGTCGCACGGCTCGCAGGGGTCTCAGCCGGAGAACTGGAGCAGGTCGCGCGCACCTACGCTGGCGCCCGAAGAGGCTATGCGATCTGCGGCACCGGTCCTAGCATGAGCGGCTCCTCGACTCTCGTTGAATATCTGCGAATGTGCATTGAGACATTGTGCGGGCACCATATGCGCGAAGGCGAACTATTACCGGTTGCCGGAGTGACCATGGCCCGCCCAGTCGCTAAAGCGCAGGCGACACCACCTTTCCCCGCGTGGGGCGAAGCGTTCGCGGGCCCAACCACTCGTGTCCGTGGCCTGCGCGCCTACTATGCCGGCTCGGCGCCGATGCCTACGTCTGCTTTGCCGGATGAAATCTTGATGCCAGGAGAAGGACAGGTGCGCGCCTTCATCAGTTGCGCAGGCAATCCCGTTCTTGCCTGGCCCGATCAGAACCGCACGGTGGCCGCGATGAAAAGCCTAGAACTGAGCGTCTCGCTCGACGTCAAGATGACACCGTCCGCAGCGCTCGCCGACTATGTCATTGCATGCAAGCAGCACCTTGAGACACCGGGTCTAAGCTATCTCGCCGAAGGTCTCGCTTTCTACTCCACCGGCGTGGGGGTCGATCAGTCGTTCGGTCAATACACTCCGGCCATCGCCCGGCCGCCAGCCGGTTCCCAAGTCGTCGAGGAGTGGGAGGTGTTCTACGGCCTTTGTCGCAGGCTGGGACTGCAGTTCACGCTGCACGGCCTCAACGGGACGACCTTTTCGCCGGACATGAAGACCACGCCGACCACTGACGAATTACTGGAGCAGTTCATGGCTGGGTCGCGCATCCCGCTGGCCGAGCTGAAGAAGCATCCTCATGGTGCAATCTTCCCGGATGACACTGCCCGGGTACTCGGGCGTGACGAGGGGTGGGAGGGGTATCTCGAACTCGCTAGTCCCGACATGATCGAGGATCTACAAGCCTATCCGCTCGATAGCGATGTGGATGCTGATTTCCCTTTCCGCCTTATCAGCCGTCGGATGCGACACACTTTCAACTCGATCTCTCACAACCCGGCGACGAAGGGTCTGCCTTACAATCCGGCTTTCATGAACCCAGACGACATGGCCCGATTAGGTCTAGCTGACGGCAGCGTCGTTGAACTTCGGTCTCGATATGGTGCGATCCTGGGCGTAGCCGAGGCGGAACAGGCGGTGCGGCCGGGACTGGTCTCCATGTCACACGGTTATGGCGGCGCTCTTGATCGCGACAAGGATCTGCGCGCGATTGGCAGTTCTACATCACGGTTGAGCGGGCTTGACGACAGCCCCGAGCGCTACAGCGGTCAGCCGCGGATGAGCGGGATTCCGGTGACCGTCCGTCAGGCAAGTGACGATGAGGTGCTGGTGCAGCCGGAAACTGCCGTGCTGTAGAGTATGCAGACCACTTGGTTTTCGATTGGGCACACGCGTTCGATCAGACGGGGCCTGCTCCAAGTTCTGGCACCGTATGGGGTAGGTCTGGCATGATGAGCGGGAGCATGACGATATGATCGACCCGTTGTCAAAATAGCGGGATCAAGGTCGGTCACTTCTCCGCAGATGTTGCTCTTTCACGGAGGCATATGCCGCCTCTGCCCATCCTCTATGTGATTTGCGTCAACCTGCCGCCTCCAAATGCATCCGGCACTTGCACGGCACCAGCGGGCAACGCACGGTCGGCCAGAACAGTAAAAGAACCATTAGGAAGCACGTCTGTGCCGGATTTACGCGCCTTGCTTGATCTTGAACCCAATGGCGACGGTCGCTGGCGGTCTACGTCGCCTGACACCAACGCAGGGGGGGAGGTTTTTGGAGGACAATATCTGGGTCTTTCCGTGCATGCTGCCATGCTCACGGCGCCCGGGCGATCGCCGCACGCTTTGAGTTCGTTCTTCCTCCGACGCGCGGAGGCAAGTTCTCCGGTGGACTATCAGGTCGAGCAAACGCGCGATGGAGCAGCGTTTGCCCATCGCCGGGTGACGGCGTCGCAGTTTGGCAAGGAGGTGTTTCGCGCGGAGATCAGCTTCCATGAACCGGAGGCCGATCAGCCGTCGCACCAAGTTGTCTCCCCCGCCGCGCCAGATATTTCTACGTTGAAGTCACATCATCGATGTGTCCTCGACCGAGCTGAGGAACTCGATCCTCTCGTAGTACGTCGCGTAATCAGCCGCGCGTCGTTTCAAAGCTATTTTCCGGATCCGGACGAAGGGCTCGGTAAGCCAGGAAGCCGACCGTACACGCTTGCGTGGCTGGAACCATCGCCGCCGCCGGCGGCAGGAGATGCCATCGGCTATTATGCGACACTGGCCTATCTGACAGACGCTTGCGCCAATTTCGCCGCGCGGATCATGCATGCTGCTCAACTCCATGACGGGGAGCTGGCATCAAGTTCACTCAATCACGCGATCTGGTTTCACTCCACTCCGCAGCGTATCGATCGCGTACTTTATGAAGTTGATAGTCCGTATTCTGGCCATGGTCTGGGGTTTAACCGTGGCACGATGTTTGACGCCAGTGGACAAGTACTGGCTTCCATCACGCAAGAAGCTCTGATCCGACGCCAGCGATAGCCTCAATAAGACACGAGGATTGTAATATGACTAGACCATTGGGCGCAGCGATCATAGGCGCGACAGGAACGGTTGGACGAGGCATCGCCCGTGTTCTGCATCGGGCCGGCTGGGCCATCACAGCGATCGGCCGCGACGAGGCAAAGCTGGCAGCCCTGAACGCGGAATTGGGAGGGCGAGCGCAATTGGTCGTCGGGTCCGTGGCCGACGACGCGAGTGCGATGCGGACCGCAGCGCGTGCCCGCGCACATGGGGCACCGTTCAATGCCGTGATTACAACGATCAACCGCCCCCTGTCCTCGCAACCGGCGCTCGACATGAGCGATGAAACGCTGATTGATTTTTTCCGCGAGAACGTTGTCACTCATCACAGTGCTGCCAAGGCGTTCCTTCCGCTTTTAGCTGACGGGGGACGCTATGTCGGCTTGGGCGGCGGGATGGCCGACGCCACAGTCCCTGGGCTTGTTGGTGTCTCCGTTTGCCAGGCCGCGCAGCGAAACCTGTTTCGCTTTCTGGCGCAGGAGGCCGCGGCTCGCGGGGCGTCGGTGGTCGAACTCATGCTCTATTCGCATATTGTCGATCCTGCGGACGAGGCGTCAGCCGATTCCCGGCGCATTCGCGCGGACGAAGTGGGTGAACATCTGCTGGCTGCGCTCTTGCGCCCAAAAGAATTCGCAGGCCCCATTCTGGCCTTGAAGTCGCGCACGCAGGTGGGGGTGGCATCAATCGACCCCTAGGGGGGAAAACGCAGCGGGGGATTGTCAAAACATAATTCAGTCCGGCTCGATTGGCTGGACCAACGGAGAGGAACCAGCTCGTGAAGAATGAGTCAGATGAATGGAGACGCGGTTGGCCGACCGTTTTCAGCGGCTTCGCCGGCGTAGTTTTCATGACCGCCGTGCCAACCGTGACCGGACTTGTCATGGCACCCCTAATGGCTGAATTTGGCTGGTCTCGCGCGATCGTCACCTCGAATGTTCTGATTTGCTCCATATTTTCGATGTTGCTCGCTCCCACTCTTGGCTCGCTAATCGCGAGGTTCGGCGTGCGGCGCTGTGCCTTGACAGCAGTCATTGCGGCTGCTCCGGCCCTTGGCCTTATATCGCTCACCGGCGGCAGTCCTGTCACTTGGATTACGGCCTGGACGCTATTCGCCGTGATCAACGTCGGGATCAGCCCGATGGTCTGGTCAGGCGCAGTGGCCGCCTTGTTTGACCGGGCGAGGGGGATGGCGCTAGCCGTCACGCTCAGCGGCTCGGGCGTTGCTTATTTCGTCTTTCCGCCACTCGCCGTTGCGGTGCTTCAGAGTTTTGGCTGGCGAGCAGTTTATCTCGTCATTGCAGCGCTGATGATCGTGGTCTTGCTCCCCTTGGTCCACGCCCTGTTCCGAGGACCCGTCGATCTAGATCGCACCCGAACGCCCCAGCCTGGCCTACAGGCCGCTGCGCCGAGCGAAGGGTTTACACTCAACCAAGCCCTGCATACGCGCCAGTTTTGGCAGTTTATCGCGGTGGCAGGACTAATGGCTTTGGCCGAGGGCGCATTGCATGTTCACCTCTTCCCCATTTTGCAGGAGGGGGGGCTAGCAGCAGCGAGCGCGGCCTGGGTAGCTTCATTCATGGGAATTGCCATGATCGTTGGCCGCATCCTCACAGGTTATATGCAGGACCGTTTGCCTCCGCTACCCGTTTTTGGATTTTCGATCATGATCGTTCTTGTGAGCTGCGTGGCACTACGCTTCTTCAACGGCGAGGTGGGCATGGGTTTGGTCGCATCGATCTGCCTAGGACTTGGCACTGGCGGGACCACTATCGGCCTTGCCAATCTGACCAGTCGCTATTTCGGGCTGGCCGCTTATCCGTCGATCTTTGGGCTGCTGATGGGTGGCTTTTCCCTCGGCTATGGCATAGCACCAGTTGTTGCGGGCCATTTTCGAGAGGTAACGGCCAGCTATCTTCCGATCTTCGACTGGTTGGCAGCAGCGTTGGTCATTGCGGCTATCTCAGTTTGGTTGATCGGAAAACCAGGAATGACGCTGCGAGCAGCCTGACCACCAGGGTCAGTTCATCCAGCGACCACCATTGACGATGAGAGTTTGGCCGGTGACGAACCCGGCCTGCTTGCTTGTGAAAAACGCCACCGCATGGGCAATGTCATCAGGTTCGCCAAGGCGCTTGAGAGGGGTTTCCGCAATCGCCTTGTCCACGAATGCTCGCGGCAACTGATCCATTGCCCTAGTCTTGATGTAACCCGGCGCGATTGCATTCACTGTAATGCCGAACTCTGCCAGCTCGCGCGACAGGG
>Ga0105148_100078_pt1 | contig 15016 bp, 15 predicted proteins | sample RS_199metaG_FD_91502 | JGI IMG/M metagenome (GOLD analysis project Ga0105148, IMG submission 91502) | Switchgrass associated microbial communities from Austin, Texas, USA, to study host-microbe interactions - RS_199 metaG | ecosystem: Host-associated > Plants > Roots > Rhizosphere | place: USA... | reverse complement strand
TGTCTGGACCGTCATTATATTCTATGAGGGCAATGACTGGGAAAATCTCGCAACCGAGCTGAACAAGCCGTGGCTGACCGAAGCGCTGCAACCTAAGCCGGACTTCGGCCCGACGACTGTGGGCCCGGAAGCGATCGCGCGCGTTCGTGCCCAGATCGCGCGTTGGGAAAATGCTGGGCCCGTCGAAACGATCGATGTAATCCAGCGCGGCAATGTACCCCGAAATTTCCTGGCGCTGCATCAGACTTGGTCACGCCTTGGTCTGGCCTATCCAAAGAGCGCGAACGCTATTCCGCAATTCGCAGAGATCCTGGAGCGCGGGCGAGCGCTGACGTCCCGGTGGGGCGGTCGCATTGCCATCCTCTACCTGCCGCAAAGCACGCGTTTCATGGGTCTGCTGCCCAACGGTTTCGCGTATGATCCCATGCGCAGCAAGGTTCTGGAAGCTGCACAGCATGCCAAAGTCCCGGTCATCGATTTGACTCCCCATTTCGAGGCGCATCCGACGCCCATCGCGCTTTATGGGGAAAATCACCTGGCTCCCGCGGGCGCGGACATGGTAGCAAAGGTGTTGTCTGCAGGGCTCCGCAACATCCGGAAGGGGACGGCGCCATGACCCAAGGCGCGCATGAGGCGTTTGTAGATCGGTCGGCCGTGCCCTTGCCGTCGAACCGACGGTTCGGGATTATCGTCGGCGCAATACTCACGGCGATCGGTGGCGCGCGATATGTGCTGGGTTGGCATCATGAAGTGAATCTGATCCTGATCGGCGCTGGTGCGGTGCTGGTCCTTTTGGGCCTGATTGCGCCCGCGTTGCTGGCGCCGTTGAACCATGGCTGGATGAAGGTCGGGCTGATCCTGGGCGCGATCATAAATCCGCTAGTTATGCTGGTCATGTTCCTCGTCGCCTTCCTGCCCATCGCATTGGTGATGCGCGCAGCCCGGCGCGACGCCTTGCAACTCAATCGGCCGCCAGCAGTGCAGAGCTATTGGAATGATCGATCGGCGGATTCTACCGTGGCGGGGAGCCTGACCGATCAGTTCTGAGAGGAGAGAGGCAACATGGATTTTGCCCGTGAACTAATCCGATTCATGATCGCCCGCAAACGGCTGTGGATGCTTCCGCTGTTTGTCATGATCGTGACGTTGGGCGGCCTGCTGGTGTTGACGCAGGGCACCGTCGTAGCCCCCTTCATCTACGCACTGTTCTGACGCCATGAAAATCCTGGGCATTTCGGCTTTCTATCATGACAGCGCAGCGGCGATCGTCGAGGACGGCCACATCGTTGCCGCCGCGCAAGAGGAGAGATTTACTCGGATCAAGCATGACCCAGCCTTCCCAGCGCGAGCTGCCCGCTACTGCCTGGAAGCGGCGGGATGTGGTGCCGACGAGCTCGACTATGTCGTTTTCTACGAGAAACCCTTCTTAAAGTTTGAGCGGCTGCTCGAGACCTATCTTGCCGTCGCGCCCAAGGGCTTCAGTTCCTTCCGCCACGCCATGCCCCTGTGGATTAAGGAAAAACTGTTCCAGAAGCGCATGCTAACTTCGGAGCTCAAGAAACTGCCCGGTGCCAGCGGCTGGAATGGCCGTCTGCTGTTCACCGAACATCACCAGTCCCACGCTGCGAGCGCCTTTTACCCGTCCCCGTTCAACCGGGCTGCGGTGCTTACGCTAGACGGGGTTGGGGAATGGTGCACGACATCGCTGGGAGTAGGCAACGGCCGCTCGCTGGAGATCGTGAAGGAGATCCGCTTTCCTCATTCGCTCGGCCTGCTCTACAGCGCCTTTACCTATTTCACCGGTTTCAAGGTCAATAGCGGCGAATATAAGCTGATGGGCCTAGCCCCCTATGGCGAACCGAAATATGTCCAAAAAATTCTCGATCACCTGATAGATTTACGCGAGGATGGGTCATTTCACCTCGATCAGCGCTATTTCAACTATGTCTCCGGCCTGCGGATGACGTCAAAGCGCTTTGCAGAGGTGTTCGGCGGTCGGGAACGATCACCCGATGAGCCGCTTACGCAGCATCATATGGATCTGGCGGCGTCGATCCAGAAGGTGACGGAAATCGCAGTCCTGCGGCTGGCGCGAACTGCGCGCAAGGAGACTGGAGAGCGAAATCTTTGCTTGGCTGGCGGCGTCGCGCTCAATTGCGTGGCCAATGGCGTATTGCACCGGGAAGGCGTTTTTGACGAGATCTGGGTCCAGCCAGCGGCGGGGGATGCGGGAGGATCGCTGGGCGCGGCGCTTTATGCGTGGAACATGATGCGGCCTGAAGGTGTCGGAGAAGGGGCTAATGGGAGTGGCGTGGGTGATGCCATGCGGGGCGCGTATCTCGGCCCTGAATATGCGCAACCGGAAATCGAGCGTCGGCTGACGCAAGCAGGCGCCCGCTTTAAAACCGGCAGCAGGGATGAAATCACGGCGCAGACTGCCGATGCGCTGGGCGAGGGCAAAGCGGTTGGATGGATGCAGGGCCGGATGGAGTTTGGACCGCGCGCACTGGGGAACAGGTCGATCCTAGGCGACCCGCGCTCTCCTACCATGCAGAAACTGCTCAATCTGAAGGTCAAATACCGGGAAAGCTTTCGGCCATTCGCCCCCTCGGTCCTGCGCGAGGACGTGGCCCAATGGTTCCAGTTCGACCGGGACAGTCCCTACATGCTGATGTGCGCCGACATAGTGCCTGAACGACGCCGCCAGATGACCTCGGACGAGGCAGCTTTGTTCGGCATTGAGAAGTTGAACATATCCCGCTCGGAAATACCCGCCGTGACTCATGTCGACTATTCAGCCCGGTTGCAGACGGTTCACCGGGACACCAATCCCCGCTACTGGGAACTGATCAACGCTTTCAAGCAGCGGACGGGCTGCCCGGTGGTGGTCAACACCAGTTTCAATGTCCGTGGTGAGCCCATCGTGGAAAGTCCCGACGACGCATTTCGGTGCTTCATGGGCACAGACATAGAGTGGCTCGTCATAGGCAATTGCATCTTGAAAAAGGAGGAGCAGGACCCGGCATTGGCCCAAGATTACAAGAACGCCTTCGCACCCGATTGATGGCTGTCATGGCGTACGTTTCGCTCCCGTCGCAGATCCCATCGGTGATCGAGGTAACGCGCGAGCCGCCAGGCATCAGCATGTGTCAACTTGTCCGCAACGCCTATGTGGCCAGTCGGCAGAGAGTCATCACTCTCGTGCTAAACGGGGTGACAACAGAAGAAGTGGATGCCGCGCTCGATTCAATCGTCCCGCTATATCCTCTTGATATTCCTGGCCTTAAATATGTGTTGATCGAAAATTGGCAGTGTAGCGCGGCCCGACTCTCTAGTGATGACCCTCCGGTTCGTCTGATCGGCGACGACTATGCGGAGCAATGAACTGGGCTAAAGTGAGCAGAGGGCACTCTGGAGAGTGAAGATGGCTGCTGAACGGCAACTTGGGTCGTCTGCGCAGTGGCGCGGTAGAGCCAACTTCGCGCCAAGCTTCGTCCTTCCGGCGACGTACGACAAACAGGTGTTTTCCGATAAGCGTCCGCTTTGAGGCGCAGCCTGATCGACGACAAACGACTAACTTTGGTCGACAGTGGTCCGGCGGCTGTGCGGCGATCAATTCTCGGTCGTGCGGAATTCCTCAGCGCAATCCCCCGGTCCATCTTCCTGAGCAATCCACCACCACCATCCCCAGGGAATTTCCTCCTGTGCGTTATCCCGTTTGTCGCCGGCGCGATGACCTCTGGCGAGCCATGGCTCCTTGTGATCGTCCCGATCACACCGCCATTCCTGCTGGGTGCAATGCAGGTCATCATGACCTTTCATCGGTCCATGATCCAAACTCTAGCCGCCCAGGCTCACGCGCGCCATCTGGCGGAACATGACTCTCTTACCGGCGTCCTTAACCGACAGGGGATGGATCAGGCGCTTAGCCGGATAGTCCCCGACGTAGAGCGGCAGATGGCCCTCATCAGCATTGATCTGGATGGCTTCAAGCAGGTGAACGATCGGTTGGGGCACGGTGCTGGAGACCTCCTGCTCACCCAAGTGGCACATCGCTTGCGCGACGCGCTACGCGAAGGCGATCTGCTGGCCCGTGTGGGGGACGGCGAGTTCATGATTGTTCTGCGGGGAATGGCACCGGACGAAGTTGGCCCGTTCGCTGATCGATTGATCAGCTCCGTTTCACGCTACCCGTACGATACCGGCAAGGGCGTGCCAGCCCGGGTGGGCGCCAGTATCGGATTCGCCTGCCTGCCGGAAGACGCGGCAGACACCGTGGAACTCAGACTCAGGGCAGATGAAGCTCTTTACGCCGCCAAGGGCGCGGGGAAAGGGGTGGGAAGACGTTATGGCAAACTTGCCGCCGCAGCTCCGCCCCTTGCGTGGACGGCTTAGGGGCTCCTTTGTCCAGCATTTGTAGATGAGCAGGCTCTATTTCCTGGTGATCGCGACCAATCTCACGATCATGGCGCTTTGCTGACGGTCAACTTTGGAGCGATCGCTCAGCAACTCATGTCTCGAAGCAGACGTTCGCGCTGACCGGTCTGAGCGACCGGCTGCGTGAAGTGTTTCGTACGCAAGCGCCCGAAACACTTCACAATTCACGACATTCAGGGCTGCGTTGTTAGCGTCCGCTTGTGGCGATAGCTGCCGCAAAATGGCGCAGTTCGTCTGGGTTGGGAACGAGGTAAATCGCTGCAACCGACCATCATCGTTCTGTATTGGCTAGACCAAGCTTCAGCCGCCGGCTATTTTGCTCTGACAAAGTCGTTAAGTCCAGTTCAGCGGTGAGCACACGCTTGCTCCAGCAATCTGGCAATGGCTTGACATGGCGATGATACAAGATTATCGAACGCATTAGTCCGAATAATCGGAGAGGAAAATGGGACCTGAGCAGTCCATGTCGCGGCCGTCTGACGGTTCGTGGATGCAGCCAGCGCAAGCCAAAGCAGCAGCACCGTTTGATTTTATTGAGCGCATGGTCGTTCGTGGGGTCAGAGCGCCCGTAAAGCCGATTTGGCGCCGGCTGGATGCCTACTCGTACAAATTCGAGAACACTCTGATTGCGCGGATCATCGCCGTTGGGCTATTTCCGCTCCTCCTCGTAAGCGCCGTCTGGACGGGATTGCTCGCGGTGGAGAACGGCATCGGGGTGCAAGCCTTTGCCTTGGCGTTCTTTTTCATGATTGGTGTGGGCGTGATCATGGCCCCGCTCGAGCGCCTCATGCCGTGGACGCGAGAATGGCTGGAGCAGGACGACGCTGGCGTTGACGTGCTCATGTTCCTCACCGTGATCCCTGCGGGCGCCCTGATAAGCGTCGCGAAGGTGTTCGTGACCGCCTCGCTAGTTGGTCTGATCCACGCCCATTACACGCCCGAGACGATCAAGGCGTTCTGGCCAACCGCGCTCCACCCCGTACTTCAGGCCGTCCTGCTGATCGTCGTGATGGATTTTTTCCGTTATTGGTACCATCGCTGGATGCACGAAGTGCCGTTTATGTGGCGCTGGCATTCCGTGCATCACAGCTCGACCCGGCTATATTGGTTCAATGGCGCACGCAGCCATCCACTGGAAGGCTTCGTTCAGGACATGATTTGGGTGGTGCCCTACGCCCTGATCCAAGCGCCTGCCGAGATCGTCTTCGTTGCCGGACTTGCCTCCCGTGTTATTGGCAAGTTCCAGCACACCGCGCTGAACACGCGCCACGGTTTTATGGAATACATCTTTAGCGGCCCTATGAACCACCGGTACCATCACGCCAAGTCGGCCGAAGAAGGAAACACCAACTATGGCGGCGACATCGTGCTTTGGGATCATCTGTTCGGCACGTTCTACCTGCCCAAAGGCAAGGAGCCGAGCAGTGATATCGGCTGCGGTTACATGCCCGACTATCCGCGATCATGGCTGGGCCTGATGATGGCGCCTTTCCGCATCCAGTTGTGGCGCGATGCCAAGGCGCGCAAGGAGGCAGCTATGAAAGAGGCTGAGGCGGGAGACACTATGCCGGTCGCTGCCATCCCTACGGGGGCAAGAGAATGAACGGCATTTCGGCTCACGCGCTCGCTCTCAGCCTAGCTCGGGGCCTTCGCTCGCTTCTTGTCGCCGGCGTCATCATGTTGCCCTTGGCCGCGGGCCCGGCACAAGCCCAAATCGCACAAGTGTGGCGTTCCGGCGACCCGGTGCCGGCGAGCGGCCCGGTCCGAAGCGGCGACAGCTACGAGGTCATGCGAAGCGTGCGTGTGCAGCCTGGTTCCCCCGAACGGCACGAGACGGTATCTGACCTATTCATCGTACAGGAAGGCACCGGGGACGTTCGCGTGGGAGGCGTGCTGCTAGGGGCCAAGCAGATCAGGCCAGGCGAATGGTACGGCGGTCGGATTGAAGGCGGTGAGGTGCACAGCCTCGCTCCAGGCGATATGCTCTGGATCCCGGCCAATACACCGCACCAGACCACTCCATCCAGTGGGCGGTTCGCCTACGTCGTGGTTAAGATGACGAAGGCGCTTCCAAAATAAGGTTCTGTGGGTGCTGTCAGAGCTGTGTGGCAGGAGCGATCTTCGGCTGCTAGATCGCCCTGATGCCACGCCCATTCCAGGACAGCCGCTTAGCCCGTTTAAGGGGCTCAATTCGTCGCCGGTGGTGATCCGGCTTGTGGTCCTCATGTACGTGCGTTTCCCGCTCACCCTACGGAATGTCGAGGACCTTCTGTTCGAGCATGGGATCGATCTGTGTCACGAGACGGTGCGGTTCTGGTGGAACAAGTTTGGACCGCTGTTTGCCGCCGACATTCGTCGTCAGCGGGTCAGCCGCATGCGCGGGTTCCGCCACTGTAAGTGGCATTTGGATGAAACTTACGTGCGGGTGAACGGGGAGATGGTGTACCTGTGGCGCGCCGTCGATCACGAGGGCGAGGTGCTGGAAAGCTATGTTACCAAAACCCGCGACAAGGCCGCAGCTCTGCGCTTCATGACAAAGGCGCTGAAGCGGCATGGCTCTCCGGTGGCGATCACCACCGATGGCCTCCGCGCCTACCGTGCTGCGATGGCCGAGTTCGGCAACGCTGAGAAGCAGGAGATGGGCCGCTACGCCGACAATCGGGCTGAACAGCCATTTGCCATTCCGACGACGAGAGCGGGCGATGCTGCGCTTCAGACAGATGAGGTCATTGCAGAAATTCGCTTCCGTCCACGTCTCGCTTCACAACCACTTTGCCCAGGAACGCCACCTGGCCGACCGCACCACATTCATGGCACGCCGCTCCGCCAAGGCGGCAGAGTGGCAGGTGCTCGCCGGCTGAAGCCATCAGTTCGCGACCCGAGCTCCGCCAAGTGGAGACTCGTTCGCAGAGGACTGACAGCCCCTCGGGACTTCACAAGCGGCAGGCAAAACCCGACACCGGTCGTTCCCATTCGTGTTCCTTTGACCGGAATGTCCCAAGCCCGGTCATGATTGGATGACCGCTTCCAAGCGCGGGAATATCGGAGTGGAGCGACAGAAAGTGGCGCGTAACGACCGACAGCTATCAAACTTGTGAATGACCGGTTCCGGCATAAGCCGACATACGCGGAGCCCTACCGGAACGGCATGAGCTAGTCGAGTGCTGCCGCCTCGATCGCTGCCAAAGATGCGGCCAGAGCCGCCAACATAGCAGTCGCTCCCAGGGTCAAATTCATCCGTCGTAACCTGCCATACATTCATGCACTCGAGCCGACCGCCGAATGACCGGGATGGAGAATGGCGCTGGGTAGCCCGACGGGCGAAAAGGGTGGAAAGCGGCCATCAGCTCGATAGAAATCATTCGAAAGCACCTGCAGATTGGGAGGACAAAATCCGGTGACCGTGAACGATCAACCTACAGGTTTAATTCAAGTCCTTCTCAATGAAACTGCAGAGTTTGGCGACAGGGATGACACAGCAATGGACCTAGGCGCCTACGACGATGATGCAGCCGAAAAGGCGCTCGCACGCTTGTCCAGCGGCCATCAAACTGGAGTTCCGCCTCCGTCCAATATGGCCTTGACCACCCGATTGCTCGATAAAGAGCCAACCTTGCGTCGCCTGTTATCAGCCCTTCGACTAATTGAACGATCAAGTCCCACTTATATCCGTCATTGGCGGGGAAAATGGTCGCATACCATTGCTCGCCGGAGCAAACGAACTCGTCGCCTTGCAAAGAAAGCCAGAGATCAAAATCAAGGCCCTCTTGAATAGGATAGCGGCAAGCCACTTCAACGGGAGATGTTTCATCCCACGCGCACTGGAGATTGAAGCGATCTGCGGTATCGGCAAATAGGTTGCGGGCGCGCTCGATCAGCGCATCATCCCAATCTATCTCTCGCTTGGAACTTCCCATTCTGCCGCATATAACTGCCTACCCGATGTCCGCAAATCCACCTTTCCCCAGGTCAATCCAACGTCCAAAAATGGTCGTTCGAAGCTGGTTGGCAGGGGCCGTGCCAAAAGGCGCCTTGGCGAAGTTCGGAATAGCATTTTGCTGGCATTGGCAGATCCTCCTGATTTTTCGGGACCGTATAGCCGTAGCCGCCATCAAGGCCGGCTTCACCATAATATCGACGCCCCAACGATAAACTGTCACCGCCTCCGGTTTCAGGCCCGCTATCTTCGGTGGCCACCTATTCATTGGGATATCGACCAATCCGTTCGGCGCGCTGACCGGGTAATCTATGATCAATGATCGGACTTCGCCTTCTAACGCGCGTAGCATCACAGGGTTGGAAATTGGGGAAGTGCAACCGCAAGAAATGCGGTGGCGAATGGCACTGCGACCGCAGCGTCGAGGTTTCTCGATCGGCCCATTGCTGCAATAAAGGACATGGCAAGCGTGTCGGCTATTGGGCAGGCATGGAATCGCGGCAAGAAATGGTCGCTAACCGACATCTATTTCACCGCTTTTGCGCGAACCAGATGACATGGCGGGGGCCCTTGCCATTGTCGCGGGCCTTGACCGCTACCTCATCGACCAGGAAACCGGCGTCGCGCAGGCGGCGGGTGAAGGCGGCGTCGGGGGCGGCGGACCAGATGGCGAGGATGCCGCCGGGCTTTAGCGCCGACTTTGCGACGGCGAGGCCGCTGGACGAATAGAGCCGGTCGTTGGCGGGCGCGGTGAGGCCGTCGGGGCCGTTATCGACGTCGAGCAGGATTGCGTCATAGCTGGCGCGGGCCGAGGCGATCTCTGCGGCGACATCGCCTTCGATCAGCCGAACGCGCGGATCGTCGAGGCAACCGGCCGCAAGGTCCACCATCGGCCCGCGTGCCCAGGCGATGATCTTGGGCACCAGTTCGACGACCGTGGCACGGCCTCCCTGCCCCATCCCGGCCAGCGCAGCGCGCAGGGTGAAGCCCATGCCATAGCCGCCGATCAGCAGATGCGGATCCTTTCGCCCCTTCAGCCGCTCCAGCGTCATGACGGCGAGCGCCTTTTCCGAACCGCTCATGCGGCTGCTCATCAGTTCGTTGCGGTCCAGCACGATCATGTGATCGGCCCCGCGGCGGTAGAGCTTCAGTTCCTGCCCGCCCGGCACGGGGGCGGTGTCGATAAGTTCGCGGGGAGTCACTATCCGGTCCTTCCTTGGTCAAAGCCGCATGGCAGCTTGCACGGGCGCACGCAAATCTTCTGGCGCTCGCCGACGCACGCCCCTATCTCGCGGGCCAGCCCCTTCCCGTTCAGCCAGGCAGTTATTTTTCAGATGCGTTATTTCCTCGACACCGAATTCAACGGATTTGCGGGCGCGCTGATCAGCGTGGCGCTGGTGCCGGAATTTGGCGACGACGAATTTTACGTGTCGCTGCCGCTGGCGGAGGAGCCGCACGGCTGGGTCCAGCGCAACGTGATTCCCTATCTGCGGCATGTCCCGCCGGGAATCGACATGGAACTGAGCCGGGTAGAGGCCGCGCATCATCTGGCGGACTATCTGGCGGGTGACCCCGATCCAGTGATCGTGGCGGACTGGCCGGAGGATCTGGCACATTTCTGTGCGCTGCTGGTCACTGGGCCGGGGCAGATGGTGGATATGAACGGGCTACAGTTGCAGCTGGTCAACGCGGCGGGATTTAGTGCGGCGGCGAACAGCCGGATTCCGCATAATGCGCTGCATGATGCGCGGGCCCTGCGGGATTTTTGTTTGGGGAATTGAGGAGTCTGATCGTCAACCCAATGGAGGCTGGGTTCTCCAGTGCGCAGGGCCGCGCCCTATCGCCTGAGATGCCAGCTTGTACTAGAATGACCGCTAAATCCCCATAACGGATCGAGGCCCGGTCCTGCTTGCGCAGGCCGGGCCCCATTCCCTCTCCAAACCAATGCTAGAGATCAGCCGTCGTAATCGCCGCCGACATTCTGGTTGCGCGGCGGCGCGGCCGCAGTGAGGCGCAGGGCCTCCGCCGACTGGGCGATCGAACCGATTTCGTCCGGCGTATCGTCATCGTCGATCTGCACCTTCTGCAGCGAACCGACGAGCGAATCATGCAGTTCCGCCGGAAGGACGGTTTCTTCAGCGATCTCGCGCAGGGCGACGACGGGGTTTTTATCGCGATCGCGGTCCAGCGTCAGTTCGGCCCCGCCAGAAATCTCACGGGCGCGCTGCGCCGCAAGAAGGACGAGATCAAAGCGGTTGGTAACCTTGTCGACGCAATCTTCGACGGTAACGCGGGCCAAACGGGCGCTCCTGGCAAAGGAATGAAAATCGTGAAGCCCGCGCATATAGGCGGCATCCGGAAGAGTCAATGAAAAGCCCATAAAGCCGTGGCGCGGCGCGACAATTGGGGGCATGAACGGGACATGGCGATCAACCGGCAGTCCACAGCGAAGCGTGAAGAGGCCGGGATCAGCCTGTCCGTAGGGGGCAACAGGCTGAGGGTTATCGAGCACGGGCCTGCGCTGCGCGACGCTCTGATCGGCCTGATCGACGGGGCCAGGGACAGCCTCAAGCTTTATTATTACATCTTCGCCGATGATGAGAGTGGGCGGATGGTCCTTGACCGGCTGGTGGCGGCGCGCGGGCGTCGCGTGGCCGTGACGCTGATGATCGACGCGTTCGGATCTGCCGACACCCCGGTCGCCTTCTTTGACCCGTTGATCAAGGCAGGCGGGCATTTCGGCCGCTTCGGCGCGCGGCGATCGACCCGCTATCTGATCCGCAACCATCAAAAGATGACGATCGCCGACGACCGGCGGCTGCTGCTGGGCGGCTTCAATGTCGAGGATGCCTATTTCGGGCTGCCCGAGGATGATGCCTGGGCGGATCTGGGGCTGATCCTGGAAGGGCCGCAAGTAGCAGCAATGAGCATCTGGCACGCGCAGCTATGGCGCTGGGTTTCGACCAAGCGACAGCGGTTCCGGACGTTGCGGCGAATGGTGCGTCATTGGCACCCCTCCCTTCATCACAATCCTGCAGACCCCATGCGCTGGCTGATCGGCGGGCCGACCCGACGACTGAGCCCCTGGGCACAGGTGGTGAAGCATGACCTGGAACATGCCAGCCGCGTGGATATGGTGGCGGCCTATTTCTCCCCCGGGCGCGGCATGCTGAAGCGCATTGCGAAGGCCGCGAAGCGACAGGGCGCGCGGCTGATCCTGCCATCCCGATCGGACAATGGCGCGACGGTGGCGGCGGCGCGGCTGCTCTACGGCCCGCTGCTGCGGCGCGGGGTCGAAATTTGGGAATATCAAAGCTGCAGGCTGCACATGAAGCTGATCGTCATCGACGATGCCGTCTTCATCGGATCGGCCAATTTCGACATGCGCAGCCTGTTCCTCAATCTGGAGATCATGCTGCGGATCGAGGACAAGGCGCTGGCGCAGGAAGTGCGGGACTTCATCAGCCGCCGCGCGGGCGAGAGCCGGCAAATCACGCTCGAAAGCTACAAGGCCCAGCGCGGCGTGCTGACGCTGATCAAGCAATGGATCAGCTATTTGCTGGTTGGCGTGCTGGACTATACCGTCACGCGGCGGCTGAATTTCCGCAATCCCAATGCGGATTGATCCTTACATGTGGATCGCGTTGCGGAACATGATGAAGGCAATGATCACCAGATAGATGCCGAAGATCCGCTTCAGCAGGCCTGCGGGCAGGCTGTGCGCGGCGGCGACGCCGAGCGGCGCGGTGAGGACCGACATGGAGGCGATAGCGAGGGTCGCAGGCATGTTCACGAAGCCGACCGATCCCCAGGGCAGGCCGGTTTCCCTGAACCCGATCAGCGCGAAGCCGATGGCGCTGGGAATCGCGATCAGCGTTCCGATGCCCGATGCGGTAGCGATCGCGCGGTGAATGGAGCGGCCGCACAAGGTCATCACCATGATGGCGATCGTGCCGCCGCCGATGCCCAGCAGCGCGGAAAAGGTGCCCAGCCCCCCGGCAATGCCGACGCGGGCGATGCCAGATGGCATCTCGTCGCTGATCACCTTGCCGCCGATCTTGGGCAGCAGAAAGTTCAAGGACATGAGGAAGACGCCCGACGCGAAGATCATGGTCAGCACCCGGCCGTCCACATGCCCCGCGAGCAGCACGCCGATCCCGTCCCCGAGGATGATCCAAGGCGCCCAGGCTTTCAGCACCTCGAACTCGACCGCACCGCGCTTGGCATGGGCGAGCAGGGAACGGATCGAAGTGACGATGATCGTCGCGGCCGAAGTGCCGATGGCGACATGGGCTATCGCTTCATGCGTACCGCCCAGCAACGGCAGCACCACGAACAGCGCCGGCACCACGACGAACCCGCCCCCGATGCCGAATATCCCGGCCGCAAAACCCGCGAAAAGCCCCGCGCCCAGCATGGCGGCGAGGGGCATGAACCAGTTGACAAGGTTGCCGTGCATCAGCGCGCCTCCTTGCTGCGGTGTAGGGCAGGGCGCGAGGGCAAGGCGGCTTTGGAAATATGTTCGACCATGACGGAGTACCGAGGCCTCTCTTCGTCGGATATGCTTGGTTGGGGGCAGGGAACCAGACTGCCCCCGGCAAACAAGACGAACGAGACCGGGGAACCCGCAAGGCCGCGGGAAAAGATTAGGCGCAGCTAGGCTCTTGTCAGCCCAGCGCCTCCTGCGCAGGGGTGTAAGGCAGGTCAAGCGCCTGCGCGACGGCTTGATAGGTCACTTTGCCGTTCCAGACGTTCAGACCCGCGAGCAGATGCGGGTCGGACCGCAGAGCTTCCTTCCACCCCAGATCGGCGATGCGCAGCGCATGGGGCAGCGTCACATTATTGAGCGCATAGGTGCTGGTTCGCGCGACCGCGCCCGGCATGTTGGCGACGCAATAATGGACGATGCCATCGACAATATAGGTCGGGTCCGCATGGGTGGTGGCATGGCTGGTTTCGAAGCAGCCGCCCTGGTCGATCGCGACATCGACAAGCACCGCGCCCTTCTTCATCGTCTTGAGCATGTCCGCCGTGACCAGTTTTGGCGCAGCGGCGCCGGGGATGAGGACCGCGCCGATGACCAGGTCCGCATCCGCCACACATTCGGCGAAGTTGGCGCGGTTGGAAAAGCGCGTCTTGGCCCGCGCTTCGAAATAGATGCCGAGCTTTTCCAGCACTTCGGGGCTGCGGTCGAGGATGGTGACGTCCGCGCCGAGCCCCGCCGCCATCTGCGCCGCGTTGAACCCGACGACGCCGCCGCCGATCACGCAGACCTTGGCAGGAAGCACGCCCGGCACGCCACCCAACAGCACGCCGCGCCCGCCATTGGCCTTTTCCAGCGCGGTCGCACCCGCCTGGATAGCCATGCGCCCGGCCACCTGGCTCATCGGCTTCAGCAGCGGCAGGCCGCCATGATCGTCGCTCACCGTTTCATAAGCGATGCAGGTCGCGCCGGATGCGATGAGTTCGCGGGTCTGCTCCGGATCGGGCGCAAGGTGAAGATAAGTGTAGAGGATCTGGCCCGGCCGCAGCATCGCGCGTTCCTCGGCCTGGGGCTCCTTCACCTTCACGATCATCTCGGCGGCGGCGAAGACTTCGCGCGCGGACGAGACGATTTCGCCCCCCGCCTTTGCATAGAGCGTGTCATGCGCGCCGATCCCGTCACCCGCGCCGCTTTCCACCAGCACCCGATGGCCATGCGCGGTCAGCTCATACACGCTCTCAGGTGTCAGGCCGACGCGATATTCGTGATTCTTGATCTCCCGTACCGTGCCTACGATCATGTTCAGCCTTTCCATCCCTGAGGGCATGTCGTCGTCGGGGACTTTATCGCCGGGGAAGCGATGATTGTTCCGGAATTGGGCTTACGGCCGGAACGATCTCCTTATCCGATATAGTCTGCCGGAACGGAATTACAGGAGGCCTATCAACCACCCCTTGCCTAGCGCCGCGACGCACGATAGGGAGCCGCCTTCCAGTGCATGCGGAGCGGTGGCCGAGTGGTCGAAGGCGCTCGCCTGGAAAGTGAGTATACGTCAAAAGCGTATCGAGGGTTCGAATCCCTCCCGCTCCGCCAACACCCTATCCTTTCGCATCCGTTCCGGATCACCGAAGCCCAGCTTTCCTGCGGCTTTCAGCGTGATTCGCATCCACGTCCATCCCTGCCAGTCCACCGGTGACCGATTGGAAATGTGGGAAAGAATGTGGGAGATTTGGTGGCATGGGAAAGCTCTCCGCTACCGCTGTGAAGGCAGCAACACGTCCCGGGCGGCTCGGGGATGGCGACGATCTGTTTCTTGTGATTCAGCCCGGTGGCGGCAAGAGCTGGGTGTGCCGGGTGCAGAAGAATGGCAACCGACGCGACTTCGGCTTGGGCAGCGCGTCCAAGGTCTCGCTGGCGACGGCCCGAGAGCGGGCGCGAGAAATCCGCGCCTGGGTTGAACTCGGGCTGGATCCGATATTCGAGCGGCGCAAGGCGCAGGGCATTCCCACATTACGGCAGGCGGCGGCCCGGGTGATCGCTGCGCACAGGAAGACATGGCGGAACGAGAAGCAAGGGAAGCAATGGCTCCAGACGCTGGAGACCTATGTGTTCCCGCAGATCGGCCATGTGCAGGTTCATGAGATTACAGGGCCCATGAT
>Ga0105148_100077_pt1 | contig 15102 bp, 12 predicted proteins | sample RS_199metaG_FD_91502 | JGI IMG/M metagenome (GOLD analysis project Ga0105148, IMG submission 91502) | Switchgrass associated microbial communities from Austin, Texas, USA, to study host-microbe interactions - RS_199 metaG | ecosystem: Host-associated > Plants > Roots > Rhizosphere | place: USA... | reverse complement strand
GCCTTGCGGACCGAATAGACGCTCGACCCATCGACGATGGAATCGGGGCGGCTGAAATAGACATGTTCGAAGATGCAGGGACGGGGGTGCACTTCGCCGAACGGACGATGGCTGCGAATCTGGCCGTCATGGGTCACGATGACCAGTTCGCCAGGTTCGATCGAACGCAGATGCTCCGCGCCAACGACATCGAATGCCACCGTTTCCGAGGCGAAGATAGTGGCATCCCCCAGTTTGCCCATGACCAGTGGCCGGATGCCGAGTGGATCGCGGCATGCAATCATGCCTTCAGGTGTCGTGACGATCAGAGAATAGGCGCCCTCGATCTGCTTTAGGGCATCGATGAACTTGTCCAGCAGCGTCCGGTAGGTGGAGGTTGCCACCAGATGGATGATGACCTCCGTGTCGGATGTCGATTGGAAGATCGACCCGCGGCGGATAAGCTCGCGGCGCAGCTTCATCGCGTTGGAGAGGTTGCCGTTATGAGCGATCGCGAACCCACCTGAGTTGAGTTCTGCATAAAGCGGTTGCACGTTCCGGAGCGAGGTTTCCCCGGTAGTGGAATAGCGGACATGGCCTACGGCGGTATCCCCGGGAAGTCCGCGAATCACTTCGTCGCGGTCGAAATTTCCAGCGACATGACCCATCGCCCGATGGGTGTGGAAATCATGGCCGTCCCAGCTGGTGATGCCCGCGGCTTCCTGACCGCGATGCTGGAGCGCATGAAGGCCAAGCGCCGCGATCGCAGAAGCGGTCTCGGCTTGAATGACCCCGAAAATGCCGCATTCTTCACGCAGCTTATCGTCGTCGAATGGATTAGTCGTAAACATGGGTGCGCGCGGATCCATAGCCGATGCTGTACGCCTCATTGGGCTGCTCCGCGCGCATATAGTGGTTCGATTGCGTTTTGTCGCCCGCCAGTGACAAAAAAAGCCGTTCTGCCTTTTAGGTTGCGAATTTTCCGGCGTTCGAAGGAGGTTAAAGCACCACTGGCGTTGCGGACGGTGCGCGGCTAAAGAGCCTTTCCAAATGCACCGCTTCGCCAATCCTGCCCGTTTCCTAAAGATCGCACGGCCGCTCACTGTCTGGCTCTTTTGGCCGGGCATGCTGTTGCTTCTGGTGGGGGCAGGCTGCGGGCTGTTCGTCACGCCCGCGGATTATCTGCAGGGCGACACGGTCCGGATACTCTATATTCATGTGCCTGCAGCCTGGCTGGGTATGGCGGGGTGGATGGGCATCGCGATCGCGGCGCTGATGCAATTGGTCTGGAAGCATCCGCTTGCAGCCGTCGCCGGACGGGCGATTGCGGCGCCGGGTGCATTGTTCACCGCAATTTGCCTCGCTACCGGATCGATCTGGGGACGCCCGACCTGGGGGACATGGTGGGAATGGGATGGCCGCATGACGTCGATGCTGGTGCTCCTTTTCCTGTATCTGGGGTATATCGCGCTCGCCAACGTGAGCGCTCGGCAGGAACAGGGGGGCGTAAGCCCGGTGACCGCCATTTTTGGGCTTGTGGGGGCGGTGAACATACCGATCATCAATCGTTCCGTCGTGTGGTGGAACAGCCTGCATCAAGGGCCGAGTATTACCTTGCGCGGATCAAGCATTGATGCGTCACTGCTTTGGCCCCTGGGATTCACTCTGACCGGCTTTTCCCTGCTGTTCGGAGCTATCGTCCTGATGCGGATGCGCACGATATTGGCGCGAAACAAGGTGGAAGCGCGCATGCAGCGGCTGGCGCGAGGATAGCAGAATGAACCAGTGGGCCTTCGTGATCGGCGCCTACGCGCTGACCTTTTCGGGCACGGTCGTATTATGCCTGTCCTGCTGGCGCTCCATGCGGAGCGCCGAAGCCGTTGCGCAAAAACTCTCGGATAAGTCATGAAGGCCAAGCATCAACGGTTGATATTGGCGGTGGTGGCTTTGCTCGCGCTGATCGGTGCGGGCCTGCTCGCGGCGTCTGCGCTACGGGATGAGGCTGCCTATTTTTACGCGCCGGCTGACGTTCGAACGAAAGGTGTGGAGCCCGGCAAGGCCATTCGCCTTGGGGGAATGGTCGTGAGAGGCAGTCTGAAGCATGCGGCGGACGGTGTGACGATCCATTTCGACGTCACCGATGGGAAGGCGACTGTTCCAGCGCTGTTCAAGGGCATAGCCCCAGATCTGTTTCGGGAAGGATCGGGCGTGGTCGCCGAAGGCTCGTTCGACAGAGCCGGTACCTTCGTCGCAACTAACCTGCTGGCGAAGCATGACGAGCGCTACATGCCCCGCGAACTGGAAGGCATGCGCTATGACGAGACGACTCACGAAATGAAGGCCGGACGGTGAACATCATCTATTCGGCAAACTTTTCGGATATCCTGAGGAACGACGCATGATCGCCGAAGCTGGCCTTGCCGCGCTGTGGCTGGCCGCCGCGCTGGCGCTGCTTCAGTTGATGCTGTCGGGTATCGGCCTTGCCGGCCACAAGCCGAACCTTCTGGGAGCCGTCCGCCCAGTAGCTGTCGCACAGGGTACACTGACTACGATCGCATTTGTATCGCTGATCACACTCTTCATGCGGTCTGACATGTCAGTGTTGCTGGTTGCCACCAACAGCCATTCAATGAAGCCTTGGCTTTATAAGTTCGCCGGAACTTGGGGCAATCACGAAGGATCGATGCTGCTGTGGGTCACCGTCATGGGCGTGGCAGGCGCAGCGGTTGCCTTGTTCGAACGAGCGTTACATCGCGAGACCCATATGGCGACGCTGGGCGGGCAGGCCGCAATCAGTCTCGGCTTTTATGCTTTCCTGATCTTCGCCTCCAATCCTTTCGCCCGAATCGATCCACCGGCTGCCGACGGGCAAGGCCTTAATCCCCTGTTGCAGGACCCGGGACTCGCCTTCCACCCGCCCACTTTATATCTCGGCTATGTCGGCCTCTCCGTTGCCTTCTCTTTCGCCGTTGGGGCGTTGCTCACGCGGCAAGTAGATGCCGCGTTCGCGCGAGCCATGCGGCCTTGGGTATTGGCCGCATGGATCCTCCTGACGTTGGGGATCACTGCGGGCAGTTATTGGGCCTATTATGAGTTGGGCTGGGGTGGCTGGTGGTTCTGGGATCCCGTTGAAAACGCCTCTCTGATGCCTTGGCTTGCTGCCACGGCGCTGTTGCATAGTGTGACGGTGCTTGCGACACGTGACGCGCTCAGGGCCTGGACGGTGATGCTGGCGGTGATTGCCTTTTCCATGTCCATGGTCGGCACCTTCCTAGTCAGATCGGGCATATTGACCAGCGTTCATGCGTTCGCCGTCGATCCGGAGCGCGGGACCTTCATCCTTGTGCTGCTCGGCCTTTACATTGGCGGAGCGCTCGCTCTGTTCGGGTGGCGCGTGGGCGCTGTTCGAGAAGGTGCGCCGTTCGAACTTGTCAGCCGCGAGACGATGCTCGTCGTCAATAACTTGTTGCTGTCGGTCATACTGGGCCTTGTTCTCATCGGCACTCTTTATCCGCTGCTGACCGAAGCCTTCGGCCATAAGGTGTCGGTAGGTGCCCCATATTTCGACCGGATCGCAGGACCGATCGCACTCATCTTGATGATCGTCATGGCCGCGGGACCCCTGACCCGCTGGCGTCGGGACCGGTTGGGCGAGGTGTCGCGCCGCATGATCGTGCCAGCCATTGTCGCCCTGCTCGTTCTTGCCGGCCTCGCAATATTGGCATGGGGTAAGATAGGGGTTTTGCCGTTCCTCGGCCTGATCGTAGCACTGGCCGTGGGCGTGGCGAGTGTCGCCCCTTTATGGAAACGAAATCTGCGCCGCACGCCTCTTTTCACTTGGGGCATGGTAATTGCTCATCTGGGGTGCGCCGTCGGCTTGGCCGGCATGGCCAGCGATTCGGCTTTCACGGTAGAAAAGCTTGCAGCCGTACGGCCCGGCGACATTGTAGAAGCCGCTGACTGGAAGCTGCGACTCCTTCAGATTTCACCGGTGGCCGGCGACAATTGGACAGCTTTGCAGGCAGACATGGAAGTTTACCGCAATGGTGGATCGCCCGTGATACTGCATCCCCAGTCGCGATTCTTCGCGTCGCCGCCGACCACCACGACAGAGGCCGCCCTGCTCACCCGCTGGAATGGCCAGCTCTATGTGGTTTTGGGTCAGGAAGCAGATGAAGGCCGGTGGCAGGTTCGCGTGTGGTGGAAGCCCTTCGTCACTCTCATCTGGCTTGGCGGCGCATTGATCGCACTAGGCGGGGCGCTGGCGTTGCTCGGGCGTGAGCGGAGGGGCTGGCTGCTCAAGTGGCGGGCAAGGGCGGTCACGGCATGAGGAGGCTGCTGATCTGGCTACCCCTTGTGCTGTTTGCGGGTTTCTTCATTTTGTTCGCGAGCGGGCTTCTTAAGCCTGATGACAGGGTCATCACGTCGAAACTGGTCGGTAAGCCGCTTCCGGCTTTCACTCTTCCGGCGGCGGCAAGCGATCGACCGCCGCTGGCGAGTGCAGGGCTGGTGACGGGACAGCCCCGCCTCCTGAATATCTTCGCGAGCTGGTGTGTGCCTTGTGCCGCCGAGGCGCCGCAGCTGATGGCGCTGAAAGAGGCGGGTGTGGAAATTGACGCCATTGCGATCCGCGACGCCCGGCCGGATGTCGATCGCTTCCTCCAGCGGTACGGAAACCCCTATTCCCGCATCGGATTGGATGCGCGTAGCAGTGTCCAGATCGCAATCGGCTCGTCTGGAGTGCCGGAAAGCTTCGTCATCGATGGTAAAGGCCGGATTACCTATCAGCATATAGGCGACATACGCGCCGACGACCTTCCGACGATCCTGAAGCGGCTGAAGGACGCACGATGAAGAGGCTGCTGGCATTGATCGCGCTGCTGTTCAGCACGCCGCTATCGGCGCAGTCGGCGCTTCCGCCAGCGCCTTATGCGGACCGACAGATCAGCGACCCTGCGCTTGAGCGGAAGGCGAAGGCGTTGATGGAAACCATCCGCTGCCTCACTTGCCAGAGTCAGTCGATTGCGGACAGCAATGCGAGCCTTGCCGGGGATATGCGGTCGCAGATCAGGGAGCGGATCATAGCCGGCGAAGAGCCCGAACATATCCGCGCGTGGCTGATCGAGCGTTATGGCGATTGGGTGAGCTATGAGCCCACGGCCGATCCGGTCCTTTGGCCTCTATGGGGTGCGCCTTTGCTCCTGATCGGCCTCGGCCTCCTGTTGTTGCGCGGCCGCATCAAGAAAGGAAGGCGGTCGTGACAGGCTGGGTCATTGCGGCAGGGCTGGCGATAATTCTGATGGCGGCGTTGGTGGCGCTCGGGCGGATTCCCCGGACAGCCTGGGAGATTACGGGGGCGGCGCTGCTGCTGGGCTTGGCCGGCTATGCCTGGCAAGGCCATCCTGGACTGGCTGGTGCGCCAACAGTGGCTGGCCTCAGCAAAGCGGGGCAGTTCGATGAGCAACTCGCCGAGCAACGTCGCGGCATGGCGGAACGTTATGGGCCGGCAGGGCAGTGGCTCATGCTTTCGGATGGGCTCGGTCGACAGGGCAAGACGAAAGAGGCGGCGAACGTCCTGCTCGCCGGACTGAAGCGGTCGCCTGATGACCCCAATCTGTGGCTGGGCCTCGGAAATGCGCTCGTCGGTCATGCTGATGGCGTCGTGTCGCCCGGCGCGGACTTTGCCTATCGCCGCGCTATGGCCATCGATCCAGAGGGGCCCGCGCCTCGCTACTTCTACGGCCTCGCCTTGGCTAGGGCAGGTCAGTTGCAAGCCGCAAGAGAGCTTTGGGTGCCATTGGCTGCGAGTGCGCCGGAGGGTTCGAAGATCAAAGCGGAACTGGACCTCAATATCGCGCGTATCGACGCCATGCTGACCGCAGGTCGGCAGGCGGCCCCTTGAGACAGCGCTCCGCCATTTGCGCTGCCCAATCAGGCGTGATAGGGCGCGGCGTTTTTCGGGGGCGAGCGGGGCTGTCCCGCAGGCTACCTTGGCTCGGGTATCGACGATCATGACCATTCGGCGTTTGCTTCATGGCTGACCAATTGGCGAGCGGCGTTGCGCATGCCGATGAGGATGAGGGTCAAGGACATAGCCATGCTGGTCAGAAGGCGACGCTAAAGCTGGTGGTCGGCGCGATCGGCATCGTGTTCGGCGACATCGGCACCAGCCCGCTCTACGCTTTCCGCGAAACCTTCGCTGGACATCATCACCTCGCGCTGGACCCGGATCATATTCTGGGCGTGATCAGCCTGATGTTCTGGTCCATGATGCTGGTCGTGACGCTCAAATACGTCACAATCATCATGCGCGCCGACAATAAGGGTGAAGGCGGCAGCCTTGCGCTGCTCGCGCTGATCAACGGGCAGACAAAGACGCAGCGCTGGTCTCGCGGCATCGTGCTGTTGGGCGTCTTCGCTACATCGCTCTTCTATGGCGATTCGATGATCACGCCGGCGGTTTCGGTCCTGTCCGCCGTCGAGGGTCTCGCCGTCTATAATTCGGCGCTTGCTCCGGCCATCCTGCCTGCAGCAGTCATAATTCTGGTCGGCCTCTTCTGGATACAGGGTCTGGGCACCACACGGGTGGCGACGCTCTTCGGCCCGATCATGCTGATCTATTTCGTCACGATCGCAGCGCTTGGGGTCGTCAGTATCGTCAAGACGCCTGGCATTCTCTATGCCTTCAACCCTTACTGGGCCGTCATGTTTTTCGTGACGGACCCTTTGCCCGCTTTCCTAGCCTTGGGAGCCGTTGTTCTAGCGGTGACGGGCGCCGAAGCGCTTTATGCGGATATGGGGCATTTCGGCCGGAGCCCGATACGTGTTTCCTGGCTGTGCTTCGTGCTGCCCGCGTTGATGATGAACTATATGGGGCAGGGGGCCTTACTGTTCCGCGAGGGCGCGGCAGCGCTCCACAGCCCTTTCTATCATCTGGCTCCGCAATGGGCGCAGTTGCCGCTGATCGCTCTCGCGACCTTGGCTGCGATCATCGCCAGCCAAGCCGTTATCTCAGGCGCCTTTTCAGTAACTCAGCAGGCAATTCAGTTGGGCTTCATGCCCCGTTTGCGCATTGCTCATACAAGCGCATCGACAGCGGGCCAGATCTACATTCCCCTGATAAACTGGGGCTTGATGGTCATGGTCATTCTACTGGTGCTGGTGTTCCAGACATCATCGAACCTGACCGCCGCCTATGGCATCGCTGTTACTGGCGCGATGTTCATCGACAACCTGCTTCTGACGGTGCTGCTCTACCGCCTGTGGAAATGGCGCTGGTACTATTCAGCGCCGTTGCTGGCCGTCTTCTTCCTTGTCGATGGAGCTTACCTCGCCGCCAATTTCACGAAGGTTCCCGACGGCGGCTGGTTTCCTCTACTGATTGGTTTTGTGGTTTTCACCCTGCTTACCACATGGTCGCGCGGACGCCGATTGGTCCAGGACCGGCTTCGCGAGGCGGCCATGCCGATCCCGGTATTCGTCGCGTCCGCCGCGAACAGTGCGGTGCGCGTTCCCGGTACGGCTGTGTTCATGACTTCAACCTCGAACGGTGTTCCTCATGCGCTTCTTCACAACCTCAAGCACAACAAGGTGCTTCATGAGCGCGTGATCCTGTTGACCGTGAAGATCCGGGACGTGCCGGTCGTTGAGGAAGATGGACGCTGTCAGCTGGAGGATTTGGGCAGGGGCTTCTTCCGTCTGATCCTGCAATATGGCTTCATGCAGGAGCCGGATGTCCCCGCAGCGCTGAAGAATGTTACTGGCTGCGGCGAGGCATTCCGGATGATGGAAACCAGCTTCTTCCTGGCACGCCAGACTTTGTTGCCTTCGGCCAAGCCGGGCATGCCCTTGTGGCGGGAAAAGATCTTTGCCTGGATGCTGCGTAACGCGGAAAGCGCGATGGAGTTTTTCCGCCTGCCGACGAATCGCGTGGTGGAACTCGGCAGCCAAGTTGAAATCTGATCTGCAAAAAGGGCGCGGCCATGCGGCCACGCCCCAATTTTCATCTGTCGATGTAGCTGATCACGCGGCGTCGCGATCGCTACCGATCTCAACAAGCTGACCACCATTGATGGCGATCTTCTTGGGTTTCATCGCTTCCGGAATTTCGCGGACCAAATCGACGGTCAGCAGGCCGTCCGCAAGATCGGCCTTTTCCACCCGGACGAAATCCGCCAACTCAAAGCGCCGTTCAAAGCTGCGATTGGCGATGCCTACATGCAGGAATTTAGAACGGTCCGAGCCCGCATTGTCGTCCTTGCGGCCGACAACCTGGAGCAGGTTCTGCTGGGCAGTGATGTCGATTTCGTCGGGGCGGAAGCCAGCCACGGCCAGCGTTACGCGATAGCGATCCTCCGAAAGCCGCTCGATATTGAAGGGAGGGTAATTGTCGCTCTGCTGCAGCCGAGCGTTATTTTCGATCAGATCGAAAAGACGGTCGAAGCCAACGGTTGAGCGACGATAGGGGGTAAGATCAAAACCACGCATGTCATAATCTCCATCAGAGCAAAATGAACATGCCGGACCCGAGAAGCATCCGGCGCTACGGTGCCCGGCCCCAGAAGGCGGCCGTGCGTGATTGATATGGTTGGAATGAAGATGGATTCAAGTGGACTGATGCACGCTGAATCAAAAGTGCCCGGACCGTGTTTATACGATCCGGGCACTAATGGACGATCGCTCGTCTCCCCCTTGGCCTGCCTCAACCACTTCTTAGCCCCCTAAGCTCGAAGTGGGATGCAGTATCCCTGAACCACGGCCATTAACCTGTGCTTCGCTGACTTTGCTATGGCTCCAGCAGGCTGCTGTCACGGCCTATTTCCCCGGCGGAAAATTTTCCCTCCGTCCCTGTGGCTGAGGTGCAACAATCCGCAATGCTTGCCGTTAGATGAGACCCTGCTAGACGGGCAGGATCTAGTCTCACGTAAAAGGCCGTCCGCGCCATCATGATCTTATCTCGATACGAACGCATGATCGCCAAGCGCTACCTGCTGCCTGGCAAAGGGGAAGGGTTCATCTTCCTGGTTGCGGGCATCAGCTTGGCTGCCGTGATGCTGGGTGTCGCCGCTCTCATCATTGTGATGAGCGTCATGAACGGATTTCGAGCAGAGTTGTTCGACAAGATCGTTGGATTGAACGGGCATGCCGTGGTTCAGGGCTATGGCGGGCGCCTGCCAGAGTGGCGGTCGATCCTGAAGGAAGCGCAGGCGACGCCCGGTGTCACGAGCGCCACGCCGCTGATCGAGCAGCCACTTCTTGGCAGTTTCCAAGGGCGGGTAGAGGCAGTGCTGGTCCGCGGCATGACTGTGCGTGATATCCGCAACAATTCGACGCTGAAAGCAAAGGTGCTTGCCGGAAGCTTGGATAACTTGACGGCCAATGGTGGCAAGGTGGGCATCGGCTCGCGATTGGCCGAAAATCTCGGCCTTCAACTAGGCGACAGTATAACCATCATAAATCCGGCCGGCAGATCGACGCCGTTCGGCACAGTCCCCCGGCAGGTTTCTTATCAAGTGGCCGCAATCTTCGAAGTTGGGGTCTATGATTATGACAAGGCCTTCGTCATCATGCCTATGGAGGATGCGCAGACATTGCTGCTGCTGGGCGATGTGGTCGGAATGATCGAGGTTGAGACCGTTAATGCCGATCAGGTAGGCGCGATATTGCAGCCTTTGGCGGGCAAGGTGGCCGGGCGCGCGGTGGTGACAGACTGGCGGCAGATGAATGCTTCCTTGTTCGAAGCGCTGGCGGTGGAACGCGTCGCGATGTTCGTCGTACTCTCCATCATTGTCCTCGTCGCGGTCTTCAATATCTTGTCTTCGCTGATCATGCTGGTGCGAGCGAAAACGCGGGATATAGCGATCCTGCGAACGATGGGCGCGAGCCGTGCCGGGCTCGTCAAAATCTTCATGACTGTTGGGGTGACCATCGGTTCGCTTGGCATGGCTGCCGGAATGGTGCTGGGCTTCACATTCCTCTTCTTCCGCCAAAGTGTGGTGAACGCGATCCAGTTCCTCACCGGGCAGAATCTGTGGGATCCGTCCATTCGTTTCTTGACCGAATTGCCCGCCAAGCCGGACCCTGTCGAGATCACCATAATATGCTTGATGGCCTTGATTTTCAGCTTCCTGGCGACGCTCTATCCCGCCTTCAAGGCTGCCAATACTGATCCTGTGCAGGTCCTACGTTATGAATGATATTCTGAAAGTCACCGACCTTAAACGCAGCTTTACTCAGGGTGGTGTGACGATCGAGGTTTTGCGCGGTGTTGATCTGACCGTGGGGCAGGGGGAAATCGTTGCGCTGCTCGGCCCATCGGGTTCGGGAAAATCGACGCTCCTTCAAGCTGTCGGGTTGCTTGAAGGCGGTTTCGATGGATCGATCCAGATCAACGGTCAGGAGGCAGCGCGGCTCGACAATGACGGGCGAACTCGATTGCGCAGGGATGCCCTGGGGTTTGTGTATCAGTTCCACCATCTGCTGCCAGACTTCAACGCTGCGGAGAACGTCATTTTGCCGCAAGTCATCCGCGACACGGATATGAATGCGGCACGTCTTCGCGCGGAATCCCTCCTTACGTCATTGGGGCTTGGCCACAGGCTTGATCATCGTCCAAGTCAGCTTTCCGGCGGCGAGCAGCAGCGCGTCGCGGTTGCCAGAGCCTTGGCCAATCGGCCGGCGCTTATTCTGGCCGATGAGCCTACAGGCAATCTGGACGAGCGGACCGCAGACATCGTCCTCGCAGAGTTTCTGCGGCTTGTGCGGGAGGAGGGGTCAGCAGCCCTGGTCGCGACGCATAATGAACGGCTCGCCGAGAAGATGGACCGCGTGGTGCGGTTGCATGAAGGCTTGCTGGAAGAGGCGCCAGCTTTACGCTGACATCTCGTCTCGGACTGTAGCGACAAGGATTGATTGCGGCCCTGCGCAGGAGGGCTGCGTCGGCCCAGTGCAGTGCATCACGAACGACGGCGAGTTCACTTTCTGTCGCGCCTGCATTTTCAATCGGCTGATGCGGTGCTCTACGGAGCAGAGCGCAGCCTTCTGCCGGCGATAAGCGATTACATGAGTCGGACCGGCGGTTATGGATAAGGCCCGCGACTGCTAGGTCTGCCGGTAACTATTTTCGAGGAGCGTTGAGGTAAGCTGATCGAAGACCGCCTTTCGTTCAACCACAGCGCGTTCCACCTTTTCGGCACCAGATGCCTTCAACATGGTCGTGCCGGATGCGAGGGTCAGCAAAACGGCTGCGCCGTAGGTCCAATTGGTGATCGTCGATAAACGCAGGCGTTGTCACCTTAGTGGTGAGAAGCTGGAGTTCTTAATGCGCTGAAAAGCAGATACCAAAGCATGATTGAACCGCATCGGGCGGGATAGGGCGACAGAAGCGCTTATCCACAGCATTCGGCAGGAGGGGCTAGCTTCGAATCGGCTGTGCAGCCTATCACTGCACCATGCCTCATGCCGGTTTCGTCCCCCTTCGCATTTTTTCCTCCTTCACCATGTTGGAAGGCGCAATCGAGCCCAAGAAGATCGCCAAGCAGGCGCGGGCGCTGGGATTTCCTGCCGCGGCCATAACTGATCGTAACGGGCTTTATGGCTCGATGGCATTTTCCGACGCCTGCAAGAGCGAAGGGGTCCAACCCATAATAGGCGCGATGGTGGGTATTTTGCGGCCGGGACGTCCGGCTAATGCTTCACCTGTGCATGACTGGATTGCCCTCTACGCTCAGGATGAGATCGGATATGATAATCTCTGCGCGCTGGTGTCACTGGCTCACCTCGACCGTCCCGTCGAAGAAGTCCCCCATATCACCTTCGATGCGCTCGAAGGCCGGACAGACGGGCTGATCGCCCTAACCGGGGGTGCTGAAGGGGCGATCGCCCGCTTGTTCGCTGAGGACCAGCCCGATGCCGCGTTGGATTACGCCAGCAGGCTTGAGGCGCTATTTCCTGACCGGATTTATATCGAGATTTGCCGCAGGCTCGATCCCATTGAGGGGAAAGCGGAGGCTGCGCTGCTCGACCTCGCCTACAACCGCGACCTGCCGTTAGTTGCCACCAATCCGACCTGCTTTGCCGAGCCTCACTTCCACGAGGCGCACGACGTCATGCTCTGCATCGCAGACGGCGCCTATGTCGAAACACCTGACCGCCGGACCAGCTCGCCCGATGCCTGGATGAAGCCTGCGGCGGAGATGAAACGCCTGTTCGAGGATCTTCCGGAGGCGCTTGCGAATACGCTTTTAGTCGCGCAACGGTGTGCCGTCGCCGCACCGAAGCGCAAGCCGATCCTACCAAGCCTTGCCGGCGACATTGAAGGCGAAGCCAAGATGTTGCGTGAGCAAGCCATAGAAGGGCTTGAGGTGCGCTTGGCGAAGGCCGGCATCATCGATGAAGAATCCCGAGCGCCCTATTTTGATCGGCTCAAGTTCGAGACCGATATCATTATTCAGATGGGTTTCCCCGGCTACTTCTTGATCGTTGCTGACTTCATCAAATGGGCCAAGGAGCAGAACATACCAGTGGGACCCGGTCGTGGTTCCGGCGCAGGTTCTGTCGTCGCCTGGGCGCTGACCATCACCGATCTCGATCCGCTGCAACTGGGGCTTCTTTTCGAGCGCTTCCTCAATCCGGAACGCGTTTCGATGCCCGACTTCGACATCGACTTTTGTGAAACAAGGCGCGGCGAGGTGATCCGCTATGTTCAACAGAAGTACGGCGTCGATCACGTCGCGCAGATCATCACCTTCGGTAAGCTGAAGGCGCGCGCTGTGCTGAAGGACACCGGCCGCGTCCTGCAGATGAGCTATGGTCAGGTCGATCGTCTCGCCAAGCTGGTCCCGAACCATCCCACCGACCCATGGACGCTGGAACGATCACTCAACGGGGTCGCCGAGTTCAAGGCGGAATATGACAATGATGGTCAGGTGAAGCGGCTGATCGACTATGCGATGAAGCTGGAAGGCTTCCCTCGCCATAGTTCGACCCATGCCGCAGGGGTCGTGATCGGAGATCGGCCGCTCTCCCAGCTTGTACCGCTTTACCGCGATCCGCGCTCGGACATGCCCGTGACGCAGTTCGACATGAAATATGTCGAGGGCGCTGGTCTTGTGAAGTTCGACTTTCTCGGCCTGAAAACCCTGTCTGTTTTGCAGAAGGCGGTGCAACTGCTCGCGGGACGCGGGGTGGAGGTTGATCTCAGCAGCCTGAGTTGGGACGATCCCGCGGTTTATGAATTGCTACAGCGTGGCGACACGGTCGGCGTGTTCCAGTTGGAATCGGAAGGTATGCGCAAGACGCTTGCCGCCGTTCGCCCGACCAATTTCGGCGACATCATCGCGCTCGTGTCGCTGTACCGCCCCGGCCCGATGGACAATATTCCAATGTTCGGCCGCCGTAAGAACGGACAGGAAGTCATCGAATATCCGCATATTCTGCTGAAGCCGATCCTGGAAGAAACCTACGGAATCTTCGTCTATCAGGAACAGGTGATGCAGGCCGCGCAGATCCTTGCCGGCTATTCGCTAGGCGACGCCGACCTTCTCCGCCGCGCGATGGGCAAGAAGATCAAGGCGGAGATGGATGCGCAAAGGGCGCGCTTCGTCGAGGGCTGTGCGAAGAGCGATATTCCGGCTGCCAAGGCGAATGAACTGTTCGACTTGATCGACAAGTTCGCAGGATATGGCTTCAACAAATCGCACGCGGCCGCTTACGCGCTGCTCGCCTACCAGACCGCGTGGTTGAAGGCGCATTATCCGGCTGAATTTTATGCAGCCTCAATGGCTTTCGACATCCACTTGACGGACAAGCTGACGGTCTTCGTCGATGATATGCGGCGTATGGGGCTCAATTGCCTCGCGCCAGACATCAACCGCAGCCTTGCGGATTTTTCTGTTGAACCGGTCGAGTACGACGGAGAAGATGCTCGCTTGGGCTTTGCCGTTCGCTATGCCTTGGGTGGGCTCAAGGGCGTGGGTGAAAAGGCGATGGAGCAACTCGTCGCGGAACGGGATGCCGGCGGGCCGTTCAAGTCGCTCGACGATTTCGCCGATCGTATCGAACCGCGCCTGCTCAATCGCCGACAGCTCGAGAGCCTCGCTGCGGCGGGGGCATTTGACGGCATTCATGCTGACCGCGCAGGGGTCCATGCTGCGGCTGATACCATCCTGAGCGTCGCGGCTAGCGCAGCAGAGGCGCGGGAGAGCGGGCAGGGTGGCTTGTTTGGCGATGTAGAAACACCCCATGCCGACGTGCGCATTCCGCCGCATCAGACTTGGTCAACGGCCGATCGCATGGCGCAAGAGAAGGATGCGTTCGGTTTCTATTTCTCGGCCCACCCGGTAGACCGGTACCGTCATCTGGCAGAAGCACGGGGTGCGAAAAGCTATGGCGCGATTTGTACGGAACCGGTTACGGAGGGCGGGCGCGCCAATGCGGTCATGGCGGCGATGGTGGAGGAAGTGCGCTGGCGGGAAACCCGTCGAGGCGCGCGCTATGCTTCAGCGACCTTCTCCGACAGCAGCGGCCAGTTTCAGGCTAGCTGCTTTGAGGAAGACGCTTGCAGAGCGATCGAAGCGATGGCGCGGGAAGGTGACTGCGCGCTGTTGATGGTAGAACTCGATCGCATGCCGGGCGAAGAGACGCCGCGGGTCACTATCCGCGGCGTGGAGCAGTTCCATCAGCTCGCCAGCGCGTCGCGTATGGAACTGGTCGTGGATGCTCAGGACCCTGCTGCAGTCGCGGCTTTGGCGCAGCTGCTGTCGAGTGCCAGAGGGGGGCGGAGCGAGGTGTTTTTGCGGGCGCCGGTTGCTGGAGGGAAAGCGGCGCGACTGTTCCTGGGGGATGATTATCTGATCGGCGCTGATCAGGTGGACGCGATCGCTTTGATCCCCGGGATGGTCATCCACAGCTTTGAACGGATGGAGCCGAAAGCGGATGGCTATCGCGCGCGGACCCGCCGGTCGGGTTTCCGGCTGATCGCGGCCACCGCCTGATCATAAGAGCTGAAGCTGCGAACCCTGCGGCGGACGGAACAGATCGGTCCGGAGGGTTAGCCGCTCGCCGGAGAAGCCAGCTCGTTTTCGCGCCTTCGCAAAGCGTGTCCTGATGAGATCTGCCCAGACT
>Ga0105148_100076_pt1 | contig 15105 bp, 12 predicted proteins | sample RS_199metaG_FD_91502 | JGI IMG/M metagenome (GOLD analysis project Ga0105148, IMG submission 91502) | Switchgrass associated microbial communities from Austin, Texas, USA, to study host-microbe interactions - RS_199 metaG | ecosystem: Host-associated > Plants > Roots > Rhizosphere | place: USA... | reverse complement strand
GGTGCGAACAGCGGTCCTTACCCGAACGGGCGCGACCGCTTCCTGCTCGGCGCGGCCAAGCACGGGCTGCAGCGGCGCGACGTTCACCCCTGCGTCACTTTGTTCAAGGGCGCGAAGATCGAATCTGGCGGGGCGATAGCGCCGCTCGTCGGGCCCTTTCCTGCGGGCCGCAGCGTCCTGTTGCGGGCGGAGATGGAGGTGATCCTGGTTATCGCCAACTGCCCGCACGTCCTCGACCCGAGGGATGCCTACACGGTCACTCCGCTGCGGGCGACAGCCTGGCGCGGGCCAGTGACGTCCGAGGGCGATCCCATACGCAACGCGACGCCGGAAGGACTGCGCGCCTTCCTGAATGTCGAAGACTATTACCGCTGACAGGAAGGAACAGCTTCCCACATGAGCATCGATCCCCATTTGTCGGGCCTTTCGGGGCCGGTCGTCCACGATGTCATCGTGCCTGCGCGGGCGCCATGGCTGCACCATATCGCTGCCGGCCAGACGCTGCGCATAGTCGATCTGGAGGGCAATCAGGCGGTCGACTTTCTCCTCTACGCCGGGGCGGACGACGCGGAACGCTACAGCGCGCAGGACACCGTGTCGGCGCAGGGGAACCTGTTCCTGCGCGAGGGAACGGTGCTGCGGTCGAACGAGGGGAGACCGATGATGACCATCGTGTCCACTTCGGTCGATTATCATGACACGATCGGCGGTGCCTGCTCGTGCGAGTCCAACACCTTGCGCTATGGCCACCACACCAAGGCGGAACATGCGTGCGTCGAGAATTTCCTGGAGGCGAACCTGCGGGAAGGGCGCGGCAAGCGCGACATCGTCTCCAACATCAACTTTTTCATGAACGTGCCGGTCGAGGAGGACGGGTCCCTGGGGATCGTCGATGGCATCTCCGCGCCCGGCCTTACGGTGGACCTGAAAGCGGAAATGGACGTCATCGTCGTCGTGTCGAATTGCCCGCAGATCAACAATCCCTGCAACGGCTTCAATCCCACCCCCGTCCGCATGATCGTGGCCGCATGAGCTTCGACACGGTCCTCATTGCCAACCGGGGCGCGATCGCTACCCGCATCATTCGCACGTTGAAGCACATGGGCCTGCGCTCCGTGGCCGTCTATTCCGAAGCGGATGAAGCATCGCTGCACGTCGCCCAGGCGGACGAGGCGGCTTGCATCGGTCCGGCGCGGGCGTCTGACAGCTATCTCAACATCGCCGCCATATTGGATGCCGCCCGCGCAACCGGCGCGGGGGCGATCCATCCCGGCTACGGCTTCCTCGCCGAAAATGTGGAGTTTGCGGAAGCGTGCGCGGCGGCCGGCATCGTCTTCATTGGCCCGACGCCGGATAATATCCGCACTTTTGGCCTCAAGCACAGCGCTCGTGCTCTCGCGGCAGCGCATGGCGTTCCGCTCGCGCCGGGCACTGGCCTGCTGACCGGCGAGGAAGAAGCGGTTACCGCCGCGCACGAAATCGGTTTCCCCGTGATATTGAAGGCGACGGCCGGGGGCGGCGGCATCGGCATGCGCATTTGTGAGGACGAAGCCGACGTCCGCGAAGGTTTCGCCGCCGTTGCCCGCCAAGGGCAAAGCAATTTCGGCGACGCCGGCATTTTCCTTGAACGCTACATCCGCCGCGCGCGCCACATCGAAGTGCAGTTGTTCGGCGACGGGCAGGGCCGGATCATGCCGCTCGGCGAGCGCGACTGTTCACTTCAGCGCCGTAACCAGAAGGTGGTCGAAGAAGCGCCCGCCCCGTTGCTGCCCGAAGTCGTGCGCCACGATCTAATCGCGGCCGCAACGCGCCTCGGCCAGGCCGCGAACTACAGGTCAGCGGGAACGGTCGAGTTTCTCTATGACGCAGAGCGCGAGGAGTTCTTCTTCCTCGAGATGAACACCCGCCTTCAGGTCGAACATGGCGTTACTGAAGAGGTGATGGGGATCGATCTTGTCGAATGGATGATCCGGGGCGGCGCGGGCGATTACGCCTTTCTCGATGCCGATCCGCCCGTGCCGCAGGGTCATTCGGTTCAGGTGCGGCTCTATGCCGAAGACCCTGCGCTGGACTACCGACCCACTTCGGGGGCGCTGACCGCAGTCGAGTTTCCCGCAGGCATACGCGCCGAGACATGGTGCATGGCGGGCAGCGAGGTCAGCAGCTGGTATGATCCCATGCTCGCCAAGCTGATCGTCCATGCCGCGACGCGCGCCGAGGCGATCGATAAGATGCAGTCCGCGCTGGAAGAGAGCCGGGTGGATGGAATCGAGACGAACCTCCGCTGGCTGCGCGATGTTGTCCGCGTGCCGGCCTTTGTCAGCGGCGAGGTTTCGACGGGCTTGTTGGCGGGGATCGCCTCCAAGGCCCGAAGCATCCGCGTGATCAGCAGCGGCACCGCCACCACCGTGCAGGATTGGCCTGGACGTCAGAAGCTGTGGGCGGTCGGCGTGCCCCCGTCTGGGCCGATGGACGACCAGTCCTTCCGCCTGGGCAACCGGCTGCTCGGCAACCCGGAAGGCACGGCTGGGCTGGAAGTCACGGTCACCGGCCCGACGCTGGTCTTTACCGCAGACGCGCGCATCTGCCTGATGGGCGCCGATTTCGGCGCGGCGCTCGATGGCGATCCCGCTCCGCGCGGCGTGGCGATCGACGTTCGGGAGGGGCAGACGCTGGCGCTTGGCCGCGCATCGGGCGGGGGGCTGCGAGGCTATATACTGTTCGCCGGCGGCCTCGACATCGCGCCCTATCTCGGCAGCCGTAGTACGTTCGAACTGGGACAGTTCGGGGGCCATGCCGCGCGTCGGCTGCTCGCGGGCGATACCCTGCACCTGGCGGATGGCGAGACAGATGAGCCGTTGCCGTCGGTCTCGCTGCCGGACCTTTCCACCGAATGGTCGGTGCGTGTGCTGTACGGCCCGCACGGTGCCCCCGACTTTTTCACAGAAGCCGACATAGCTGCGATCGTCGCTGCTGAATGGCAGGTCCATTACAACAGCAACCGGACGGGCGTACGGCTGATCGGGCCCAAGCCTGAGTGGGCGCGGGCGGATGGAGGGGAGGCGGGTCTGCATCCGTCCAATATCCACGACAATCCCTACGCGATCGGCGCTGTCGACTTCACTGGCGACATGCCGATCATCCTCGGCCCGGATGGCCCGTCGTTGGGAGGCTTTGTTTGCCCCTTCGTCGTGATTGCCGCTGACCGCTGGAAAATCGGGCAGCTCGCACCGGGTGACAAGTTGCGGTTCATGCCGGTCAACGTCGGTGACGCGGCCGTCGCGGACAGGCTGCAGCGGCGGCTGATAGCCTTGGGCGCGGCGGAGGATTCTGGTCCTGCCCGGCCAATCGGTACGCTCTCGCCCATCCTGGGGGAAATCCCGGAAGGGCCTGGGCGGCCGCACACCGTCTATCGGCAGCAGGGCGACCGAAATATCCTGGTCGAATATGGCCCCATAGTCCTCGACATCGAGCTGCGGATCCGGGTCCATGCGCTGATGACCGAGCTGGAGCGGCTCGCGCTCCCCGGCGTAGTCGATGTGGTGCCGGGCATAAGGTCGCTTCAGCTTCATTTCGATGGCGAAAGGCTGGATCAGCGTGCTGCTCTGGCCGCCCTCATCGCCGCCGAAGAGCGGTTGGGCGACCTGGAGGATTTCACCATACCCTCCCGCATCGTCCATCTGCCGCTGAGCTGGCGCGACCCGGCCACGATCGAGACGATCGAAAAATATATGAGCGGTGTGCGCGCCGATGCTCCGTGGTGCCCGGACAATATCGAGTTTATCCGCCGCGTGAACGGGCTGCCCGACGTGGCGGCCGTGGAAAACCTGATCTTCGAGGCGAACTACCTCGTGCTCGGTCTGGGTGACGTGTATCTCGGCGCGCCGGTGGCCACCCCGGTCGATCCCCGACACCGGCTCGTCACAACCAAATATAATCCCGCGCGGACATGGACCCCGCCCAATGTCGTAGGCATCGGCGGCGCCTATATGTGCATCTACGGCATGGAAGGGCCAGGCGGTTACCAGCTGTTCGGCCGCACCATCCAGGTGTGGAACACGCATCGCCAGACGGACGCGTTCGTCGAGGGCAAGCCCTGGCTGCTGCGCTTTTTCGACCAGATCCGCTTCTATCCCGTCAGCGCGGAAGAGCTGGTGGAATGGCGTCGCGATTTCCCCAGCGGACGGCGCTCCATCAAGGTTGAGCCATCGGAATTCCGGCTGGCCGACTATCGCGCCTTCCTGGCGGAAAATGCCTCGTCCATCGCGGAATTTGAGGCGCAGCGGCAGGCCGCTTTCGACGAAGAACGCGCTGAATGGCAGCGTAGCGGCGAGTTCGACCGCATCACCAACCTCGCCGAAGTCGACGTGCCCGGATCGCGAACGGTCGAGATCCCGGATGGCGCCTCGCTGGTCGAGACTCCTTTCGGCGGAAGCATCTGGAAACTGCTGGTCGCTGTCGGCGACGAGGTGAAGGTTGGCGACACGATCGCCATCATTGAGGCAATGAAAATGGAATGTGCAGTGCAGAGCCCCGGAGAGGGGACCGTCGCAGCCCTCTATGTGCAGGAACGGCAGTCTTTGCAGCCGGGCGCTCCTATGCTGGCGCTGAAGGCTCAGATATGACCGCGCTCGACCGCCGCAGCGCGAACGCCATCGCGCAGGATGTCAGGGATGGGCAGACCAGCGCCCTAGCCGTGATGGAGGAAACGCTTGGGCGGCTCGCCACCTATGACGCCGTCCAGTCACAGATATGGATCAGCAGGCCAAGTAGCGAACACCTCCTGGCTGCTGCCAAGGCCGTCGATATGCGCCTCTCTGCAGGCGAATTTCTGCCGCTTGCTGGAGTGCCGTTCGCCGTTAAAGACAATATTGATGTGGCCGGGGCGGAGACCACTGCTGCGTGCCCGGCTTTTGCCTACAGCCCCGCTGCATCCGCAACGGTGGTCGATCGCCTCACCGCGGCGGGGGCGATCTGTGTGGGCAAGACCAATCTTGACCAATTCGCGACCGGGCTCAACGGGACACGAAGCCCCTATGGCAGTCCTCGGAACGCCTATAACCTCGCCTATGTGAGCGGGGGATCGAGTTCGGGTTCTTCAGTGGCAGTAGCGGCCGGCTTGGTCGCGTTCGCGCTCGGCACCGACACGGCTGGTTCGGGCCGGGTGCCCGCCGCGTTTCAGCATCTTATCGGCTTCAAGCCGACAAAGGGGCGGTGGAGCAATGCAGGACTGGTGCCGGCCTGTCGCACGCTCGACTGCATTACCGTCTTCGCCAATGACAGCGGCGACGCGCGCCTGCTGGACAGGATCATCGCCGGCTTCGATCCGGCGGACGCCTATTCAAAGCCGTTGGCCGACCGGCTGATCTCCTGCAAGCGGATCGGCGTGCCGCGGCGCGACCAGCGCGTGTGGTTCGGCGACGCCGAGTCCGAATATCTGTATGACCGCGCGCTCGAGCGGCTCGGCGAGTTAGCCGAACTGGTCGAGATCGACATCGCGCCGCTGCTGGAAGCGGCGCAGCTGCTCTATGGGGGGGCGTGGGTAGCCGAGCGCGCCGCCGCTCTGTCTGGCCTTCTGGCCGACAATCCCGGCGCCATTGATCCAACCGTGCGGGAGGTTGTGGAACCTGGCCTCAAGATCAGCGCGGTCGATCTTTTCAATGGCATCTATCGCCTGGCCGAACTCAAGCGCCATGCCGACCTGCAATGGGCGGAGATCGACCTGCTCGCTTTCCCGACGACAGGTGCCACCTTCCGGGTTGCGGAATTGCTCGCCGCGCCGGTTGCTCTCAACAGCGCGCTTGGCCTCTACACCAACTTCGTCAACCTGCTCGACATGGCGGCTGTCGCCGTTCCTGCGGGCAGTCGCGCCAATGGCACGGGCTTTGGCATCACCCTGATCGGGCCGGCCGACACGGACCGCGCCCTGCTCGATGTGGCGGACGCCTATTTCGCCGCCGCCGATCTTCCTTCCCCACCGCCACTAGACCTGGAGGGCAAAATGCAGACCGTGAAACTCGCCGTCGTGGGTGCGCACCTGAAAGACATGCCGCTGCACTGGCAGCTTACGTCACGTGAGGCGCGCTTCGTGGGCGCATTCGAAACCGCGCCAAGCTACCGACTGTATGCGATGGCGGATAGCGTGCCGCCCAAGCCCGCACTCGTGCATAGTGAAGAGGGCGGTTCGATCGCGCTGGAAGTCTATGAGCTGGGCGTTGCCGAGTTCGGCAGCTTCGTTGCGGAAGTTCCCGCGCCGCTCGCCATTGGCACGGTGACGCTGGCGGACGGCAGCAGCGTCAAGGGCTTCGTGGCCGAGCCGCGCGCGATGACGGGGGCGGAAGACATTACCGCTCTGGGTGGCTGGCGCGCCTACATCAACCGGGAAGGATGAGCATGCCAAAGCTTCCAATCCTTGGCGCCATGCTGGTGGCAGGTTGTGCGACGGCGGCTGCCGCCTCGCCTGCTCACGGGGAGCAGGTGATAAAGGTTCCCGGCTTCGCCGACTTTCTGGCGGTGGATGGCGACAGCGTCTGGGCGACCAATGACGCCCGCGTTGAGCGCTGGTCGCGGCAGGGCCGGATCGCTTCTGTGCCGATGGCCAAACCCTGCGGCGCGATGGCGATACTGGGCGATGCCTTATGGGTGGCCGATTGCAAGGAAATGGCGCTCGTCAGGATCGACAGGATCAAGGCGCAGAAAAGCGCCACCGTTCCCACCGGCATCGCCAATCCAAAGGGCGAGCTCAATGTCGTTGCCGGGGCGGGATCGGTCTGGGTCGCGAGCGACCAGAAGGGCGTGGTCTCCCGCGTTAATCCTGACAACAATCAAGTCGTAGCCACCATCCCGGTCAGCGTAGGCACCCACTATCTGGCCTTCGGCTTTGGTTCGCTTTGGGCGGTTAGCAGCGAGGCGCAGACGATCCAGCGGATCGACCCCGCCAGCAACGCGGTCGTCAAGACGACGGCGCTGGGCAAGGAGCCCGGTTTCCTGGCGGCTGGAGAAGGCGCAGTCTGGGTTCAGGAGCAGGGCGACGGAACGGTCGCGCGCATCGATCCGGCAAGCGGTGAGGTGACCGGCCGCGTCAAAGTCGGCGAGGTGCTGAAATATGGGGATATCGATACTGGCGCAGGCATGGTGTGGCTGCGTACCACGGAGGACCAGACCTTCGTCGCGATCGATCCAGCCAAGTTGACGGTCAAGTCGCGCGTCGGCAAGGCGGAGGGCAGCGGTGCACTGCGTTTCACCAAAAAAGGCCTGTGGACGTCGGCGCATGACGTGCAGACGCTGACTTGGTGGCCTGACCCGAAGAAATTGGCAAAATAAGGGGCGGCTGTTCCTCCGTCACCCCGCGAACCGGGGCGGCGGAGGCGAACTGGCCAAGCGATCAGCGGGCGGCGACGCGAACAGGCTTTGCATTCATGGCGAGGCGCGCTTCGATTTGAGAGCGCACGTCCGCCAGTACGGCGGCGCGGCATGCCTGAGCCTTTGCCTCGGCTGCGAGATGCACCCCGGCAAGGCGTTCGCCGCATACGGCGCTGGCGGCTTGATCCATGCGGATGGCCAGGCGCTGCTGCCCATCGGCCGAGGCCAGGTCGAGGCCCTTAAGGTCAAGCGTAACCTGATCCTGGGCAAAGGGGTTGTCGGCGGCGAAGGCGGAAGCGGGGATAGCGCATGCGAAAGTGGCGAGAGCCACGAGGCCAATCTTCATCATTGTCTCCTGTGCATCAGACGAACGCCGCTCTCCGGCGACTGCGGATCACATAGAAGCAGGCAATGATTATTTCAAGACAACAACGAAGATTGTTCGATTATTACTTTGGACTTGCCTCAATATTACTTGGGTCGGATGATAAGCGCTGTAAGTTCCTCCGGCCGGACAAACATGCCTACGGGCAGCCGGGTCTCCGCCTCCTGGCCGTCCACTGATATGATAGCGGTGCGCGCGTTGGGCGCGGACCATGCGCGAAAGGTCTCGACCGGTAGCTGGGCCTGCCAGCGCGAAGCGCCTTTGACCGCAACTTCGTGGCCGTTGATGCTGACAGGTGCGTGACGGTCGTTCCGGCGGCCAGTCACGAGCAGGCAATCACCCGTTGAACATTCGACCAACCGCGTGCTCGGCTCGGACGTGGCGAATGCCGACGTGGCAGAACCAAGGAGCACGGGGATCAACATCCATTTGGCAACCGCCTTCATGATCCGGTTCCTTTCTGTCATGATAGGTCGACCCCGGTCTGCTCGAAGAAGCGGCGCACAGGTTCCAGCACGTCAGCATGCCGTTTCCATCGCCCGATCGAATCGGCGTAGATCGGGCGGCGCACCTGGGCGGCGCTTGGGGTGGAAACCGGGGCATTGTTGGTGTGGAAGGACAGGCAGCTGTCCGACCAGTCGAGCCCGCAATGGGCGAGCAGGCGGCGGCTCTCGCCTTCCTGATCCGCAACCAAATCCTCATAGCGCAGTTCGATCAGGTGGCCGGGCAGCGTTTCACGCCACAGGCTCATCAACCGGTCGAACCGAGCATAATAAGCAGCTATGTCGAGCAGGTCGTAACTATAGTCGTAATAGCGAGAACTGACCGCGAACAGGTTGCGGAAGTTACTGAGCACCGTGTCCATCGGATGCCTGCGGAGGCAAATGATCTTCGCCGCGGGGAGTGCCCGGGCGATGAACCCGGCGTAGAAGAAATTGCCAGGAAACTTGTCAATGAAACGTAGTTCTGGCTGCCGACGATGATGCGCCGCCCGGTCCAGATAGTCGCGGCCGATCATTTCCATGCGCGCGCGCCCCGCTGCCGCAATGGTTTCGGCGTCCATTACCGTGGGAGTTTGCGTCCCGGCTGCTTTCTTCACCGCAAGCGGCATGGCCTGCAATTCGCCGGCGCTCTCGACTGAGGGATGGGAGGACAGGATGCGATCGACCAGAGTGGTGCCAGTGCGCGGCATGCCGATGATGAAGATCGGGGCTTCCGCTGGCGCAGTGGTCGCTGGAGTAAGCGGCCAGGCCGCTTCTACCGCGTCGAAAAGCGCTGCGTCGCGGGAGAAGCTGTAAGTCAGGCTTCGGCGGTGCTCAGTATTGATGGCGCAAAGCTGTTCGAGCGCCTCGCCAGGTCTGCCGACATCCTCTAGCTCTTTCGTTAACGCATAGCCCAGGAGCAGTCGGCTGCGGCCATCTGTCGCATCGGCAAGTGTGGCGGTCAGGCGATCGACATGATTGTCGTCCGGCCTTTGCTTGCGAACCGTGGAGAGCAGATGATGCGCCCGCGCGTCCTGAGGGGCGAGCTTGATCAACGTCTCGAGCGTTGCCTCAGCTTCGTCGGGACGGCCGAGAAAATTGAGCGTGGTCGCAAGGTTGTATCGATAGTTGCTGTTCTGCGGTTCCAGCCGAACAGCCTCTTTGAAATGGACAAGCGCTGCGTGATGGTCGCCCAAGCGCGCATAGACGCAGCCCATGGTATCGCGGCTCAGTGCGTCGGCGGGCGGGGCTTGCTCGGCATCTTGCAGGACCGCTGCGGCCTCGCCCTCCCGGCGTATCAGTACGAGCAATCGGGCGAGTTGCGCGCGGTATTCACCCTGGGGATCAAGTGTGATGGCCTGGTCCAGATGCCTGACGCCGGCGCTGATCCGGCCAGCGGTGGATTCAGCCAGGCCGAAAAGGAAGTGGCCCTCAGCATTGTCCGGTTCGTTTGTTATCATCCTGGCAGCCCAGTGGCGGGCCGACAGGATGTCGCCTTGCGCCAGTGCGTCACGTGCAGGGCTGAGCCCCAAGGCGCCTGTCGCGGTCATGCCGCGAACGCGCCTTCGTTGGTTTCCGACATGGTCCGTTCGACAACGGCCTTGTCAGGAGCGCGACCGCCATCTTCCATGTTCGCCGGACGGGTGGGCGTCTTATATCGGGCGATAAGCGGCTTGAAGGGGAAGATGGTTTGTTCCCAAATCGAGAGCCGGCGGCGCTCGTCCTGGCCCACCACTTCTGCCTCGCCCGCACGATAGGTGCCAAATATGCGGTCGAGGAGGATCAAGGAATTGCCATAGTTGCAGCGGGTGCTTTCATAGTCGGTCGAGTGATGGAGGCTGTGATGTTGGATCGTCGTGAAGAAAAAGGAATAAAAGATCGGTGGATCGGACCTGACATTGGCGTGAGCAAAGGTAGAAATAACGCCAAGTACATTGATGGCTGCGAACACTGCTGTGGTCTGAAGGTCGAACAGCGCGACGATGCTAAGGCTGATCAGCACGAGCTCAATGGGGTTGCCGACCGCGCCTTTCGTGGCATTCAGTTGCGTCAAATGGTGATGCGGGGCGTGGGTGAGCCAGAAAGGGGTCACATTGTGCATCAACCGATGCATCCAATATTGGCCAAATTCTATCAGCAGAATGACCAGCCCAACCTGCAATAGCCATGGCATGTTCATGGCCCACTGCGTCGTAATGCCGAGCGCTGCCTTCGCCGCGGTCAGCGGTTCTTCACCGATCTTCTGCGACGCCCATGCGATCACGGTGGCGCTGAGGACTGTGTAGAAGAGGTCTGTCGAGAATTCTTCCCGGTTCATGCGCCAACCAGCATGGCGCTCATGCATTTGCTCGAGTAGCAGCACAATTATGGTTATTAGCGCCGACATCCCGGCCAAGGTCCAGCCTTGGTTCAGCAGGACCTCAGGGCCATAGGCCCAAAACCACAGGACTAGGGCGATCATGGCCGGCGGCAGGTAGTTGAAGACTGCGCTCTTCATCGCAGCGGCTGATCTGCTGGGCATGGCCGTACCCGTCCTCGGTTCCGCAGGGCCGGCGAGCCCAGGATCGCCTCAGCCCGGGCTGATACGCCCGCGAACAGCATGCCGCCCAAAACCGCTGCGATACGGATGAGGCGATCTTTTACATATGCATGGCTTATAGGCGGCTTGCGCCTTTGCAGTTTCCGCATGTCGCAGCTCCATTCTTCTGGTTGAAGCTGTGCTGCAGCGCGTCATTAGGGGAGGCGGAAAATAGAGATGTAAGCCATTGATCTCTTCTATGACTTATTCTTGGCACGCAAACGGCGGATGACTTCATCCCAGAAAAGCTGGGTCGCGGTGTCTCTGGCCGGTTCGGAACGGGAGAGTAGAAAAATTTCGTAGGACGGCTCGGCGTCCCCGTCCAAAATCGGCCAAAGCCGCTCCTTGGCCACATCCTGTTCGGCTGCAAGGATGGGCAGGAAGCCGATGCCAACTCCCTGAACGATCAGCCGCCTCGCTTCGTTGATATCCTCGGCAAGGCCGCTGACCTTGGTTCCAAGGCGGTAACGGCGACGCAGATGCGTGATTGCTTCGATCTCGTCATCGCCGGTGAGGACGAAGCCTTCATCCTTCAGATCATGCAGGCGGCTGAGGCGGTAACCAAAATAGGGGCTGTAGCGGGAACAATAAAGCTGCTGGCGCTCCACCAGCAGCGGCTCATACATCAAACTCCCGCGAACGCTGCTGTCATAGCCGACGCCGATCTCGACCTCGCCCTGTTCCAGCGCATCCAGCACCTGGCGCCATGGAGATACGCGGATCTCGATATGGATCGCGGGATTGCGCCGATGAAAGCTGGCGATCGCTTCGTCGAACTCGGGCGACACGAGGCCGGAAATGATCTGAATGCGGACAAAACCTTCCACCCGCTTGGTCGCCTGCGCTATCTGATGCGGCACCATCTGCGCGGATTCCAGCATGTCTTCGCACAGCGCCATCATCGCCTTGCCCGCCGCCGTCATCTCGACGCCCGTGGCGGTCCGATGAAGCAGGGTGGCCCCGACATGATCCTCGAGCCGTTTTAGCGCGGCGCTGATGCTCGGCTGCTGGCGGTTGAGCTGCCGGGCTGCCGCTCCTATCCCGCCGGCCCGAACGATGTCGACGAAGGTGCGCATCAGATTCCAGTCGACCCGGCTGGCGAATTTCCTGTCTATCAGTTGCGTTCTGTCGCTCATTGTCCGCCCTTCGACTGCAGATTGCCGCGTCCATAGATCAAATCAATGGAAATCATCTGAAAGCTGCAGCTTACCCTTATGACCTGGCTCGCATAACAAGGTGACATGATCCCACTCCCGGTCATCGACATATCCAACCTGGTGAGCGACTGCCGCGATGATCGAGTGGCTGTCAGCCGTGCTCTTGATGCCGCCTGCGCCGACGAGGGTTTCCTTTATATCAGCGGAAAGCAGCTCGATTGGACGCTGTTCCACAATTTGCATTCTCGGGCCAAAGCCTATTTTGCGATGGACGAGGCTAGCAAGATGATGAGCTATATAGGTCAATCGCAAAACCACAGCGGTTATGTGCCTGTAGGAGAGGAGCAGTTCGGCGGAGGCGTCAGCGACCTCAAGGAGGCCTATGACATCAATCACGACTATCCGTATGCCGAAGGCCGTAGACCGCTGCTAGGCCCCAATCTCTGGCCGGAGATGGCAGGCTTTAGGGAAGATGTCCTCGCCTATTATTTCCATGTCATGAACGTGGGCAGGCAGCTTTTTCGTGCTTTTGCGCTGGCTTTGGGCCTTGCTGAAGATCATTTCGATGCTCACCTCGTCAGTCCGCCGAGCCAGTTGCGCCTGATCCACTACCCTTATGACGAAAATGCCGAAGACCGGCCCGGCATCGGGGCGCATACCGATTATGAATGCTTCACCTTGCTCTTCGCGACGGCCCCTGGATTGCAGATCCTGAACAAACATGCCGAATGGATCGATGTGCCGCTGGTAGAGGGTGCGATGATCATGAACATCGGCGACATGATGGAAATCTTGTCCAACGGGCGATATCTGGCGACAAAGCACCGCGTGAAGAAAGTTCGGCAGGAACGCTATTCTTTCCCCATGTTCCACGCCTGCGATTATGATTATGTCATCGCCCCGCTGGCGGTCGACAAAGCCCCGCGCTATGCTCCGTTGAAAGGCGGAGAGCATCTTTTCAATCAGACTGCGCAGACATTCGCTTACCTGAAGCGCCGCATCGCGATCGGCGATCTTGTTCTGGCTAGCGCTATGCCGCTGCATTCCTTCGGGAAACGCGATGTCTAGGAAAGGATCAGGGACCGGCTGCTTACACGCCTAGCAGCTTTCTGCGGAACAACGACCTCACCAGCCTGCCTTCAAGGATACGCCCGACCACGTACAGAGCGGCGAATAGGCCTGCGAAGACATAGGCTGCCGTCGGCGACGGCTTGTCTTCATCTTCAGCCTTTTCGCCCTTGTCCTTCTTCGGCTTCTCGGGCGCAGGGGCGCCTAGAAAAGCGTCGATGGGGTGCTGAGATAGTGCAACGTCCTTCTTCTTATCTGGCTTCTTCTCCGACGATTGCGCCGAAGCCTTTTCCCACTGGCCGATTACCACCGTCGCTTGAGCGAAGCCCAAGAACAGCAAGGGGGCAAGGAAGCAGAAGAGCAGGGCACGGCTTTTCAGGCGGTAGTGGAGCACTGGCCCGCCTGCGTCATTGCTGATCTGGAGGACGCCGGCATCGAAAATCGACATCTTGTCCTGAGGTGCCTGGTTCTTCTTGCGGAAGGTGAGTGTGTCAGCTGACCGTTCATGGCTAGTGCCGACTTCCTGGAACAGTGGATCGAGCCGTTGGAAAGCATCCTCGTTGGACTGTCCTGGAACGAGCGCAAGACTACCCCTGATGTTCCAGATCCAGTCGATGATACGCCGGCTCAACCCATTTCCCTCTTTCCCATGCTGTGCCATGATCATTCCGCAGGTACGATTACCGGCCCGTCGAAGCGATCCTTGCGCAGCTTCGCCCTCATCGTTTTCCAGGCTTCAGTGAAGGGGAAGGTCATGGTTTCACCGACCGACATCCTGCGGCCGCCCTCCATGCCGAGCAGTTCCGCCTCCCCGTCCACACAGGTGCCGAACATGCGGTCGATTATGATCCATGTGCTGGAATAGTTGCTGCGGCTGCCCTCATAGTCCTGGGAGTGGTGCACGCTATGATGTTCAGTGGTGTTGAAGAGGAAGCGCCACCAGCGAGGGGAGTTGAACCGGACGTTGATGTGCTGATAGCTCCCTACGGCAAGTCCAAGCGTGCCTGCGAGCAAAGCCGCTCGAGGCAGGAAGTCAAAGAAACCGCCTACGCCAAGCCCGATCAGGAAGAGTTCGACCGGATTGCCGACTGCTCCCTTGTTGATGTTGAGCTGTGTGATGTAGTGGTGCGGCGCATGCGTTAGCCAAAGCGGATACCAGTTATGCATTCCGCGATGCATCCAATATTGCCCGAAATCGAAGATGAACGAGATCAGCAGTGCCTGTAGCAGCAGCGGCAGGCCCATGAACCACGCGACCTTTTCCCAATCGAAATTGTGCTGGATGGCCTCAATCATCACGTCGGCGCCGACATAGCGTTCGACAATGCTGAGCAGCGTATAGCCAAGACCAACATAGAAGAGGTCGGTGATAAGCTCCTTCCAGGTCAGCCGCCAACTTTCATGACGTGGATTGACCCATTCCAAGGCGAGCAGCAGCACCCTGAAGGCGATGCCGATGCCGATGGCGGTAGATGCCTTGGCTATGGAGTTAGGGGCATAATACCAGAACGCGATGAGCGCGAGCAGCGCTGCGGGCTGGAACCAGGTGAAGAAGACGCGTTTGAGCGGCCCGCCTTCAACGCGCGGGATATTTTCCCACCCCACCGTGACGGGGGACTGCGTGCCTATCAGTCGTTTACCTACGCGGACTCCGTCCATACCGCCCTCATCTTGCTTGCCCGCTTGATGCGGACCCTAGAAGCGCGCCCAGAAATACGACGTCGTCGAAGTCCATCGGGCGTCAGGTCGGTTCAGCATCGCGAAACGGCGTCATCACGCCAGCCGCTATTGCGCTATTGATCTCATAGATGCCATCTATGTCGAAAGTGCGCCCGTAAACGCGTCAGCGCGTGGCGACGGACCGCGCGGCAGGTTCAGTGCGCTGCGAATTGAGCGGAGAAGGCAGGGATGCTTCGCGACCGAAGCCATGCGAACCGCAGTTCTCCGACGCGCTCGATCTTAACCAGCCATTCGCCTGTTGGATTCCCTCGAACGCGACATCAGCGGGTGAAATTTGGTGAAATGGCCCGATCCTGCTGGAGCCATATTACCATTCAGAAAGGGAGAAACAGC
>Ga0105148_100074_pt1 | contig 15278 bp, 15 predicted proteins | sample RS_199metaG_FD_91502 | JGI IMG/M metagenome (GOLD analysis project Ga0105148, IMG submission 91502) | Switchgrass associated microbial communities from Austin, Texas, USA, to study host-microbe interactions - RS_199 metaG | ecosystem: Host-associated > Plants > Roots > Rhizosphere | place: USA... | reverse complement strand
TATGGTAGGAGAGCAGCGCGTCGATCGTGGCTGCGCGCGTTTCGGCCAGCATGCGCTCGGCCTCGAGCAGATCGAGTTCGCTGAACTTACCCTCGCGATAACCGATCCGTGCGATCCGTGCGGCCTCGACGGCGGCGGCGAGGGCCGGGCCGCTCGCTGTAACGGCGCTGGTCGCGGCGTTGGCGGCCTCCGCCTGGGCGCGGGCAATGGCCTGATCCACCTCAAGGGCGGTGATCCGCTGTTGCGCCTGTGCCTTTTGCCGTTCAGCCGCCGCCTGCGACACGGCGGCGCGCCCGTTGTTGAACAGCGGCAGAGGGACCGAAAGGCTGAAAACTGCGGCGGTGTCGCCCGTCTGTTCGAACCGGCGCGCGCCAGCCCCGAGTGTGAGATCGGGTATCTGTTGCGAGCGGGCGAGGCGGACCCCGGCGGTGGCAATGGCAATGTCCGCTTCCGCCGCCGCCAGCGCCAGCGTGCCGTTGCTGTCGATTGGGCGAAGTGGGCCGTAGCTTTCCCTGACCTGCGCGAACCAGTCGGCATCCAGCGTGCCTGTGACCGGTTGGCCGATGATGCGTGACAGGCTGTAGCGCGACACCTCCAGCGCTCGCTCAGCGCGCGCCAGCGCCGCCTGCGCATTGATCCGAGCGAGGTCGGCGCGCTGAATCTCGATAGGCGATGCGCGGCCCGTCTGGACGCGGACCTGCGCGGCGCGATGCGCGTTGCTGGCAATGCGCAGCTGGTCTTGAGCGGTGGAGAGCCGCCGCTCGGCCGCTACCGCTTCGGCATAGGCGCTGACGACCGCAAGGCGGAGATCAGCACGGGCGATCTCGGTCTGGATCGCGGCGCGGCCGCTGCTGGCGTCGGCCGCCGCAATCCGCGCAGATCGCTTGCCGCCAAGCTCGATCGGCAGGCTGAGGGACGCCGTCGCTTCCATGCTGTCGGTGCCCTGATAGGGGCCGGAACCTGCAACATTTTCGGCTTCGACCGACACGCTGGGATTGGGACGCAGCGCCGCGACGCGGCGACCCGCCTGCGTCGCCTGCACGTCGGCTGAAGCGGCTTCCAGCGAAGGGGAAGTCGCGCCCGCCAGTGCAAGCGCCCGTTCAAGTGTGAAAGGTGGGCCAGCCTCCGCCGATGGGGGCTGTTGGGCGTGCGCTGTGCCGACGCAAGCCATCGCGACCCATAAGGCCGCGCGTAAATGGCGCATGATGAAAGCTCCAGACGAATTCAGACGTTCCCCCGGACGGGGGGAGGCCGGAATCGTCAGGCTATCGGAGGGCGCAACGCGGGGTCGGGGGCAGCCGAGGCAAGGTCGTCAGCACGGGCCATCAGCGACGGAATGTCGCTGGTCGACCAGCTTTTCGCAACACCGCTCGCAACCGGTTCCGCCACCTGGTGATGGCCATGGCATCCGCCATGCTGGTGGGGCCGGGTCTTCCCGTCATCGGGCAGTTGATCACTGCCGTCGGTTGCATGTCCGGGATCGGACGTCATGTCGGCGTCGAGGCAGGCAATCTGCGGCTCAGCAGCATGCATGACAGTGCCCGCCGTCATCGACAGCGCGACAAAACACATCATGATCAGCGCCAAAATGCGAACCATTACGCATCCCTAGCATGGACGGGACGCGGTGAGAAGGCGCCCCCCGTGACAGGACCGGTGTCAGACCAGCGCGAGAGAGGCTGGCTCAAATTCAAGGTCGAGATCGCGTGCGACGGCTTCATAGGTGACCTTCCCGTTCCAGATATTAAGCCCCGCAAGCAGGTTTGCATCGGCTTGGAGTGCACCCTTCCATCCCATGTCGGCGATACGAAGCGCATGTGGCAGCGTGACGTTGTTGAGCGCATAGGTGCTCGTCCGCGCCACCGCTCCAGGCATGTTGGCAACGCAGTAATGGACGATATCGTCGACGATGTAGGTCGGTTCAGCATGGGTGGTGGCCCGGCTCGTTTCAAAACAGCCACCCTGGTCGATCGCCACGTCCACCAGAACCGCACCCTTTTTCATGGTTTTGAGCATGTCGGCGCTTATCAGCTTGGGTGCGGCGGCTCCGGGGATCAGCACCGCGCCGATGACAAGATCGGCCTCCGCCACGCATTCAGCGAGGTTCGCGCGATTGGAAAAGCGCGTCTTGGCGCGTGCTTCGAAATACATGCCGAGCTTTTCCAGTACTTCGGGATTGCGATCGAGGATGGTGACGTCAGCACCCATGCCTGCTGCCATTTGCGCCGCGTTGAAGCCGACCACGCCGCCGCCGATGACGGCGACCTTCGCGGGCAGCACGCCCGGTACCCCGCCCAGAAGGACGCCGCGTCCGCCCTGCGCCTTTTCCAGCGCGGTGGCGCCTGCCTGAATGGACATGCGGCCAGCGACCTGGCTCATGGGCTTCAGCAGGGGCAGGCCGCCGCTGGTGTCAGTCACCGTTTCATAGGCGATGCAGATCGCACCGGACTCCAGCAGGTCACGCGTTTGATCCAGGTCGGGGGCGAGGTGCAGATAGGTGTAGAGGATCTGGCCGGGACGCAGCATCGCGCGCTCGGCGGGCTGGGGCTCCTTCACCTTGACGATCATGTCGGCGGTTGCGAAAATTTCCGGTGCGCTGGCGAGGATGACAGCGCCCGCTTTTTCATACAGGGCGTCGCTCGCGCCGATCCCATCGCCCGCGCCCGCTTCCACCAGCACGCGATGGCCATGCGCAGTCAATTCATGGACGCTCTCCGGTGTCAGGCCGACGCGATATTCGTGATTCTTGATTTCCTTGACGGTGCCGACGATCATTTGAGCATCCTTTGGAATGGCGATTAAGATGGGACCATCTTGCGCGCGTTTCTGCGCAGATTTCACTTAAATCGATGCGTTTACATAGTCGCTGCGCTGATCTTTGCCGGTCAAACCGAAGCAAATATCATTTCCGCCAAATATAGGCCCTGCCGCTCAAGCTGTCGTGGACTGGAAGAAAGTTTCAGGACCTACAAATATGCCGATGCACAGCGGTTGATCGGCAGTATTGTCCGTCTCCCTCGATGATAAGCGGGAAAATTCCGGGTGCACGGCTTAGCATCGCCGTTTCATCCTGATCCGGAGACATAGTTATGACGCAAGCCGACGCCCAGCCTGTTGCCGATGCGGTCCGATCCTTTGCCGACTTGCGCTGCTTCGCCGACGAAAATGCCGCGCGCGTGCCGCAGGGTGAAGGCGATGCGTTTTTGAGCGCTCGGGCGTTGATGCCGTTGCCGCAAGGGCCGGTGACAATCGGTATTATCCGGCTGGAGGCAGGGTCCGGCGAGGTCGATGCCATGCCCGCCGACGAGTTCCTCATCGCGCACCAAGGGTCGGTGGAGTTGGAGGTTGAGGGGCAGCCTCTGCCGCTTACAGAAGGCGGCAGCGTCGTGCTGACCAAGGGCGCGCGCGTGCGTTGGAAGGCCATGGCGCCGGTCGTCCTGCTGTTCATGCGTAAGGACGGAGGGCCCGAAGGCGTGGCGAGAGGCATCGCGATCGACGAGCAGGCAGAGCTGGTCGCGTCGGGCGCGCCGTTGGCCGAGCTTCTTGTCGGGCCGACGCCCAGCTGTCGCAATCACACCGACTATCTGTCGGAGGATGGCGTGTTCATCTGCGGCACATGGGATTCGACGCCCTATCATCGCCGTGCAATGCGCTACGGCCATTATGAACTGATGCACCTGTTGCAGGGCAGCGTCACCTTCGTAGATGAAACCGGGCGGCAAGGCACTTTCGTTAAGGGCGACATCTTCCTGTTGGAGCAGGGAGCCATGTGCAGCTGGGACAGCCGCGAGGACGTGAAGAAGGTCTACGCCATCTACCGCCCGGCCTGATCCTTCAGCTCAAGGGGTCGAGCGTGCCAAGCGCCGCCACCACCGCCAATATGGCGAAGGCGGCGGCGCTTTCGGTCAGGAGTGAAAGGCGCAGATGGCGGCGGGCGATGTCCAGGCCCGTTCCCGAGCTCGCCGCCGCCAGCGCCGGGGCCAGCCGCCAACGGTTTGCCGCCGCGAGCAGGAGCATGCCGCTGAATAGGGCAAGCTTTGCAAGCAGCAGTTGACCGTAGAGACTGCGGGGCAGCGCTGACAGGTTGGCGACACCCGTAATCATGATAGCGTTGACGAGGCCGCTGATGATGATCGCGCCGACGAACAGAGTGCCGAAAAGCGAGAAGCGATGAAGGACGAGCGCTGTACGTTTGGCGGCGCGCAGGTCCCATGGAGCGCCAAACATCATGGCGAGGAGCGCGAGGAGTGCACCGAACCATGCGGACGCGGCGATGATGTGGGCGATGTCGGCCGCGCGATGCACGGTTCCGGCCATCCCTTCCGTAGCGCCTGCATGGCCCGACCAGGCAAGGGTGGTGGCCGCGATCGATGCACAGACGGCAATCGCGGCGGGCGGCCGCTCCCTCTCGCGCGGCATAAAGAGAAGCAAGAGGACCAGTAGCAGTGCGGTCGCGCGGACTGCGAGAAGCGATCCGATCGGCGTATCGCGCAGCAGAATGCCGATGACCCTCCAATCGGGCGCGGAAAGTGGACTGCCGGTCATGGCAGATGCGCTGGCGAGCAGCCACAGCGCCGACAGGCAAGCGGCGCCCAGGGTCAGCAGGGTTAGGATCAGACGGCCTCCCGCACCGAAGCCCAGCCGCATGCTCCACCAGAAGAGGGGAAGCCCGGCGAGGGTGGCAAGATCGACGTAAAGGCCGAAGCGGGTGGTGACGAGGAGCCCGTCTAGGGTCATGATGGGCTTACTTGACCGAGAAGCTGAATTTGCCCGCGGCCTTGTGCTGGTCGGCGCCGACGATGTGCCAGTCGAGATCATAGCTGCCCCCCGGGAGCGCGCGCGGCAGGGTAATGATCATGGTCTTGCCGTCGCCATCGACCGCGGTCTTGAAACCCTTGATCGGCATGGGCGCGTGGTTTTCCATGCCGGGCATGCCCGTCATGGTAAGGTCGATGCCGCTGAGCGGCGCTACCAGCTTTTCCGAAAATGTGAGCGTCAGCTTGGTGGGTTTGGCGACTGTGGCGCTGGCGGCGGGGGTTGAAGACAGTAGCTTGGGATGCGCCATCGCGGTGGAGGGCAGGGCGGCAAGGGCAATGGCGGCAGTGAACAGGATTCGGCGCATGGAAAGTCTCCGATAAAGGTGCGGTAACAGCTATTACGCAGCAATCCCGCTCAGCCCCTCGACGAGGCCTGATAAATTTCTTTTCATAAGGGATCAGGCAGTGCGCTGCCTATCCTCTGGTGAGCCATGGAGTGAATGATGAGCGACCTCGATCACATGCGGTACCAGGTTCGCGACATGGCTTGATCGTGCCGTTCCAGATGGACGGTGTGCCGGGGATCAGCTTTCCCGGCATCCGTCCTGGCGAGACCTTCACCTATGAACTTCCGGTCCGTCAGTCGGATACCATTGGTATCACAGCCATTCGGGGATGCAGGAGGCGGTAGGCCATTATGGGCCGATCGTGATCGATCCCGCCGGAGCCGATCCGGTACACAGCGAGCGTGAGCATGTGATCGTGGTGTCCGACTGGAGTCCGATCCATCCGCATGCTGCTCAAGCGCCTCAAGAGGATGGGCGGCTATTTCAACATGCAGAAGCAGACGCTGGCCGGGCTACTTGCGGGCAAGGATCAGAGCGCGAAGGAGCGGATGGAATGGGGCGCGATGCGCATGGACCCGACCGACATTTCGGACGTCACGGCATCGACTTACAGCTTCCTCGTCAACGGACATGGCACGGCGGAGAACTGGACCGGACTGTTCACGCCGGGTGAACGGGTGCGGCTGCGCATCATCAATGCGTCTGCGATGACCAACTTCAACCTGCGCCTGCCGGGGATGCCGATTACGGTGGTGCAATGCGATGGCCAGCATGCGCAGCCCGTGGAAACTGACGAGTTCCAGATCGGCATCACGGAAACCTTTGATGTTGTCGTGCAGCCAAATGAGGCGAACGCCTATAGCCTGATCGTAGAGGCTATAGATCGGTCGGGCTGGTACGCGCGACATTGGCGCCGCGCTTGGGGATGGCGGCGGAGATTGTGCCACTGCGGGAAAGGCCCCTGCTGGGGATGAAGGACATGGGTATGGACATGTCCGGCATGGATATGGGGCAGGGCGCGGTGATGGACCTGAGCCAGCCTGCCAATGAGAGCATGGCGGGCCATTCCATGAAATGCTCGATCCGTCCGTAGCGACGCAGGTGAAAATGGGTCCGGGCGTCGCGACGCTTTCGCCGATGCCTGCTGACCGCACGGCTGACCGTCTGACGGGGCTGGAGGATGTCGCGCATCGAGTGCTGACCTATGCCAACGTCAAGTCACTGGAGCCGTTCAAGGATAGCCGCACACCGACGCGAACGCTGGACATCCACCTTACCGGGAACATGGAACGCTATATGTGGTCCGTTGACGGGGCGGGGCGGCATGAGAAACTGATTTCCGTCGCCGCCTGCTGCTGGCGTGCGCCTCGCCCCTGCCTTCGCGCAGGAGATGGACCATAGCGATATGGACCATGGCGCGATGGAACGGCCCGAAGTGCCCCGCGAAAGCGAGGAACACTCCGGCCATCAGGCGCCTGTACAGGCAGCGCCCGCAGCGGATAATCCACATGCCAGTCACACCATGCCCGCCGCCGATGACGCCATCCCCAAGGGCGAAGCGACACCGGTCCCGAACGATCATGCAGCCGACGCCTTTTATAGCCCGGCCACCATGTCGCCGGCGCGTGCCGCGATGCCGAAGGAAAGCGGCGGCATGACCTTCTCGCAGATCATGCTCGATCGGTTGGGATACCGCATGGGCAAGGGCGCGGACGGCTATCATTGGGGGGCGAAGGCTGGGTCGGCAGTGACATCAACCTCTTCGCCTTCAAGACCGAGGGGGAGGGGGAGGTTGGCGGCCGCCTCGAAAGCGCCGAGGTCCAGGCGTTGTACAGCCGCGCGATCGATCCCTGGTTCAATCTGGAGGCGGGCGTACATGATGTCCGGCCCGTTCCAGACCGGACCTATGCGGTGATCGGCATCGACGGGCTGGCTCCATATTGGTTCGAGGTCAGCGCGCAGGCCTTTCTTTCGACCAGGGGTGACGCGCATCTGCGGCTGGAGGCGAGCTACGACCAGCGGATCACGCAGCGCCTGATCCTGCAGCCTGCGGCAGAAGTGAATATCGCGGCTCAGGATGTGCCTGAACTCGGCATTGGATCGGCCTGTCGGACATCGAACTCGGACTGCGCCTGCGTTACGAACCCGCTCGCGAGTTCGCGCCCTATGTCGGCGTGAACTGGGAACGCAAATTCGACGACAGCGCCCGCTTCGCTCGATCCGACGGAGGCGACGTCTCGGACACCAGCCTCGTCATGGGCGTGCGCTTCTGGTTCTGAACGGCTCTGAAGCTGGGGCGGAGGGTGACGGCTTCAGCCTTTGGCCAGATGCCGTTCGGCAAGCGCGACGTGCAGGCGGATGCCGACGCCGAGCACATCGTCGTTGAAATCATAATGCGGATTGTGGAGCGGCACGGATCCTTCCGCCTTCGCCTGACCCAGCCAGATATAGGCGCCCTGGCATGCCTGAAGCATGAAGGCGAAATCCTCGGAGGTGAAGGCGGGTTCGGGCGCGATCTGAGTATTGCCCACGGTCGCAGCGGCTTCGAACGCCTCCTGCGCGGCCTGCGCGTCGTTGATGGTGGCGGGATAGTAGCGCTGATAATCGACGGTGGCGGCAACGTCATTGGCGAGAGCCACGCCGGCGGCGATGCTGCGGATGGCGTCTTCGATCACGTCCTGCACCTTGGGATCAAAGGTGCGGACGGTGCCGCTGATCTGCACCTCTGCAGGAAGCACATTATGGGTGTGACCGCCGTGAATCTGCGTGATCGAGAGCACGGCTGAGGCTGTGGGCGATATTCGGCGGGCGACGATGCTGTTGAGCTGCGTCACTAGGCTGGCGGCGGCGACGATGGCGTCTGGCGTATCCTGCGGCAGAGCGGCATGGCCGCCGCGACCCAAAAGCGTGACCTCGAACTTGTCGGCCGCGCCCATGATCGGGCCGGGGCGGGTGGCGATCGTCCCGGCGGGCAGGTCGGGCCAATTGTGCAGGCCGAACACGCGGTCGCATGGGAACCGCTGGAATAAGCCCTCCTTCACCATTTCCCGCGCCCCGCCCAGACCCTCTTCGGCGGGCTGGAAGAAGAAGTTCACGGTGCCGTCGAAGTTGCGGCTGCGCGCGAGATGTTGCGCCGCGCCAAGCAGCATTGCGACATGGCCGTCATGGCCGCAGCCGTGAAAGCTGCCCTCGGTCTTGCTGGCATAGGGCAGGTTGGTCTGCTCGTGGATCGGCAGCGCGTCCATGTCTGCGCGCAGGCCGATGCTGCGGCTTGAACTGCCGTTCTTCAGCACCGCGACGACGCCGGTGCCGCCAATCCCTTCATACACTTCGAGGCCCAGGGAGCGAAGCTGTTCGGCAATCCGCCCGGCGGTGCGATGCTCGCAGAAGCCCAGTTCCGGATGCGCGTGAATGTCGCGGCGAAAGGCGATCAGGGGTTCGAGCAGGTCGTCGATCATTTCTGCTCACCAAATAGATGCTGGATCGGATAGTGATGCTTTATAAAGGGGGACTTGATCACGACATAGCTGAAATATTTCTCGATCCCATAGTCGCTTTCCAGCATGTCTTCGATGATCGACTGATAATGGGCGACGCCGCGCGTGACGAACTTCAGCAGATAGTCGTAGCCGCCGCTGACAAGGTGACATTCGACGATCTCATCAAGCTTTCGGATGCGCGTTTCAAAGCGGGAGAAGTCGCCCGCGCGATGCTCCGTCAGGGTGACTTCGGTGAAGACGGTCAGAAACTCACCCAGCTTGTGCAGATTGATGTGCGCTCCATAGCCGGTGATGTAGCCCGCCTTCTCCAACCGCTTCACCCGCGTGAGACACGGGCTGGGCGACAAGCCCACAGCGTCGGCCAGTTCGACATTCGTGATCCGGCCGGATTGCTGAAGCTGCGTCAGGATCTTGAGGTCGATCCGGTCCAGTCTTGGGCCACCCAACATGCGCTTGCTTCCCCCTCTTCTTATCCCACCGCCGCGCGAATATCCGCTTCTTCGAGCAGGTCGTCGAGCGTTTTCCGGATGCGGGCGAAGATCTCGTCCATCTCGTCGTCCGACGCGCAGAGTGCCGGAGCGAGGCCGATGATGTTGTCAGGGAAGGAGCGGAAGATGACCCCGTTCCGATAGCCCTGCGCGAATAGTCGGTCGGGGAATTTGAGGCTGGGGTCGAGCCGCGCCTTCGTGCCCTTGTCAGCGACCAGTTCGATCGCGCCGAGGAGGCCGCGTCCGCGCGTGTCGCCGACCAGCGGGTGATCGGCGATGCCTTCAAGGCCCGCGGTGAAGCGCCGGGCGACGTTCTGGCCATTCGCTAGGATGCCGCCGTCGGTGTAGAGGCGCAGCACCTCCAGCCCGACCGCCGCGCTCACCGGGTGGCCTGAGTATGTGAAGCCGTGCCCGATGGCGAGTTCAGGAGCCGCGCCATTTGCGATGCCCTGATAGATCTTGTCCGACATCAGCAGCGCGCCCATGGGCGCGTAGCCAGCGGTCAGACCCTTGGCGAGGGTCATGAGGTCGGGCGTGACGCCTTCTTCCTCGCAGGAGAAAAGCGGGCCGGTGCGGCCAAAGCCGGTGATGACCTCATCGGCGACGAACAGGATGTCGAGTTCGGTGCAGGTGTCGCGCAAGGCTTTGAGCCAGCCTTTGGGCGGGACGATGACGCCGCCGGACCCCTGGATGGGTTCGCAGAAGAAGGCGGCGACATTGTCTGCGCCCAGTTCGGCGACCTTGTCCTTCAGCTGCTGGACGGAGCGGGCAATGATGGCTGCGTCGTCGGTCAGGTCGCTGCGATAGGGGTAGGGCGACGGAATATGATGCTGCCAGGCGTGGGGGAGGTCGAACAGGCGGTGGAAATTTGCAAGCGCGGTGAGACCAGCGCCGGTGGTGCTGGAACCATGATAGCCGCGGTCTAGGGCGATGAACTGTTTTTTGGACGGACGGCCGATCGCGTTGAAATAGTGGATGATGTAGCGAATTGCCGAGTCTACGGCGTCGGAGCCGCCCAGGGTGAAGTAGACATGGTCGAGCCCTTCGGGGCTGAGGTCGGCGAGCTTCTGAGCCAGGCGGACTGTTGTTTCGCATCCGAAATGGAAATAGCCGGTCGCATAGGGAAGCTGGCGCATTTGCGCGGCGGCGGCTTCGACGATGCTGTCTTGGCCGTAGCCGACATTGACGCACCACAGGCCCGCGAATGCGTCGAGCAGCCGGTTGCCGTCCATGTCCGTCAGCCACATGCCCTTGCCGCTTTCCAGCAGGGTCGCGCCACGTGCCTCGTGCGCGCGAAAGGATGTGACCGGGTGGATCAGATGGTCGCGGTCGATATCGAGCAGGGACCGGTTCGATTGCAGCGTCATCAGGAAACTCGCGGTGTTGTCTGTGAGGTCAGACTAGACCGCAGCGATGGCCGGATGCGCTGATTTCATGGAAAGGATGGGAAGGGCACGGCTTTTTGGGGAAGCGGCGCGGCATTTTCTGCCGCGCCGCCGGGAGGTTCAGGAAAGCGCGTCGGCGATCGCCCTGCCGCATTGTTCCGTATTGGCCTTTCCTTTGAGGTCGCCGGTACGCAGCGCCGGTTCGGCCAGGACGGTTTCGACCGCGCGCATGATGGCGTCGGCGGCTTCCGCTTCGCCCAGATGTTCCAGCATCATCGCGGCGGACCAGATTTGACCGACGGGGTTGGCAATGCCTTTGCCCGCAATGTCGGGGGCCGAGCCGTGGACGGGTTCGAACAGCGACGGCGCGGTGCGGTCCGGACTGATGTTGCCCGATGGCGCGACGCCGATCGTGCCGGTGCAGGCAGGGCCAAGATCGGAAAGGATGTCGCCGAACAGGTTGGAAGCCACCACCACGTCGAAACGATCCGGGTTCAGCACGAACTGCGCGGTCAGGATGTCGATATGATATTTGTCATGGGTGACGGTGGGATAGTTTTTCGCCATTTCCTCCACCCGCTCGTCCCACCAGGGCATGGTGATGGCGATGCCGTTGGACTTGGTGGCCGAAGTGACATGCTTGCGATCCCGCGTCGCGGCGAGGTCGAAGGCGTAGCGCAGCACCCGGTCAGTGCCATGACGGGTCATGACCGTTTCCTGGATCACAATTTCGCGCGGCGTGCCGGGGAACATCTTGCCGCCGACCGAGCTATATTCGCCTTCGGTATTTTCGCGCACCACCCAGAAATCGATGTCGCCCGGCTCGCGGCCAGCAAGCGGGCAAGGGACGCCGGGCATCAGGCGCACCGGGCGCAGGTTCACATATTGGTCGTATTCGCGGCGGAACTGGAGCAGCGATCCCCACAGCGAAATGTGGTCGGGCACGGTGTCCGGCCAACCGACCGCACCGAAGAAGATCGCGTCGGGATTGCCGATCCGCGCCTTCCAGTCATCAGGCATCATCTGGCCGTGCCTGGCATAATAGTCGCAGGAGGCGAAGTCGTGCCATTTCTGGTCGATGGTAAAGCCATAGAGGCTGGCGGCGCGCTCGAGGATGCGGATGCCTTCGGGCATCACTTCCTTGCCGATGCCGTCGCCGGGAATGACGGAGATGGTGTAGTTGCGGGCCATGAAACCTCCGTGCGCGCTGGGCTGGCCGAAGCGCAATATTCTCTCGAAATGAAATGAGGGGCTTCGACAAGCTCGGCCCGAACGGCTTAGGGTGGTGAATGGTGGGGGAAGCTAGAGCTTCAACCCGCCCACATGGAAGGTTTTCGTCTCCAGATATTCCTCGATGCCCATATGTGCGCCTTCGCGGCCAAGGCCCGACATTTTGACGCCGCCAAAGGGGGCCATTTCCATCGAAATGCCGCCGGTGTTGAGCGCGACCATGCCTGCTTCCAGCCGTTCCGCGACGCGGAAGGCGCGGTGGAGGTTTTCGGTATAGAAATAGCTGGCGAGGCCATAGCTGGTGCCGTTGGCCAATTCGATCCCTTCCTCCTCATGGGTGAAGCGGAACAGGGGCGCGACGGGTCCGAAGGTTTCCTCGTCCGCCAAGCGCATGTCGCTGGTCGCGCCGGTCAGGATGACGGGCGTGGCGAAGCGTTCGCCGGTCGCGCCTTCAGGGGCCTGGGCGAAGATCTTTGCGCCATGGGACAGCGCGTCTTCGACATGGGCCTTCACCTTGTCGACGGCGGCGCTGTTGATGAGCGGGCCGATGGTGCTGCCCGGCTGGTCGCCCGGCCCCACTCTGAGCGCGGCGACTTGTGTGCCAAGTCTTTCAGCAAACTCATCGTAAATGCCGTCCTGCACCAATATGCGGTTCGCGCAGACGCAGGTTTGCCCGGCATTGCGGAACTTGCTGGCCATGGCGCTGGCGACGGCAAGGTCGAGATCGGCATCGTCGAACACGATCAGCGGCGCGTTGCCGCCAAGTTCCAGGCTGAGCCGCTTGATGGTGTCGGCCGACTGGCGCATCAGCAGCGCGCCGACGCGGGTTGACCCCGTGAAGGACAATTTGCGCACGATCGGGCTGGATGTCATCACGCCGCCGATCGGGGCCGAGTTACCGGTGACAACGCTGAACACGCCTGCGGGAATGCCCGCATCCTGCGCCAGCTTGGCAAGAGCGAGGGCGGAATAGGGGGTAAGTTCGGATGGTTTCACCACCACCGGGCAGCCAGCCGCAAGCGCGGGCGCACATTTGCGGGTGATCATCGCCGCCGGGAAGTTCCAGGGGGTGATGGCCGCAGCGACGCCCACCGGCTCCTTCATGACGAGGATGCGGCGATTGGCTTCCGGTGCGGGGATGATCGAGCCGTCGATGCGGCGGGCTTCTTCGGCGAACCATTTGATGAAGGTCGCAGCATAACGAATTTCGCCTTCGGACTCGGCGATCGGTTTGCCCTGTTCGGCGGTCATGATGCGGGCGAGATCGGACAGGTTGTCCAGCACCAGCGCATGCCAGCGTTCAAGCAGCGCAGCGCGATCGGCGGTCGTCCGGGCGCGCCATGCGGGAAAAGCGGCTTCGGCAGCGGCGATGGCGTCCTGCGTCTCGGCCTCTGCGCAATCGGGGATGGTGCCGATGACGGCCCCGGTCGCGGGATTGTCGACCGGCAGGGTCGCGCCTGATCGTGCCCCGGTCCATTCGCCGCCGATATAGGCCTGTTGGATGAGCAGCGCGGGGTTGGTGAGGGAGAGGGTCATCCGAGGGCCTGCGTGGTGAGAGAAAAAATCCTGATATCCGGGTCAGCCTTTGGATGCTGGCCGCGCGTCATGCGGATTACGCGGCCGACGCAGGGCAGGCCGAGTTCATCGAGCCAACCGGACAGGCCGCTTTCTTCCGGCACGTCGAGGCGGCAGAAAATGCCGCTGTTGGAGCCGAGCCAATGGGAGATCAGCGCCTTTGCCCCACCGGTGTCGGGGGCGATGGTGGGGCCGACGACATAGCCCCGGCCGAAACGGCGGAAGAGGGAAAAACCCATCGGTTCATTGCTGCGCGTCAGCACGACACCCTGCGCGCCCGGCACGAGCATGTCGAGCAGCCGGTCCCGGTCCATCCCGGTAGCGCGTCGGGCGAGAGTGCGCAGCGTGTCCATATCCTTGCTTCCCAAAGGACGGACGCGTTCGTCGGGGATGAGTTCCGCCATGGGGACGGTAAAAGCCGCTCCTTGATGCTGGAAAATAGGACCGATCGGTTCGAACCCTATCTTGCGATAGAGCGGCAGACCTTCATCGGTCGCGTTCAGCATGACGGTGCGGTCGCCCAGATCGTCCAGGACCGCATCCATCAGGCGGCGGCCGATGCCCATGCCCTGCGTCTTGGGCGAGACGATGACCATGCCGAGCGTCGCGGCGTCATCGCCATAGAGCCAGCTCATCGCGGTGCCGATGACGTCGCCGCCGACCTCCGCCACATAGCCGGAGCCGAGGGCGAACATCATGTCCCAATCCTCGATCCGGTGGGGCCATTTCTGCTCACGGGAAAGTTCGTGGGCGGCGGCCAGATCCTCTGCGGTCATGCGCCGCAGCTGCACCTTCGCCTGTATGTCTGTCGCCATGCCTTATTGCTCCTTGGCGGGCGGGAACCGCCTCTGGTTCATCTGTCGCTTCGCCGATCCTTAGGGTGCCCGGCAAAGCATAGGCTGCCGCCTTCCTCTTCTTTTCAGAAGATTATCGCGGAACCTTTCGACCGCAAGCGCGACAAATGCCGCAGGTCTTGCGCGGGTTCATGCGGCGGCGACCTGCGCTCTGGTCAGTGCTTCCTCGCCGTGATGGCACAGGATGTCATTGCCCTTCGACAGGCTGTGCCGGGGTGGGGGCGTGACATTGCAAAGGCCGTCGACGCGCGCGGGACAGCGGGCGAGGAAGCGACAAAGATCGAGATCGGCGGAGGTTGCGCCGACCTGCGGCAATGGGCCACCAGCCACGCTTTCTTCCAGCCAGCCCGCGCGCATCTTTGGGACGGAGCCGATCAGCAGGTCGGTATAGGGGTGGAAGGGTGCCTCGCCAAAGGCCTCGCGCCTGCCGATATCGACCATGGTGCCGGAATAAAGGACAAGGATGTCGTCGCAGATCGCCCGCACGGTCGAGATGTCGTGGCTGATGAACATATAGGCGACGCCCAGTTCCTTACGCAGCTCCGCCATCAGGTCGAGGATCGCCGCACCGACGACGGTGTCGAGAGCGGAGGTGACTTCGTCGCAGAGGATGAGTTCCGGGTCGGCGGCGAGCGCGCGGGCAAGGTTGATGCGCTGCTTCTGCCCGCCCGACAGGTCGCTGCACCGGCGGTCGATGACGGTCGCAGGCAGGCGGATGAGGTCAAGCAGTTCGAGCACGCGCAGGCGCGCCGCGTTGCCCTTCAGCCCATGGTAGAAGGCGAGAGGGCGGGAAAGGATCTGGCCGACGCTGTGCGCGGGGTTGAGCGCTGTGTCGGCGTTCTGGAAGACAAGCTGGATGCGGCGGAACTGGTCGCGCGTGCGGCCCTTCAGGCCGGGCGGGAGCGGCTCCCCTTTCAGCAGCACCTCGCCCTGCGCCGGGGGCAGCAATCCGGCGATGACGCGGGCCATGGTGGATTTGCCGGAACCGGACTCGCCGATGACGCCCAGCGTAGCGCCGCGCTCTATGATAAGGTCGATGTTGCGCAGCACGGGGATGCTGGGGCGGCCGTCCTTGCCGATCTTGCCGTAGCCTGCCGTCATGTTGTGGATTTCCAGCAGCGGAACGGCGGGCAGGTCTGCCT
>Ga0105148_100072_pt1 | contig 15543 bp, 13 predicted proteins | sample RS_199metaG_FD_91502 | JGI IMG/M metagenome (GOLD analysis project Ga0105148, IMG submission 91502) | Switchgrass associated microbial communities from Austin, Texas, USA, to study host-microbe interactions - RS_199 metaG | ecosystem: Host-associated > Plants > Roots > Rhizosphere | place: USA... | reverse complement strand
TCGACGTTCGCGCCGCCCAGGCGTTTCGCGTGCGAGACCGCAAGCCGGCGACGCTGTTCGGCAGCGGCCAGGTCGATCAAATTGCGACCCTGGCGCGCATGGAAGAGGCCGAGTTGGTCATCGTCGACAACGCGCTCAGCCCGGTTCAACAGAGCAATCTGGAGAAGGCCACCGAGACCAAGGTCATCGACCGCACCGGCTTGATCCTGGAAATCTTCGGCGAGCGCGCGGCAACCAATGAAGGGCGGCTTCAGGTCGAACTCGCTCATCTTGACTATCAGGCTGGGCGGCTGGTGCGTAGCTGGACCCACCTTGAAAGGCAGCGCGGCGGCTTCGGCTTCCTCGGCGGTCCCGGTGAAACGCAGATTGAAGCGGACCGGCGCATGATCCGAGACCGCATGGCGAAAATCCGCCGGGAACTGGATCAGGTGACGCGCACGCGCAGCCTGCATCGCGCGCGCAGGCAACGTGCCCCATGGCCGGTGATCGCGCTGGTCGGCTATACCAACGCGGGTAAATCCACCCTCTTCAATCGAATGACCGGCGCGCATGTGATGGCGGAGGATCTGCTTTTCGCAACACTCGATCCAACCATGCGCCAGATCGCACTTCCGGGCTTGGATAAAGCCATCCTGTCGGACACGGTTGGTTTCGTCTCCGACCTTCCGACTCAGCTCATCGCGGCATTCCGCGCGACGTTGGAAGAGGTGCTGTCGGCTGACCTTATCATCCATGTCCGCGACATTGCACATCCGGACAGCGAAGCTCAGCGTGACGACGTGATGGACGTGCTGAGCGAACTTGGCGTGGCCGGGGAGGGCGCGCTGGAAGCAGGCGAGAAGGGGGACGACCCTCCGCCGATTATCGAAGCATGGAACAAGCTGGATCTGCTGGACGAGGATGCGGCCGAGCAGGTGCGCGAGACGGCGGCGCGGCGGGATGACGTCGTGGTTCTGTCGGCCTTCACCGGGGAAGGGGTGGATGATCTTCAGCGCACGATCAGCGGCCGCCTGACCGCCGGCGCGCAGGTGCATCAACTGAGCGTGCCGCTCGCTGATGGTGCTGCGCTGGCGTGGCTGCACGAACATGGCGAAGTGGTCGGAAGCCAGGCTGCTGACGGTGAGATGCTCGTCGATGTACGGCTTTCCGAGTCCGCGCTGGCGCGCTTTCGGAAACGCGCAGCCAGCTGACTACCCATTATCTTGTGGCGAGTTGGCGCTTGGCTTGCTGCCACAATTCCTCTTTGCCATCCAGCGGCAGAGCGGTGAACTCTTCACCGGCAATCTCTTCCATCGCCCTGAACCTGGCTTCGAACTTCGCGTTGGCTGATCGCAGCGCGGTTTCGGCATCAACCTTCAGGTGTCGGGCGAGATTGACGACGGCGAACAGCAGGTCGCCTATTTCCTCCTGATGCTCGTCCGATGAGGTAGCCTCGTGGACTTCCTGCAGCTCTTCCTCGATCTTGGCGAGGACGCCTTGCGTGTCCGGCCAGTCAAAGCCTGTCCTGGCGGCGCGTTTCTGGAGCTTTTCGGCGCGGAGTAGCGCAGGCAGCGCTCTGGCGACTCCTGCGAGGGCGCTGCTGTCCGGGTCGCGATGGGCGCGTTCGGCCGCCTTGATGGCTTCCCACTGGGCGTGGCCATGTTCCCGCGGGATGCCCTCGTCAAAGATGTGCGGGTGGCGGCGGATCATCTTTTCCGTGACGCCATCGATTACGTCTTGGAGCGTAAAATGACCAGCCTGCTCAGCCATTCGGCTGTGGAATGCGACCTGTAGCAGGAGATCGCCCAGTTCGTCGCGGAGCGCCGGCAAGTCATTGCGCTCGATTGCGTCTGCCACTTCATAGGCTTCTTCGATCGTGTAAGGCGCGATGCTGGCGAAGTCCTGCTGGATATCCCAAGGGCAGCCGGTTTCGGGATCGCGCAGCCTGGCCATGACATTGGCGAGCGGCATGATGTCGGCGGGGCTTGCCTTAGCGTCGGCGGTCATGAGAATCCTGAATTAATGAATGAATTGGCGGGAAGATAGAAGTTGAGGGGAAGGTTGGCCATAGCCGGAGACGCGATTGTCTGATAATATATATTATGTTAAATCAAGACATATGTGGTGAGGGGAGCAGTGCTCTTGGGACCGACCGTTTAACGGGTTCGATCGCTTCGACCGATTGAAGGATTGATGGTTCTAAAAGTCCGTTGGTGTTGGCGTGGCAATCGTGGGATGGCCAATCGTTCGATGGGCTCCTTTGATCGCTTGTCCGGCTCTGCCGTTCCGCCTTGCCATCGATTCTGCTCAGTCTTCGCGGATCTGGCTGTGGCGCTGCGTTTCGCGCATGCGGATGTAGATGATCAGCGAGATGGCGATCATTACCGTCACATAGATGTAGAATGCCTGCTCGATGCCGGCCAGTTTGAAATAGAGCGCCACGAATTCAGCCGTGCCGCCAAACAGTGTGTTGGCCAGTGCATATGGCAGCGCCACGCCCAGCGCGCGGATGTGCGCCGGGAACAGCTCCGCTTTCACGACGGCGTTGATCGATGTGTAGCCCGTGACGATGATGAGGCCCGCCATCACAAGTATACCCGCGACCACAGGATCGCGCGTCACGGCCAGCGTGGCGAAGATCGGATAGGTGAAAAGCACGCCCAGAACACCGAAACCGATCATCAGCGGCTTGCGTCCAATCCGATCCGATAGCGTGCCAGCAACAGGTTGTAACAGCATGAAAAAGAATAACGTTATGCCGTTTACCTGCGATGCGGCTTCGCGGCTGAGCCCGGCCGTATTGACCAGATATTTCTGCATGTAGATGGAATAGGCATAGAAAGCGATCGTGCCACCGGCCGTGAGCAGCATTACGGTCAATGTCTCGCGCGGATGTTTTGTCACCAGTTCGACAAACCCCGAACGCGGAGCAGCCTCCGCCTTGGCGACATGAAAGCTTTGCGTTTCGCTGAGGCCTCGGCGCAACCAAAAGACGATGACTGCCAAGCCACCACCGATCAAAAAGGGTATGCGCCAACCCCAGCTATCGAGTTGCTGGTCCGTCAGCACGCCTTGAAGGATGAGCAGGACGCAAATTGCCACGAGCTGTCCGGCTATTAGGGTAACATATTGAAAGCTGGAGTAAAATCCTCGCCTGTCGCGCCCCGCCATCTCGGAAAGATAAGTCGCGCTGGCGCCATATTCGCCCCCGATCGAAAGCCCCTGAATAAGCCTGGCGACGACGAGGAGCAGCGGCGCGCCTACACCAATCACCTCATAACCCGGCGTCACGGCGATGATGAGCGACCCGGCGCACATAAGCGCCACCGACAGGGTGAGCCCACTCTTGCGGCCATACCGATCAGCATAGACCCCCATCAACCAGGCACCGATCGGCCGCATCAGGAAGCCGACCGCGAAGATACCAGCGGCGCTCAGCAATTGCGCCGTGCGGTCCCCGCTCGGGAAGAAATGCGGGGCGAAATAGAGGGTGAAGGCGGCGTAGGCGTACCAGTCATACCATTCGACCAAATTGCCGGTAGAGCCCCCCACGATGGCCTTTAGCCGCTCCCGCTGTGTGGGCGGGCGATGTGGAAGCGGGGCCGTCATGGCGTCAGGACCATCTCGCCGTCCTGAACGCCCCAGCTTTTCAGCCGCGAAAGCAGGTTCATGCCGATGACGTTCACCTCCCCAAAGGCCGGCGAGATAACGATCGGCAAATCGCTGGAACGGATCGGACCGATGGCAAGAGTGGAAATGGAGGACCGCTTGGCGTCGATCTTCCCATTGGCCGTAAGCATCGACACGCCTGGCGCGGCAAGGTCGAAGTTCAGCCCGGCCGCACGCGCCGAAGCGACCGACAAAGCGGTGATGCTGGCGCCGCTATCGATGAGAAAGCGTGTCGGCGTACCGTTGACGCTCCCTTCCACCCAATAATGGCCGTCCGGCGAAATGGGGATACGCAGCGTCTGGCCTTCTGCGCGTGCGAGCGGCAGGGGCGCCTCCGAGCTGGCGGAGGCGCTGTCCCCTACCCCCTCCATCCTGCTGGAAAAGAGGCCGGCCTGCTCACCCATTTTGAAGAGCCCAAGCAGGATGGCGAAGATCACCACCCAGAGCAGCGCCATGCGAACCATGCCGCCAAGCGGAGCGCGACGGACAAGAAGAGCCGATCCGACGAGTACGAGCGCCAGGACATACCAGAGGCTGGACATCGCCTGGTCGCCATTCATGCCGTCAGTCCCCCGCTCCGCTGAGTTCGATCACCATACCGTCATAACCGGGTTCGACGCCATCAGGCAGACTTTGCCGCAGTGTCGCATAGTCCATGCTCTGATCCATATGGGTCAGGATGGCGCGGCCGGGACGAACGGCGGCGATGCCATCCAGGGTCAGGGCAAGATGAGGATGCGTGGGATGCGGCTTTTCCCGCAGCGCGTCGACGACCCATATGTCCAGCCCATCATACAGGGCGACCATCTCCGGCGTAAGTGCATGGAAATCAGTGGCATACCCTATCGACTTCCCGCCATATGTGAAGCGGAATCCGGTCGAGAATATCTCACCATGAGGCTGGTCGGTGCAGGCGATGTCGATGTCCCCGATGCGCAGGCCATCGGGCAGCACATGCGGTTCGATCGTCGGGTGGTAGCCCTGACGGCCCTCGAAGGCGTAGGCGAAGCGCTCTTTCAGCAGCTTGAGCGTCTGACGGCGGGCATAGCCGGGAACGGGCGCGCGGCGGTGGTGGTAGAGCTGGCGCACATCATCGATGCCGTGGCTGTGGTCGGCATGATCATGGGTCCACAGGATCGCATCGATATGGATGACATCGGCCGCCAGCAGCTGAGCCCGCATGTCCGGCGAAGTATCGACCAGCAGCCTCGTGGTCGGGCTTTCGACCAGGATCGAGACGCGGGTGCGGCGGTTTTTCGGCTGGTCGGGATCGCAAGCGCCCCAGTCATTGCCGATCCGGGGCACGCCCGACGAAGTGCCGCAGCCCAGGATGGTGAGCTTCAGGCTCATGCTGCTTGCGGGGCTCCGATCTTGCTGAAGAGCGTGCGGAAATTGGCGGAGGTCGCCTCGGCCAATTGTTCGACGCTTTCGCCACGGAGCGTCGCCAGGAAGCGTGCGGTGTCGGCGACGAAGGCTGGCTCGCACGGCTTGCCGCGATGGGGCACGGGGGCAAGGAAGGGCGAGTCCGTTTCGACCAGCAGCCGGTCAAGCGGCAGCCGCGCGGCGGTTTCCTGAAGGTCCTTCGCGTTCTTGAAGGTCACGATGCCGGAGATGCTGATGTAGAAGCCGAGCTCCAGCGCCGCGTCGGCGAAGGCGCCGCTGGCGGTGAAGCAATGGATGACGCCGGGATAAGGCCCCTTCCCCATCTCGTCCCCCAGGATGGCGAGCGTGTCCTCCTCGGCATCGCGAGTGTGAACGATCAGCGGCAGCCCAGTCTGGCGTGAAGCGGCTATATGCGCGCGGAAGCTATTTTGCTGACGCTCCCGGTCGCTATGGTCATAATAATAGTCGAGGCCCGTTTCACCGATGCCGATGACGCGCGGATGAGCGGCGCGCTCGACCAGCTTGGCCGTGTCGATATGGGGATGTTCGTCCGCCTCATGCGGGTGGATGCCGACTGTTGCCCAGACATCGGGCTCGTTCTCGGCAGTGGCGAGGACCGCGTCCCATTCGCTTTCGCGGGTGGCGATGTTGAGCATCAGATCGACGCCAGCATCCCGCGCACGTTCAAGTACATTCTCCTGATCTTCAATCAAGCCTTTGTAATTCAAGTGACAATGGCTGTCGATCAGCATCGGATCAGGCATCCGCTTCGGTGAGTTCAAGGCGCGGGAAAAGCGGCTTTGGGGGGCTCAGGGTGAAGCCAGTGACGCGCAGATCGGCGTAAAAGTCCGTACCGATGACCGTATAGTGGCGTCCTTCTGCGCCTATGCCCATTTGGTCGAGAAGCGCGGCGGCGCTGCCCGGGATGATGGGCTGGACCATGATGGCGAGGCTTGCGATAGCTTCGTAGAGTGTCGCCAGCACCGCCTCCATCCGAGCCGGGTCTGTCTTGCGGAGTGCCCATGGGGCTTGCGCGTCGATATAGGCGTTGCAGGCAAAAACCGCCCGCATCCACGCCTCAATCGCGACCGAAGGCGCCAGATCGGCCATGGCGGACTGGAAGGTTCGCGCTGCGTCGGCGATTTTCTCGAGAAGTCCGCTGTCAACATCTTGCGCGTCGGGTGCCGGAAGGCGGCCTTCCAGATTCTTGGCGATGAAACTCAAGGTGCGCTGGGCGAGATTGCCGAAGCTGTTGGCAAGATCGCTGTTGGATCGGGCGACGATCGCCTCCGCGCTGTAGCTGCCGTCATTGCCGAAGGTGACTTCCGAAAGCAGGAAATAGCGGAGCTGATCGACGCCGAAGCGATCGGCGAGTTCCATCGGATCAGCGACATTGCCGACCGACTTCGACATTTTCTCGCCGCGGTTGAGGAGGAAGCCGTGACCGAACACTTGTTTGGGCAGTGCGAGTTTCGCACTCATCAGCAAGGCTGGCCAGTAAACCGTATGAAAACGCACGATATCCTTGCCGATAATGTGCGTAATGTCGCCGCCTTCCGACCAATAGCGGGCCATGCGTTCGGTGTCATCCGGATAGCCACAGCCGGTGAGGTAATTGGTGAGCGCATCGACCCAGACATACATGACGTGGCCGTCGCTGCCCGGCACCTTCACGCCCCAATCAAAGCTGGTGCGTGAGACGCTGAGGTCGCTGAGGCCGCCCTCGACGAAGCGCATGATTTCGTTGCGGCGGCTGTCGGGCTGGATGAAGTCCGGCTGGCTGTTGTAAAGGTCGAGCAGCTTTTGCTGGTAGGCGGACAGGCGGAAGAACCAGCTTTCCTCGACAGTCCATTCGACCGGCGTGCCCTGCGGTGAGAGCTTTTCGCCGCCCTCCCCTTCGACCAGTTCCTTTTCGTCGTAAAAGGCTTCGTCACGGACCGAGTACCAGCCTTCGTACCGGCCGAGATACAGGTCGCCATTGGCCTCCATCGCTTGCCAGATCGCCTGGGACGCGCGATGGTGATCGGGCTCGCTGGTGCGGATAAAACGATCATAGCTGATATTCAGCCTGTCGTTCATATCCTTGAAATATCCTGACATTTCGTCCGCTAGGGCGTGCGGTTCGATGCCGCGATTGCGGGCCGCCTGGGCCATTTTCAGGCCATGTTCGTCGGTGCCGGTCTGGAAGAAGACATCGCGCCCCATCATCCGCTGGAACCGGGCGATCGCGTCGGTGGCGATGACCTCATAGGCATGGCCGATATGCGGGCGGCCGTTGGGATAGCTGATGGCGGTGGTGATGGTGTAGGGCTGCGACATGGGCCTTCCCTAGCGGCTGTTGGGCCTCCCGCAAAGCCGCTTTTCAGCGCGGATCAGGGGCCAGCGCGGCGACATGGCCGGCAAGTTCGAACGCCACGGCGGCAGGATCGAGCGAGAGGATGATGGCGCCGCCCGCAAGCTGGCGTGCGGCCTCCCACCGTTCCAGCGCGACGCCCAGAGCCGGGCCGCTACGATGGCGGGCGGCGTCGGCGATCAGGGCGGGAACGCGCTCAAGAAAGGCTTCATAGCGTTCACGGGCGGCTTTGCCCGAGAGCGCCTTCGCGAGGATCAGGCGCTGGCGATTGCCCGGGTCGCCTTCGCGCGCGATGCTGCGAAGGATGCTGTCGATCTGCGCGATGTCGAGGCCGGCGTAGCGTAGCGCCTTGCCCGGTGCGCCCTCGCCCAGGGCTGCGAGCGTTTCGATCTCATCCGCTGGCAGGTCCGGCTTTTCGCGGTGAAGGACGGCGCGCATGTTTTCATCGCTCAGCGGGTCGAAACGCAACGTGCGGCACCGCGAGCGGATAGTTGGCAACAGCCGCCCCGGCGCATGGCTGACCAGCAGGAACAGCATGTCGGCGGGCGGCTCTTCCAGCGTCTTGAGGAGCGCATTGGCTGCGCCGCGTTCCAAATCATCGGCGCTGTCGATCATGACGATGCGGCGGGGCGACAGGGACGGCGCAGACTGGATCAGCCGCTGGAGGCCGCGTATTTGATCGACGCTGATGTTCCGGGCCGTGCCGCTTTCCTTTTCCAGGCAGTAGAGTTCGGCATAGTCGGGGTGCGCATCAGCTTCGATGAGCTTACGGACGCGGTGATCGGCCGGGACGGCGAGACCTGGCGCTTCGGGAGCGGGGCCGGCCGCTTCGGCGAGCAGGCGCATGGCCAGGGCGCGCGCAAAGCTGGCCTTGCCGATGCCGCGGGGGCCCGCGAGTATCCAGCCATGGTGGATGCGCCCGCTCCGCGCGCCGGTGAGCAGCATGTCAGCTTGTGCGTCATGGCCGAGAATGGTCGTCATGGAAAGAGATCTTCGAGCGCGCCCAGGAGGCGGGAGGTCACCGCGTCCGGATGTCCCGAGGCGTCGATGGTGCGAATGCGCTCCGGCTCCTGCTCGGCGAAGCCGACGAAGGCACTCGCGACGCTGGCGTGAAACGCCGCGTCGCGGCCGCCGATGCGGTCGGTCGCATCGCCGTCGCGAGCCCATGCGCGGTGCTGGGCTTCAGCTTCGGGCAGGGTGAGGATGAAGGTACGGTCGGGCAGAAAGCCGCCGCTGCCGATGCGATGAAGCGTGAGTATATCGGCGTCAGTGAGGTCACCCATGCCCTGATAGGCGCGACTGCTGTCAAGGAAGCGGTCGGACAGGACCCATGCGCCGCGATCGAGCGCCGGGCGGATCGTCTTTTCAATATGGTCGGCGCGCGCAGCGGCGAACAGTAAAGCTTCAGCGCGAGGGCTCCAGCGGTCGGCGTCGCCGGTCAGGAGCAAAGCGCGGATTGCTTCTGCGCCTTCACTGCCGCCGGGTTCGCGGGTTTCGACGACCTCCAGCCCTTGTGTGCGCAATGCGGCGGCGAGAGCGCGCAGTTGCGTCGATTTGCCCGCGCCCTCCCCGCCTTCCAAAGTGATGAAACGGCCGCGCGTCACCCGAAGAAGGACTTCAGGCCGTTCCAGAGGCGGCCGAAGACGCCTGCTTCAGACACATCCTCGCCTGCGACCAGCGGTAGCACTTGCGGCGGAGTATCCGGCGTGGAGACGATCAGTTCTGCGATCTTCTGGCCCTTTGTGATGGGCGCCTTGATCGGGCCGGTATAGGCGACCTTCACCGCGACATTGCCAGACGCGGTGCGAGGCAGCGTTACCGCCATGTCACGCGGAGCGACTAGCGGGACGCTGGTCGAACTGCCGAGTTGGACTTCAGCGGTTTCGACGGTCTGGCCCTTCTTGAAAAGGGGCTGCGCCCTCCACGCCTTGAAGCCCCAATCCATGAAGCGCACCGATTCGGCGACGCGGCCGTTGAAGGTGGGCAGGCCCGCGACAACCATCACCAGGCGGCGGCCATCCTGTTCGGCGGAGCCGGTGAAGCCGTAGCCCGCTTCTTCGGTATGACCGGTCTTCAGGCCATCGGCGCCCGCCACCTTGCCAAGGATCGGATTGCGGTTCGCCTGGGCGATGTCGGAGCCACCCATCGTCTTGCCCCAGGTGAAGGAGCGGGTGGCGTAGAAGCGCTTGTAGAGATCCGGCGTTTCCTCGATCGTCGCTTCTGCCAGCAGGGCGAGGTCTTCAGCAGTCACATAGGTGACGCCCTCGTCCGGCCAGCCATTGCTGGTGCCGAAGTGGCTGTTCTTGAGGCCGAGGCGCTTGGCCTCATCGTTCATCAGGGCGACGAATGCCTGCTCCGTCCCGGCAATACCCTCGGCCAGAACGACACAGGCGTCGTTGCCGGACAGGGTGACAATGCCATGGAGGAGATTTTCGACCGATACCTGCTCCCCAGCGGAAAGGAACATGGTCGATCCGGCGGCGGGGCCGTGCCACTGCTTCCAGGTTTCCGGACGTACGGTGAATTTCGTGTCAAGCTTCAGATCGCCCTTCTGAATGAGGCGAAAGGCGACATGAGCCGTCATCATCTTCGCCATCGAAGCCGGCGGCATGCGCGTTTCGCCACCCTTGTCGTACAGCACTGCGCCGGAGGAGAGGTCCTTCATATAAGCGATCGGCGCCTCGCTCGTGTAAGGGGGCGCTGCAGCCGTCAGTGGCTGCGCCAGCAATCCGACGAAGAGGAGAGCGGCTACGGACTTTTTCATGAGGACTGCCTTCGCACTGGTGGATTCGGGTGATGAGAATGCCCTGCGTCAGTCATTAGCCATGACAGACACATTCTCAAGAGGGCTGGCGCAGGCGGGTTGCCGGAATGCGGCTATTGCCGGACGGCATCGGCCAGGAGCCCGACGGACAGGGCGTAGAAATTCGAGCAGTTATAATCGAGGATCGCCCGGTAGTTGCTGGTGAGCAGATAAGCGGTCTTACCCGGACCATCGGGCTCAAGCAGCGTCGCCATCACCCCGTCCGAAGGCCAGCTGCCGCCGCTGGGCACGATCCCGCGGTTGCGCCATTCGGCCATGGTCAGCCAGCGGCTGTGGCGATTGAAGACCCGGGGACAGCGCGCAGGCGTCGTTCGCGCGGTCACACTAGCGCGGTTGAAGCTTTCAGGCACCGACACGGCCACACCCCAGGGCTGGCCGCGCCGCCATCCGGCATTCACGAAATAATTGGCGATAGAGGCAAGCGCGTCAGCTTCGCTGTTCCAGATGTCGACGCGGCCGTCGCCATCCCCATCCTTCCCCAGGCGCAGATAGACGCTGGGAAGAAATTGCGGATAGCCCGTCGCCCCTGCCCAACTTCCGACCAGACGGCTGCGCGGGACGCCATTGTCGAGCATCTTGAGCGTCGCAAGCAGCTCAGGTTCGAACAGGCTGCGGCGGCGGCCTTCATAGGACAGGGTCGCCAGCGACCGTATCAGGTCGAAATCGCCCACATAGGAGCCGTAATTGGTTTCATGGCCGTAGATGGCGACCATGATCTCTTCCGGAACGCCCGTCTCTGCCTCGATCCTGGAAAGCCGGGCCCGGTTCGCAAGATAGGCGGTCCGCCCACGGCTGATGCGGGCAGCATCGACATGTTGACGGCGGTAAGGCTCAAAATTGGGGATGGGAGAATAGGCCCCTCCCCCCGGCTGGCTCTGATCCAGCTGAATGACTCGGGGGTTGGGCGTAAGCGTCGGAAAGACGGAGTCGAGTGTTGCGGGGCGAATGCCCATCGCGCTGGCCTTGGGACGCAGAGACTCCAGATAAGAGCGGAAGCCAGCGTCCTGCCCCATGTCCTGCGTCATGCCAGCGCCCGCCATCAGGCTTCCCGCCGTGATCACGGCGAAACGCAGCAGAAGCGAGCGGATGGTTGAACGCATTAGAGAATCTCCCTTCGCCCTTTGTGGCACAGCGAAGCGGGGAGGCGAAATCCCCCTCGTCGCCATCTTCGTGCAAGAACGCGCTGAAACGGCATTTCGGTCATTTTGCGCTTGGCTTGGCGACAAGGTTCGCTAGGAAGCTCCCGCAAGGACAGGTGGCCGAGTGGTTTAAGGCAGCGGTCTTGAAAACCGCCGTGGGTTTACGCTCACCGTGGGTTCGAATCCCACCCTGTCCGCCACATCCTGCAAGATCGTTACGCGGCTTGCTGCTACTTAACGCGCGTTAAGGATGAGCGCGGGTCGCCATGCTAACATCCCATTTCTCGATCGGGAGGTTGCGATGTCAGGCGATACAGACGCACGGTATCTTTTCCAGCGTGCGCGGGAAGAAGCCGCCAAGGTAAACAATGCCTTGGCCCGGCATGCTCCAGCCCAGGAGATTGCCGTGCATCGCGAGCTGGCCTTGCGCTACAAGGTCAGGGCGCTGGCAGCTTCATGCCCCGACCAGGTCCTATACGAAGCGATGGAAAATTTCGAGGTGCCGGGCGACCAGCCGGCGGGAAAGTCGGCACACTAGCCTAACTCATCCGTCGAACCAAAGAAAACGCCCCCGAGCAAGGGATGCCGGGGGCGCGACTTGTATGCTGTCGGGCATCCAAATCGCCTCGGGCTCTAGCAGAGGAAAATCGGCGCGGCAATGCGGATATGCCCTTTGCCGTAGCGTCAGCCGACCCTCCTCGCGTTTTACGCTGAACGTTCGCCGCTAGGACAAAAAGGCCAATTGAATTCCTGCCCGTAGCCATCACATGGAGCCGTGGAATTGCAGGGGCCAGATGATGGACAAGGGAAAGCAGGACATGGTTCAACCCGTCGATAACTGGCCACGCCGGTCGCTGATCGAGACGGGAGCGCTGGGGCGCTGCCCTCGATGTGGTGAGGGGCATATTTTCCAAGGCTTCCTGACCTTGCGGGAACGGTGCGAGGTGTGCGGGCTGGATTATTCCTTCGCAGACCCCGCAGATGGCCCAGCGGTTTTCGTGCAGCTGTTCGCCTGCGTGCCTGGCGTCATCCTTATCGTGATGCTGGAGATATTGGCCCGCCCGCCATTGTGGGTGCACATCGCCGTGGGCATTCCGGTCCTGATTTTGACAACCGTGCTGCCATTGCGGCCGATCAAGGGGTGGCTGGTGGCGGCCCAATATGTGACGAAGGCGCAGGAGGCCGGGACTGCCGACCTATGGGCGAAGTTACATGGTGATGGGGCAAACGACCGGCCCGAATAGTCGACGCTTGGGCGACTTGCATCGCCTTCTGACGTCATCCTACCGGAAGCTGGGATCTAAAAACCGCCTTTCATTCAGCCTGAGATCCAAGCTTTCGCTGGGATGATGGGGAAGATGTCAGCGCTGCTCCATTTCACGCGGGGTATCTTCTCGCGCCCAATATTAGGCCAGTGCGCCGTGGCAGTGCTTGTATTTCTGCCCTGATCCACATGGGCATGGGGCATTGCGGCTAATGTCGAGATTGGAGAAGTCGCCGGGTTGTGCATTGCCCACCGGCGGACGCGGCAGGGTGGTCGTGATCCCGCCAAGCTGGCCCGCGTCGATGTCGCTGCTATTATCCTCGCCCGAGAAAGGGTCGATATGGGTGGTGATGAAGTCGGGCAGGACCGGTAGGTCGAACTCCGGCAGGGGCTCCTCCATCCGGAACTGAACGCGCGCGATCGAGCCGGTCACATCTTCGCGGATATTGCCGAGCATTCGCTCGAACAGGGCGAAGGCTTCCTGCTTATATTCGTTGATCGGCGTCTTTTGCGCATAGGCTCGCAGATGAACGACCTGGCGGAGCGCATCGAGCGTCGCGAGATGTTCCTTCCAGTGATGATCCAGGCTCTGGAGCAGGATCGATTTTTCGATCATGTGCCAGTTTTCCGGGTCGATCTCTTTGACCTTCTCGGCCACGGCTTCGTCGGCAAGTGCGTTCAGCCGTTCCTCGATCAACTCAGGATCGACGGCGTCCTCGGCTAGCCACGCATCGAAATCAGGCTCCAGGCCAAGGATTTCGGCGGTGCGTGCCTTGAGCCGCTCGATATCCCATTGTTCGGGATAGGTGCCGGGAGGGCAGGATGCGCCGACCAGATCATTGACCGTTTCGCGGCGCATGTCGGTGACGACGTCGTCCACCGTATCGGCATCCATGATGTCGCTGCGCTGTTCGTAGATGACCTTGCGCTGGTCATTCATGACATCGTCATATTCGACGACCTGCTTGCGGATGTCGTAGTTGCGCGCTTCGACCTTTTTCTGGGCGGTCTCGATCGCCTTGCTGAGCCATTTGGACGGGGGCAGCGCCTCGCCGTCCTCCAGGTTCGAGCGGATCATCTTGGCGAACATCGTGTCCGGCCCGAAGATGCGCATAAGGTCGTCGTCGAGGCTCAGGTAGAAGCGGGACAGGCCAGGGTCGCCCTGACGGCCTGAACGGCCGCGCAGCTGGTTGTCGATGCGGCGGCTTTCATGGCGCTCCGTGCCAAGCACGAAAAGACCGCCTGCCGCGAGCACTTCCTGCTTTTCCGCCTCGATCTCGGCATCGATCCGGGCGATCGCAGCTTCGCGCTCCGGGCCTTCCGGCATGTCGCGCAGTTCATCCTCGACGCGGAATTCAAGGTTGCCGCCCAACTTGATGTCGGTGCCGCGACCGGCCATGTTGGTGGCGATCGTGACGGCACCCTTCCGGCCCGCCTGGGCGACGATATGCGCCTCGCTCTCGTGGAAGCGGGCGTTGAGCACGGCGTGCTTCACGCCTTCCTGCGTCAGGAATTCAGACAGCATTTCCGACTTTTCGATCGACACGGTGCCGACCAGAACCGGCTGCCCCTTTTCGGCATGGACCTTGATCGTCTTGGCGATGCCGCGGAACTTGTCTTCCAGATTCTTGTAGAAGCTGTCCTCTTCATCGACACGCTGCACCGGCCGGTTGGTCGGGATAGTGACGACGTTCATCTTGTAGATTTCGTAGAATTCCGTGGCTTCGGTCGCGGCCGTACCGGTCATGCCGCCGAGCTTCGGGTACATGCGGAAATAATTCTGGAAGGTGATGGACGCGAGCGTCTGGTTCTCCGGCTCGATCTGCACGCCTTCTTTCGCTTCCACCGCTTGGTGCAGGCCGTCCGACCAGCGGCGGCCGTCCATCATGCGGCCGGTAAACTCGTCGATGATGATGACCTTGCCGTCCTTGACGATGTAGTCGATGTCGCGGCGGAACATGACGTTGGCGCGCAACGCCTGATTGACATGATGGACGACGGCCGTGTTTTCGAAATCGTAAAGGTTCGCGCCTTCGAGAAGGCCTGCATTTTCCAGCAGTCGCTCAATCTTTTCGGTGCCATCTTCCGTCAGGGTGACGGTGCGCTGCTTCTCGTCCTTCTCATAGTCGGAATCGTCGAGCTGTTTCACGATGGCATCGACGGAGACATAAAGCTCCGACTTGTCGTCAGTCGGACCCGAAATGATCAGCGGAGTGCGCGCTTCGTCGATCAGGATCGAGTCCACCTCGTCAACGATGGCGAAGTTGAATGGCCGCTGCACCATCGACGCGCGGTCATATTTCATGTTGTCGCGCAGATAATCGAAGCCGAGTTCGTTATTCGTCGCGTAGGTTATGTCGGCATTGTAGGCCTCGCGTCGTTGATCCTCGCTGAGGTTTGGCACGATGACGCCGGTCGTGAGGCCGAGGAAGCGATAGACCTGGCCCATCCAGTCGCAGTCCCGGCTGGCCAGATAGTCATTAACGGTAACGACGTGGACGCCCTTCCCCTCCAGCGCGTTGAGGTAGGTCGCGAGCGTCGCGACCAGCGTCTTGCCTTCGCCAGTGCGCATTTCGGCGATCTCGCCGCGATGCAGGACGATGCCGCCGACCATCTGCACGTCATAATGGCGCTGCCCGAGGGTGCGCTTCGCGGCTTCTCGGACGGTGGCGAAAGCCTCCGGCAGCAGGTCGTCCAAGGTTTCGCCTTGGGCCAGGCGCTCACGGAACTTGGCGGTCTGGGCCGTCAGTTCCTCATCGCTCATCGCGGAAATGGCGGGTTCGAAGGAAGCGATGCGATCGACGATCTTGCCCAGCGACTTTACGTAGCGGTCGTTGGACGATCCGAAGACTGACTTGGCGAGTGCGCCGAACATGCAAGTTCCTGACAAAAGGGGGTCGCGCACCCTCTTGAGGGAACGCGCACGGATATG
>Ga0105148_100071_pt1 | contig 15863 bp, 16 predicted proteins | sample RS_199metaG_FD_91502 | JGI IMG/M metagenome (GOLD analysis project Ga0105148, IMG submission 91502) | Switchgrass associated microbial communities from Austin, Texas, USA, to study host-microbe interactions - RS_199 metaG | ecosystem: Host-associated > Plants > Roots > Rhizosphere | place: USA... | reverse complement strand
CGCCTGTGCTGCCGGAGAAACTGGGCTTTGCGAGCGCGGAAATCCGGATCGCGCAGAGCGAACAGGCCGAGCATGACCGGCTGGCTGCCGAGCGGGAGCGGATCGGGCCGGTCAATCTGGTGGCAGCGCAGGAGCTGGAGGAGCTGGAGGCGACGCAGGCGACCAGCCGCGCCGAGAGCGAGGAACTGACCCAGGCGATCAACCGGCTACGCGGATCGATCGGCAGCCTCAATCGCGAAGGGCGGCAGCGACTGCTGGCGGCGTTCGAGGCGGTTGACGGGCATTTCCGGCGGCTGTTCACGACGCTGTTCAATGGCGGGCAGGCGCATCTGGAACTGATCGACAGCGACGATCCGCTCGAGGCGGGGCTGGAGATCATGGCGCAGCCGCCGGGCAAGAAGCTCGCCGCGCTGACTTTGCTTTCGGGCGGCGAGCAGGCGCTGACAGCGGTGGCGCTGATCTTCGGGCTGTTCCTGACCAATCCCGCGCCGATCTGCGTCCTGGACGAGGTGGACGCGCCGCTGGACGACGCCAATGTCGAGCGTTTCTGCGACCTGCTGGACGTGATGGTGGGCCAGACCGACACCCGCTACCTGATCGTCAGCCATAATGCGGTGACGATGGCGCGGATGCACCGGCTGTTCGGCGTCACGATGGTGGAGCGTGGGGTGAGCCGGTTGGTTTCGGTCAATCTGGGCGGGGCGGAGGCTTTGCTGGCGGCGGAGTGACATAGCTTCCGTTCGCTTCAACCGAACGGTCCGGCTGAGAGATGCTTAGCGGGCGGCCTTCATCCGGCGGAACAGGCCCTTGCTTGTCATCGGCTCCAGCATCTCCGCGGGCCCTTCGGGGTCCAGAACTTCATTGTCGGCGAGCCATGCCTGAACATCGTTGAGGTTGGGCGTCACATAGGGGCGCAGGGTGCGGCCCGGTTTGTCGCGCAGTTCCTCTATGCCGCCGATAAGGCCGCGCTCGGCGATGACGGCGGCGACGCGTTCGAGCGGCAGGTCGAGATGTTCGGCGATGAGATCGTCGCGAATCCTGCGGATTTCATCTTCGCGGCCGGCATTGGCGGGAAGATGGGTGTCTATCGTGACGTCGCATTCGGTATCGAGCCGCATCGAGCGGTTGTTCATGTTGGAGGAGCCGACACGGATCGCACGGTCATCGACGATCATGATCTTGGCGTGGACGTAGATGGGTTCGCCCCGGACGGTGAAGGGGTGATAGACGCGCAGCTTGCCATAGGTATCGCGTTTGCGGAGCGCTTCGACCAGGCGAGCGCGGGCAATGTCCATCGCCTGCTGTTCGAGCCAGCCATCGGCCTGCTGCGGATTGATGATCACGATGTCCGGGCCATCGGGCTCGCCCAGACGCCCGGCGATGGCTTCGGCGATACGACGGGAGGCGAAATATTGGCTTTCGGCATAGATGCTGCGCTTCGCCGAGGCGATCTGGTTGATGTAGAGCCGCTCGATCTCGATCAGCGGCTCCTGATCGTCCATCTCGGGCGCGGAGCGCGAGATGGCGACATCGACCTGCTCGAACTGCACCGGCAGCGCGTCGGGCCAGCAATCATGTTCGCCGAGGATGGGTTCCAGATCATCGCCGCCAGCCCCCTTCCAGCGGGCACGGGCATGATGGCCGAGCGCCATCGCCACATCGCCCTGCAGCGCAGTGGTCGCGTCATGCCAAGGGCCATAGGGTGAGCCGTCCGGATGGCGCCGGGCAGGATCGCTGTCGCGATGATGGCGGGTGTCCCAGCGGTCGGCCGTCATGTCGATGCCCCCGCAAAAGGCGAAACAGTCGTCGATCACCACGATCTTCTGATGATGCGACGCGGCTGGCGGATGATGACTGTCGAGCTTCACATGAATGCGCTTGTGCGCCATCCATTTGACGGTGGTGAAAAGGTTTGAGGGCTGAACCATCGACTTCAATGCGCCCATGTCCCAGCGGAGCAGGAAGATATCGAGGTCCGGCTTCTGTTCCACCAGCCAGCTGATGAAGTCGCCGATGATGACGGGCGCGCCGTCCTTTGCCTCATCCTCGCGAACCAGGCTGATGGCGGCGTCAAAGTCCCACCCGATCAGCATTATGCGCCGCTTGGCCTTCAGCATCGCCGCGCGCGCATGGCGGAAATAGCAGTCGGCATCGATGATGACGCTGGCCTTGGCGGCGCGGGCGATGCGCCAGCAATCCTTACCCTCTTGCGGCCCGCTCATGCGCTGCCCACCACGAGACAGCCCAAGAACATCAGCAGCCCCGCGAAGCGGTTGGAGCGAAACTTCGTGAGCGGATCAATGCCATCCTCCTTGAGCGTGGCGACCTGCCAGAGAAGATGGGCGGCCATGGGCAAGAGTGCAGCGAGAGCCAGCAGTTGCGGCCGGACCTGCCAGATCGCGGCTGCCCAGAGGAACAGGGCAAGCAGGTAACAGAGCGTCACGCCAGCACGGACATGGCGGCCCATCGACAAGGCGCTCGACCCGATGCCGATCAACGCATCATCCTCCCGGTCTTGCAACGCATAGATGGTATCATAACCCACAACCCAGAAGATGGTGCCGCCATAGAGGAGCAGCCCCGAAATGGTTAGCGCACCCATCACCTCGCTCCACCCCACCAGCGCCGCCCAGGAGAAGACGAGGCCGAGCCAGAGCTGCGGCCAGCCGGTGATCCGCTTCATAAAGGGATAGGCGGCGACGAGCGCGAGGCTGCCTAGCGAGACGATCTGCGCATAGAGGCGCAGCTGGAGCAGGACGACCAGGCCGATGAGGCAGAGCAGGAGAAGCCAGGCCCAGGCCGTCTTTACCGACATGGCTCCGCTGGCGAGCGGGCGGGCGGCGGTGCGGGCGACCTTGCGGTCCAGGTCGCGATCGACAATGTCATTGAAGACGCAGCCGGCGCCGCGCATGGCGATGCTGCCGAGGAGGAGCCAGAGGATGAGCGACCAGCGCGCTCCCGCGCCCCCGGCAAGGCCCACCGCCCAGGCGCCCGGCCAGAAAAGCAGCCACCAGCCAATCGGACGATCGAAGCGGGCGAGCAGCGCGAGGGCGCGCAGCGTTTCCGGCAGGCGGGCGAGCAGGCCGCGGGCCTGGCTGTCGGGGACTATGCTTTCACTCACCGTCATGCTCGCTTGTCGAAAGGCTCTTCTTCCTCTTTAGAGAAGTGAAGGGCTTCGACAAGCTCAGCCCGAACGGAGCATTGCTATATGACCGCAACCCCTGCCTGGCCGCCGCAGAGCGCGCCGCGCCTGCATGTCGAGACGCAGCTGGGCGAAGGCGTGGCCGTGCCGGTGGATGGCAATCCTGCCCATTATCTGATCAGCGTCATGCGGGTGAAACCGGACGACATCGTGCTGCTGTTCGACGGCCGGTCCGGCGAATGGGCCGCACGTGTGCGGGATATGCGCAAGCGGGACCTGGTGCTGGAATGTGTGAGCCAGACGAAGCCGCTGGAGGATGTGCCGGATTTCTGGCTGTGCTGCGCGCCTATCAAGAAGGGACGGATCGACCTGATCGCGGAAAAGGCGTGTGAGCTGGGGGTGGCGAAATTGCAGCCGGTGCTGACGCGGCGCGCGGTGGTGGACAAGCTGAACCTAGACCGACTGCATGCTCATCTGGTGGAGGCGGCGGAGCAATGCGGGCGCACCGCGCTGCCCGAGCTTGGCGGGATGATGAAGCTGGACGCGCTGCTGCGGGACTGGCCGCAGGACCGATGGCTATTCTTTGCGGACGAGACGGGCGGAGAGCCGCTGGTCGAGACGCTGCGCGCGCATCCGGGGGCGGCGGCGTTCCTGATCGGACCCGAGGGCGGCTTTGATCCGGCGGAACGGGACGCGATCCGCACCGTGGCGAGGGCCGTGCCGGTGTCGCTTGGACCACGCATCTTGCGGGCCGAGACAGCGGCGATCGCGGCGACATCCGTCTGGATGACGTTGAACGGGGACTGGCGCTGATAGCGATCGCGGGACGCAGGAGATCGCGGCTCTCGCTGGGATGACGGAGCAAGGCGCCTCCAGTTGCAATCCGAAATGGGATTGCAGCAACCCGAAGCGCAACTTATCTGTGCGGCGCGCGGTTTGATTGACGCGCCGGGGGGACAAGTTAAGGCGGGGCATGAGCACCAGAACCGACTCAGAGGGAAATGATCCCGTCATCGAGAGCCGCGAACAGCTGATCGCGGCCTTCTCGAAGGGTGCGAAGCCCAAGGAACGCTGGCGCATCGGCACCGAGCATGAGAAATTCGTCTATGCGAAAGCGGATCATCATGCGCCCTCCTATGACGAGCAGGGTGGCATCCACACGCTGCTGATCGGCCTGACCCGCTATGGCTGGAGCCCGGTGTTCGAGGGCGAGAATATCATCGCCCTGTCCGGGAAGGATGGAACCGTCAGCCTGGAACCCGCAGGACAGCTGGAACTGTCAGGCGCGCCGCTCGAAAATCTCCATCAAACCTGCATGGAAACCGAGCGGCATCTGGAACAGGTGAAATATGTCGGCGACATGCTGGGCCTTGGCTTTCTGGGCCTGGGCATGTGGCCGGACAAGCGCCGCGACGAACTGCCGATCATGCCCAAGGGCCGTTACGACATCATGCTGCGCCATATGCCGCGCGTGGGGTCGATGGGCCTCGATATGATGCTGCGCACCTGCACCATCCAGACAAACCTCGACTATGGCAGCGAGGCAGACATGGTGCAGAAGTTCCGCGTATCCCTCGCGCTGCAGCCGCTCGCGACGGCGCTGTTCGCCAATTCGCCCTTCACCGAGGGCAAGCCCAACGGCATGCTGTCCTATCGCAGCCATATCTGGTCGGACACCGACCCGCATCGCACGGGCATGCTGCCTTTCGTATTCGAAGATGGCTTCGGCTATGAGCGTTATGCGGACTATGCGCTCGATGTGCCGATGTATTTTGTGTACCGCAACGGGCATTATATCGACGCCGCGGGCTTGAGCTTCGGGATTTTCTGGACGGCAAGCTGCCCGTCCTGCCGGGCGAGAAGCCGACCGAGAAGGATTGGGAAGACCATCTGTCCACCGCCTTTCCGGAAGTGCGGTTGAAGAGCTTCCTGGAGATGCGCGGGGCCGATGGCGGCCGGGCGGACCGGATCACTGCCCTGCCCGCCTTCTGGGTCGGCCTGCTCTATGATCAAGGGGCGCTGGATGCAGCCTGGGACCTGGTCAAGGATTGGAGCATGGAGGAGCGGCAGGCGCTGCGGGATGCGGCGCCCAAACTGGCGCTGGATGCGCCGGTGCCGGGCGGCCGGAAGCTGCGCGACATTGCCGGGGAGGTGCTGGACATCAGCCGCAGCGGACTGAAGACGCGGGCGCGGCTGAATGGCGTGGGCGATGATGAAAGCGGCTATCTCGCGCCGCTGGACGAGATCGTTGCGGCGGGGCGCACCCATGCGGAGCTTCTGCTGGAACGCTATCGTGGCGAATGGCAGGGCGACTTAAGACGGGTGTATGCCGAGGAAAGCTATTAAGCCTTATTCGGCAGGCTGCAGCGCGGGAGGCTTGCGCCCGCTGATCCAGGCGAAGAAGCGGGGCACCGGACCGTTGCGGTCCATCCATTCGCTATAGGCCCGATAGGCGGGATCGGTGGACAGGTGCGTCTCTTCCGTTTTCGCGCGCCAATAATAGACGGCATTGGTCACTGCCAACATCGCGCAGTTGCGCACCATGTCGGTAAGGCTGCCCGAGACGGTGAGGAAGGGCAGCGCCGAAAACCACCAGAACAGGTTTTTCGACAGATAAGCGGGATGGCGGGTCCAGCGATAGGGCCCGTGGGTCAATATACCGCGATGGGTGAGGTTGGAAAAGCGGATGCCGAAAACCACCGTAGCCCAGGCGTAGAGCGCCGTCAGCAGCACGAGCCAGCCGCCGAGCAGCCATTGCAGCATCGTATGTCCCTGAGTCCACACGTCCCATTCCGCGCCGCCCGCATGATAATCGAGCGGGCCGCCTCCTCCCATCAGGACGAAGGGCGGGTAGCAGATCAGCGCAGCGAGCCAGCCCGCCAGCGCCGGATTGGCTGAGCGGATGTGGGAATCCAGCGGCTTGCATGTCAGGAGATAGCCGACCGTCGCCATGCAGACGTCTATCATGAACATGACGGCGATCAGGAAGGCGGCGAGGTTCACCGGACTGGCGAGCGCATGCTCCAGACGCCAATCCACGACGCTGGCGAAATTGCCCGGCACGATCGAAAGCATGAAGGCCAGGAAAAAGCCCTTCACCGTCCAGGCGCGAGCGTGATTGGCGACCTGGCTCATGTCGGGCCGCCCTGCCGCGCCACCGATCACCCATTGGCCAAAGGCGTAGGTCGAATCCTTGGGCTCGGTCAGCCGACGGTCGACCCAGGCGACATAGGGGAAGGAGGAGGCCAGCAGCCAGGGCGCCGCGTCCATGAACAGGTCCATGGAATAGCGGTAGTTGCCGCTCCAGTACCAGCGGGCGAGGCAGTAGAAGATGGCGATGGCGAGCCATGTCGCCCAAAGACCGGCGATCTTCACCAGGCTGACGTCGAGGATGGCGCGCCAAGGGCGCGGCGGGGCCTGCCAGTCGATGCCGGTGGAGGCGTTACGGTGCACCTTGTCCACCAGCAGCGACCACAGAACCATCGGCAGGCCGCAGGCGATCACCGCCGCGAAACCGGCATTGGGGCCGTTCATGCCATAATGGCGCGCGACGAGCGCCCATAGGCCAAGGCCCGCCAGACCGGCGAGGCCGACGCCATGGCTGACGGCGGAGCTGGGACAGGGATCGGCCGGGATGGGCATGTCGCGCTTATGCCGCGAAATGGTAAGCAAGCGGTGAACCCTGCTCACACCCCGCCCAGCACATTGATGGTGAAGGCAAGGATACCAAGGTTGAACAGGAAAGCGGCCAGGCAATGAGCGGTGACCACCCGGCGCATCGGCGTGGTCGTGACCGATACGTCCGACGTCTGGAAGGTCATGCCCAGGGTGAAGGCGAAATAGAGGAAATCGCTATAATCCGGTTCCTGGGTGCCGGGGAATTCCAGGCCCTGACGATCGTCGCCGCTATGGTCGGGCAGGTAGAAGATATGGGCATAATGCATGGCGTAGACGAGGTTCGAGAATAGCCAGGCAAGCGCCAGCGTCGCCAGCAGCAGGGCGATGATGGCTGCATTGGGGCCAACATGCTGACTAACCGCCGCACCGACCGCCGCCAGAACCACGAGTGAGACGATGCCGGTCAGAAGCAGCATCAGGCGGCGATTGGCGTCATTGACCTGCGCGTTACGGCGCATGTCGTCCGGACCGGCATGGATGAGCGGCAGGGCGGCGATCAGGAAGGCCAGCGCAGCGAAGTCGAACCCGGCCATGACGGCTTCGTGCCAGGGCATCAGCCAGGCAAGAGGCAAGGCGGACAGGAGCAGCCCCAGAAACATGCCATATCGCCAGGGGAAGACCGGCGATCGGGAGGAGGCGCGCTGCATGTCCGGAACAAGCCGCAAAAGCGCCCCCAAAGCAAGCCGCGTCAGAGCACGGCGGCAACCAGCCCGAGCGAGGCCGCCTCATTCGCTTCCAGATACCAGTTTTCCGGGGCGCGCTTCAGAACCTCGTCCAGCGAGAGGGTGGAGCCCAGTATCAGGTTGGAAAAACCTTCATTCTGGATCGCGATCGACGCCTCAATCTCGTTGAGTGCGGCCTTGAGCGGCGCAATGCAGGTGGAGAGCGGGCCCTGCAAAGGAATGTCGCGGGTGATGATGCGTTCATGGATCATGACGCGTGTGCCGCGCGTGAGGTAGCGGTTTTCCTGCGCGAAAAAGCCCATGAAGGTCGCGCCCGCCGAATAGACGGCGGTCTTGCCCAGGAAAACCAGCCGCTGCGCTGGCCTGATTTCCGAATGAAAGCGGACATCCTCCCCCATCATCCGCGCGATTTCCGGATCGCCGCCCAAGGTGGAGATTTCGATGACGACCAGCCCCTCGCCCGGTGCGTTCGCCAGGCCGTCCTTGAACTGAAGATACATGGATTGATCGACCATGCCCGAAAGGCGGATGGCCGGGCAGGCGAAGTCCTGGGGTGAAAGGAGGGGCGCTGGCATGGGAGGGCGAGGTCCTTTGTCATGAACGGATAGCGCTGCATTACGCCCAGCGCGGCAAATGGTGCCGCGAGCGCGAACGCTTTTGACTGGCGCGCGGCCCAAGAGGCTGTAAAGAACAGATCATGACCAAAGGGTGCGGGGCATGATCGCTAAGCTCAAGGGGCGGCTGGACAGCACGGGGCTGGACCACGCCATCATCGATGTGGGGGGCGTGGGCTATCTGGTCGGCGCGTCATCGAGGACGCTGGCCGCGCTGGGGCCGGTCGGTGAAGCGGTGACCGTGCATACCGAAATGCTGGTGTCCGACGATTCAATCCGGCTGGTGGGTTTTGCGCGAGGGGAGGAGCGGGACTGGTTCCGGCTGCTGACCGGGGTGCAGGGCGTGGGATCGCGCGTGGCGCTGGCGATCCTTTCGGCGCTGGAGCCAGCGGAGCTGCATCGGGCGGTGGCGACTGGTGACAAGGCGATGGTGGCGCGCGCCAATGGCGTGGGGCCGAAGCTGGCGCTGCGGATCGTCAACGAACTGAAGGACAAGATCGGCGCGGCTCCAGGGGCTGGCGGCATATTGGGTGCGGGCGTCGCTCCCGTCACGGCGGGCGGGCTTGGCGCGGATGCGATCTCGGCCCTGCAAAATCTGGGGTTCAAGCCTGCCGAGGCAAGCAGCGCGGTCGCGGCGGCGGAAGAGGAACTAGGCGACGGCGCGACGCTGGATGCACTGGTGCGGCTGGCGCTCAGGAAGGCGGCGAAGTGACGACGACGCTTATCAGGGAGCGCGCCGCGCATGAGTGAGGATCGGCTGGTCGCCTCTACGCGCCGGGTGGAGGATGTCGACGCGGCATTGCGGCCAAAGTCGTTGACGGAGTTTATCGGCCAGCAGGCGGCGCGCGAGAATCTGCGGGTATTCATCGAAGCAGCGAGGCAGCGTGGGGATGCGCTGGACCATGTGCTGTTCTTTGGCCCGCCTGGGCTGGGCAAGACGACGCTTGCGCAGATTGTCGCCAAGGAAATGGGTGTGGGTTTTCGCGCCACATCGGGACCGGTCATCGCCAAGTCGGGCGATCTTGCGGCGCTGCTCACCAATCTGGATGAGGGCGATGTGCTGTTTGTGGACGAGATCCACAGGCTCAATCCGGCCGTCGAGGAAGTGCTTTATCCGGCGATGGAAGACCGGGCGCTGGACCTGATGATCGGCGAAGGTCCGTCCGCACGATCGGTGCGGATCGACCTGCCCCGCTTTACGCTGGTGGGCGCGACGACCCGGCAGGGGTTGCTGACTACGCCGCTGCGTGATCGTTTCGGCATTCCGGTGCGGCTGCAATTCTACACGGTCGAGGAACTGGAACTGGTGGTGCGGCGCGCGGCGCGGCTGCTGGACCTGGGGATCACATCGGACGGCGCGATCGAGATTGCGCGGCGATCACGCGGCACGCCGCGCATCGCGGGGCGGCTGCTGCGCCGGGTTCGAGATTTCGCCAATGTCGCGGGCGTGGAGGCGGTGGACGCCAAGGCGGCCGACGCGGCTCTTAGTCGATTGGAAGTGGATCAACTGGGCCTGGACCTGATGGACCGGCGCTATCTGATGATGATCGCGGATATTTATCGCGGGGGTCCGGTCGGTGTCGAAACGCTGGCGGCGGGCCTGTCCGAACCGCGCGACACGATCGAGGAAGTGATCGAACCCTATCTGATCCAGCTGGGCCTGATCGCCCGCACAGCGCGTGGCCGCTGCCTGAACGGGCCGGGGTGGAAGCATCTGGGGCTCAATCCGCCGACAGGGCTGCAGGATGGGCTATTCGATTGAAAATGCGTGACCGCTACGGCACGGCGCGGCTATAGCGACGGCGGAGCGGATGCGCGCGGGTGACGCGCCAAATTTCAGGAGTTGCGCGGTTTGCGGGCGATCGAACGATATCCCAATCTGGTGACCATGTTCTTTGCCCGTGCGAAGGAAATGGGCGACCTGCCCTTCCTCTGGCGCAAGGCGGCGGGCACTTGGCGGTCGCTCAGCTGGACAGAGGTGGCGCAGCAGGTCGCGAGCCTGTCCGCAGCCCTGAAGGCGCAGGGCCTGAAGCCCGGCGATCCAGTGATGCTGGTGAGCGAGAACCGGCCGGAATTTTGCATCGCGGACCTTGCCATCATGGCGGCGGGATGCGTCACCGTCCCGACCTACACCACCAACACGACCCGCGATCACCAGCATATACTGACCGACAGCGGCGCGCGCGCGGTGATCGTATCGACCGCCAAGCTGGCCCAGGCGCTGATGCCCGCCGTGCTTCGGTCGCAGGCGAGCTTCGTCGTCGGCATGGAGCCGCTGCGGGGGACGCAAGGTCATGTGGCCTGCCATTTGTGGACCGACCTGATCGCGTCGCATATCGCCGATCCCGACGCCTGCGCAGCCGAACAGACGGCGGGACGGGAGGACCTAGCCTGCATCATCTACACCAGCGGCACGGGCGGCGCCCCGCGCGGGGTGATGCAGCATCATGGCGCGATCCTGTGCAATATCGAAGGCGCGGGCCGCCTGATGGCGGAGGATTTCGGTTGGGACGATGAGGTTTTCCTGTCCTTCCTGCCGCTCAGCCACGCCTATGAGCATAGCGGCGGACAGTTCCTGCCGATCATGTTGGCGGCGCAGATCTATTATGCCGAAGGGCTGGAAAAGCTCGCCAGCAATATCGAGGAAGCGCGGCCGACGATCATGGTCGTCGTGCCCCGCCTGTTCGAAGTGCTGCGCGCCCGCATCATCAAGTCGATCGAGAAGCAGGGCAAGTTCCCCACCTATCTGCTGGGGCAGGCGCTCAGGATCGCGACGAAGGAGCAGAAAGGCGGTCGGTCGATCATCGATCTGCCAATGAAGCTGCTGCTTGGCCGGACGCTGAAACCCAAGATCGCGCAACGCTTCGGCGGGCGGATGAAGGCGCTGGTATCAGGCGGCGCCCCGCTCAATCCCGATGTCGGGCTGTTTTTCGACGCGATGGGGCTGACGCTGCTGCAAGGCTACGGCCAGACCGAGGCGGGGCCGGTGGTCAGCTGCAACAGGCCAAGGGCCGGCATCGCGATGGATACGGTGGGCCCGCCGCTGGATGGCGTGGAAGTGCGGATCGCCGAGGACGGCGAGATATTGGTGCGCGGCGAGCTGGTGATGCACGGCTACTGGCGCAACGCGGCCGAAACCGAAAAAGCGCTGAAGGACGGCTGGCTGCATACCGGTGATATCGGCGAGATCGACGCCAAGGGGCGCATCCGCATCACGGATCGCAAGAAGGACCTGATCGTCAACGACAAGGGCGACAATGTCTCGCCGCAAAAGGTCGAAGGCATGCTGACGTTGCAGCCCGAGATCGGCCAGGCCATGGTTTATGGGGACCGTCGGCCGCATTTGGTCGGGCTGCTGGTGCCGGACGCCGAATGGACGCGCGAATGGGCAGCGGCGCGCGGCTGTCCGCCAGAGGGAGTTGCGACCGACGCATCCTATCAGGCGGCTTTACGCGCGGCGGTCGATCGGGTGAATGAGGATTTGTCCGCCATCGAACGGGTGCGGCGCATCATCCTGGCGGACGAGCCTTTCACCATAGACAATGGCGAGATGACGCCATCGATGAAGATCCGGCGCCACGTCATCCGCGCACGTTATCAAGAGCGGCTGGACGCGCTCTACAAGAGCTGACGGTCAGCGGCCCGGCGCGCGATAGGGCGTGAAGGAGCCGAGCGCGCAACCGCCAGTGATCGATCCTGTCACAAGGTCCGCGCTTCGTGCCATGTCGCCGCGGCAATATTGCGTGCCGTAGGTCCTGACGACGAGCGTATCGCCGCGCGAAAGACCGGAACAGGAGCCGATCAGGTCGTTGCGGTAAACCAGCCGGCCGCTGACGCGATAGAGCAGCACGCTGTCGCTGATCGCGGTGAGGCTGGCGGCGGGATAGCGATTGACGCAACTCACCGGCTCGCCCGCGACCTTGCCCTGAAGCGCCGCTTCGAGGCGGGCGGCCTGTTTTTCGGTCAGACGGGGAGGTTCATTGCCGCCAGCGCAGGCCGCCAATAGCAGCGGCACCAGATATCCGCATTTCCGCATGGCACGTCTCCAGCTTGTCTCCTGAAAGGAGACGATGGAGTAACGCCGGAACCGTCAGGCGGTATCCTTGGCGGTGCGTCGACGGGCAAGTTCGGCGGCGTCGCCAGCCCGCATGAAGATGTTCGTCGCGCGCTCCTGCCCGATGGTAGTCGGAACGGTGGGCTCCCCCCGTGCGCGGGCAACATCGACTTCCCTCATGCGCGCGATCAGCGCCTGGTTGTCAGGCTCGACCGTCAGGGCAAAGCGGCCGTTGCCCTGCGTATATTCATGGGCGCAATAGACGGTCGTATCGTCCGGGAGAGACGCGAACCGGACCATATTGGCGAACATCTGGTCCGCCGTTCCTTCGAACAGCCGCCCGCAGCCCATGGCAAACAGCGTGTCGCCCACGAAGATGATGCCATCGTCCGCCAGATGATAGGCGATGTGCCCAGCGGTATGCGCGGGTACTTCCATCACCGTGGCGACATGATCGCCGATGCGGACCTGATCGCCCTCCCCCACCTGCCGGTCAAGCGTGCCGATCTTCGCCGCTTCGGCTGCAGGGCCGGTGATGCGGCAACCGGTGGCGGCCTTGATCGCGGCATTGCCGCCGACATGGTCGCCGTGCCAGTGAGTGTTCCAGATCTGGCTGATCGTCCAGCCATGCTCTGCCGCCGCCTGCTGTACCGGCTCCGCCACCGCCGGATCGACGGCGACGGTCTCGCCACTGGCGTCATCATGCAGCAGCCAGACATAATTGTCGGAGAGGACGGGGACGCGGACGACCTGCAGCATGGCGCTCACCAATGGCCGCTGTTGGGCATGGACAGCCAGGGTTCGGCTGGCTCCAGATGGCCGTCCTGCAGCAACTCGATCGAGATATTGTCGGGCGTGCGGACGAAGGCCATGTGGCCGTCCCGCGGCGGACGGTTGATGGTGACCCCTGCGTCCACAAGCCGCTGGCAGACCGCGTAGATATTATCGACGCGGTAGGCGAGGTGGCCGAAATTACGGCCCTCGCCATAGGATTCTCCGGCACTGCCATCCTCGGGCGGCCAGTTGTAGGTGAGTTCGACCTGCGCCTCCTCGTCTCCCGGGGCGGCGAGGAAGACAAGCGTGTAGCGGCCCTGTTCATTGTCGAAGCGTTTCTGCTCCTGAAGACCGAGCAGGTTGAAGAAGGCGACTGTACGATCGACGTCGGTCACGCGGATCATCGTATGGAGATATTTGATCAAAGGGTCGCTCCGTTCGTCGCCAGCAAGCAACGGTTCATCTCGGGTAAGGCAGGAATGTCTCCAAGATAGGACAGCACGGACCGGGATGAAAGAGGAGAGGTATATGGCGCTGGAGTATCGCGACAAGGTGCTGCTGGGCTGTGCCGGGTTGCTGGCGCTGGGGCTGGTGAGCGGCGGTTATCTGCTGGGCGACGGGTTGAAGCGGGCCAAGGCCGCCGACCGGTCTGTCACGGTGCGGGGCCTGGCCGAGCGCAATGTGACGGCTGACCTTGCCACCTGGTCAATAAGCTATGCCGCGACCGGCTTCGACCTGCCAGCTGTGCGGGCCGAGATCGACAATAATACCAGGGAGCTGAAAGCTTATTTTGCGAGCCTTGGCTTCAAGCCCGAGGCGCTGACCCCCACCGGCGCGGGGGTCAATCAATATATCAACAATGGCGTGAACACGATCACCATCACGCAGCGCATGCTTTTGCGCACGACCGACATAGCCCGCGCGCAGCGGGCGGTGGCGCAGCAGTTCGAGCTGGTCCGGCGCGGCGTGACGCTGCAGGAAGGGTCGGGCATGCGCTACAGCTTCACGAAGCTGAACGACGTCAAGCCGCCGATGGTGGCTGCCGCGACCAAGGACGCCCGCGCGGCGGCCGAGCAATTCGCGCGCGACAGCGGAGCGAGCGTCGGCGGCATCAAGAGCGCGACGCAGGGCTATTTCTCCATCGACCCACGCGATGGCGAAGCCGATGGATCAAGCGACACGCCTTACAAGAAGGTGCGCGTGGTCACGACGGTCGATTTCTACCTGAATTGACCCCGTCAGCGCGGCGGGGCGGCGGCGGGCAGGCGGGTGAGATTGTCGGCGGCCGCCTTGCCCGCTGGGGATTCCGGAGCAAGCTTCACCGCACGCTGCCAGGCGGAACGAGCAATGTCGGCATGATCGGTGAGGACCGCGATGTTGCCCTCCTCCAACGCGACGGAAGCATCGTCTGGCGACAGTTGCACCGCCCGCGCGATATGCGCCTGGGCAAGCTTCAATTCTCCCAGGCGGCGCGCCAGCGTCGCGGACAGAAGCCAGGCAAGAGGATCCTGCGGCACCTGCGTCAACGCGACATCGAGGGAATCCCGCGCGGCCTTGAAGTCGCCCAAGGCGACGAGAGCGCGGGCGCGGTCAAGATGGGTCTCGCCCTTTTCGATGCCGTCGGGCAGACCGCGCGCCAGCGCCGCGTCGAAGCTGGTGCGGGCTTTGGCCGGATCGCCGGATGCCAGGGCCGCATTACCCGCCTGCGCCCATAGGCGCGCGCTCTGCGCCATCTCCCCGCTCCGTTCGGCTTCGTCCGCAGCCTGTTCGAAGGCGACAATGGCTAGCGCCCACCGTTCGGCACGGGCATAGGCGAAACCCATGCAATGGCGGGCATAGAAGCTGCCTCCCTCCAGCCGCCATTTCTGCGCGAAGACGACGCCCTGGTTGGGCGATTCCAGCGCCTGGTCCAGGCACGCCTGAAAAGGCTTGGCGAATTTCTCCGGAACAGGAATGCGACCATCTGCGGCCGCTTGCGCGGACGGCACGGCTGGCGCTGCCCGCTCCTTCTTCGGGCGGTTCAGCACCGCCTCGATTTCCGGGTCATAGGCTTGCGGAGTCAGGAGCAGCAAGGAGAGGAAGAAAGGCATCAGAGCACGTCCAAAAGGCTGCCGATCGTGCGGATCAGCAGCGCAATGTCCCCGTCGCGAGACAGGCGATGGTCGCCGTCCTTAACCAGCAGCGTCTGCACATCATATGAACGCAGCCGCTGGGCCAGCCGCAGCGCGGTCTGCCAGGGCACATCACGGTCTTCCTGCCCCTGGAGCAGGCGCACGGGACAATCAATCGCGATCTCCGCGCCCAGCAGGCGTAGCGACTGGCCCGACTGCCAGAAGGCGAGCGTGGTCACGAGGGGATCGTCGCCATAGGGCGTGGGCTCCAGCAGCCGTCCCTCCGTCGCGAGCAGCGCCTTGTCCGAATCGCTGAAGCCCCATTCGGTGAAATCGGGCGCAGCGGCGATGCCGACGAGCCCCGCCACGCGGTCAGGGCGGGCGAGCGCGATCAACAAGGCGAGCCAGCCACCCATCGACGATCCGACGAGCAGCAGCGGCCCCTGCGTCAGCGCATCGATCAGCAACAATGCGTCGTCGCGCCAACTGGCGAGCGTACCATCTTCGAACCGACCCTCGCTGGCGCCATTGCCCGCATAATCCAGCCGCAGCATGGCCCGGCCGGTCTTCTCCGCCCAGGCATCCACAGCGACGGCCTTGCCGCCTTCCATGTCGGACATATAGCCGGGCAGAAAGACGATCGTTGGCCCCGCCCCCGCGCGGTGGCGATGGGCCAACCGTACGCCGTCCGGACGGGCGAACAGCGCGAGCGGCGCGGCTTGGGCAGGGCTCATGAGCAGTCTCCGGTCGATGCAGAAAGCATCCTGCCTTGCGCCAATAGAAGCTGATGCGCAGAAAACCAGAAGG
>Ga0105148_100069_pt1 | contig 15922 bp, 10 predicted proteins | sample RS_199metaG_FD_91502 | JGI IMG/M metagenome (GOLD analysis project Ga0105148, IMG submission 91502) | Switchgrass associated microbial communities from Austin, Texas, USA, to study host-microbe interactions - RS_199 metaG | ecosystem: Host-associated > Plants > Roots > Rhizosphere | place: USA... | reverse complement strand
GTCAAATAGCGCTCGAGCCTGCGCAAGATATCCATCGACGGTCCGCGGTGTTATCGAGAGCGCACGCGCTATTTCCTTGTTCGAATAGCCGCGTCCTACAAGGATGATGCAGTCGCGAAGCCGTGGATGGAGACGCGGCGGCGGCGATGGTTGCTGGTCACCGCAAGATAATCGACGGGCCGCTTGAAAGGCGAAGGTACCGATCATCTGCGCCATGCCCAGCTGGCGCCCTGCCCATCTTGGCGTCTCCGAGCCAGCAAAGGCGCAGGATGCGGTATAGTCGCCAAGCAGATGGCATGGGACGGTAATCCCCTCGCTGAGGCCCGATCTGCCGCCAAATTCCAGGCAGTCGCGGTCGCGGCGGTCAAGGTGGATGATATCGGGAATCTCGGACCAGCTGAACGCCCTGTGCGTGAAGGCGCAGGCGCGTATGACCGGATCACGCCGCCACGTGCCATTCCCGATAATGCGTTCCTCGACCGGCTTGGGATAGTCGAGAAGCTTGATCCGATGACGAGGCGAACCACGCAGGTCCGCATGGTGAATGAGAGCGTAGTAGCGAAAGCCCAGCTCGCGCGTGATGTCGGTCATGAGGGCAGCGAGATCGAGCGGGCTGGCCGACTTCGCGAGCGCCGCCAATATATCCTCCGTCACATGCACGGCACTGGCGATGCCGAAGCGATCGCGTCCGGAAGCCGATGTCATGCGGCCGTCACCGGTGAGCCTGGACGGCGGTCGCGACAATGCCCGAAGCCCTCGCTGTCACTTGGATCATCTGGCGGCTTTGCAGCAATGGGGGGCAATGACGCAATTCCTCCTTCCAGCATAGTACGCGACAATGCCCTTGCTGCGAATGAATCGCAACATTTCCTTATACTGACCGGAATTGCCGACGCGTTGCGTCGGCTTTCGATAGCCCGGCGACAAACTATCATAATCAAGATCGACGCTGGGTGCTGGACGACCATGGCGTTGCCGGTCGACCTGGCCCGTCCTGAGGATCGGGCCAGGTCTCCAAGGATCACACCGTCGTCCGAAAGCCTTGAAATGATCAGACAGGTCTTCGCTTCAACAGGCGGCTGATGCCTGCCGATCGGCATTCTCATGCATCGCGCGCACGCTTACAGCATGGGGGTGATCAGGTTCCAGAAGCGCCTCCGAATTCGAGTCCCACGCTTCATTGACCAGGCGCGTCATATGCTGGGCGATATCGTATAGCACCGCGTGATGATGGAAAATGTAGAAGCGATTGTTCGTGCTGATGCTTTCCAGAAGTTCATGCGCGGAACGATGGGCCGCCACAGCCAGGACTCGCGCCATGGTCAAGCAACTGTCATCCTTGCCAACCAGCGGAATAGGCAGAGCAACCAGTTCGTCGTCCTGCGAAATGGCTCCGCTCACAAGATCGACGCCATAGGACAGAATGGCGGCATTGGCGCGATTAAGCCTGGCAAGCGCTTGGGACGAATGTTCCAGGCTTGGGCTCTTCAAGGCTCGAACCGTTGCGAGTTGATCGAGATATTCGACCAACATTGCGTGGAAATGCCCATGGACCTTCTCGTCGGAAGAAGATCCGGGAACGCAAATATCCTAGGAGAGATAATGTTCGATATTGCTGCGAACCTCTGCCCAATAATTTTCATCGAAACAGTTCGTGCCATCAGCCATCAGACCAGACTTACACACCCGTATCGGAGGCTTACAGTAACATATTAACTTGGTCGTACCCATTTGGAAAACTCCTACGTTTGAGGAGATCCTTTTCTAACACTCTGACGACAACACAATAAGGCGCTGTCCGGTGTGCCCAGGGGACATCAAGGACTAACTGTCATCCTGACATGACCCTGTGAATATAAGCCAATCCGGCGAGCAGGAGGGCGCTGACAACCATCACAATCAAAACCAACACGAACAGGGTGAAATAAACGCCGCCCGAGCGATCATGCTTGGCAAGCGCCACCAACAAGATCGCCAGCAGGAGAAGAAGCCCGATCGGCTTTGAAAATGGAAATGCCATGATCGGCAAAAACAAGATCGCCAGGTTCAGGATGGCACTCTTGTTTCGGCGAATGAGATGCTTCAAGCCGCTCATGGTTAGATTCCCGTCTGTCAGTTGACATGGTCGCGCCGTCCAAGGGAGCCATTTAGCCGGTACCGCCGCCGCAATATCACTGTAAAATCACCTTTTCACCCAAGCGACCACAGAGTCCCCTGCCGGAATGAGCAGGAGATGCCTCGTGGATGCCTCCTGTTCCGCAGACCTCCGCCAATGCACACCAGAGATCAACCGCATGGTCCGTTACCTCGCACCGGGTTTCCGCTCGCTCGATCAAATGCCAATCTGGATCGCCATAGCGGCTCGAGCACAGCGATGCGACGGCCGCTCGATCCGGATGCGCGGCAGCGAATAGGCGGTGCCAGTTCCCCGATGCGGCGTGGCGATCGACAGATGATGCCCGCGCTGCACGCCCAGATAGTGCACACGCCAAATGTCCGATGCCGAGCCGTGCCGCATGAGCGTCAGGCGGGGCGAGACAGTATGGCGCTTGATCCGGTCCAGATCATCGTCGATGCCTCGACCCGTGCCTTTGAGGAACGCCTCGCATTCCGTCCACAGCCGGCGGATGTGCTGGTCGCGGCGTTTGGCGGGCATGCAGCGCAGTTGGTCAAGATCGGCATCGTGGAGGAACAACGGGGCTATGGACATGGCGTCGTCCAACGGCTCCGCCGGTTCGACATCGATGCCGATCCCGGCGGGGCCTAGCGCGATCGCCAGCAGAGCAGCGCTGTGGCTGACGTTGAAATCGCAGTCGGCGCCCGGCACCCAAGGCCGGCCGCGATCGCTCCGCCGCAGGGGAACTTCTTCGGGCGCACAGCCCAGTCGATCCGCCAGTACCTGCCGCGTCAGGCCGAAGGAGAGGCGCTGCCGCACCCTGTCCTGCGGGAAACGCAGGGTAGCCAGCTTATCCAACTCCTCTGGCGAAAGACACGCGCCGAGACTGTCCTGAACGGGATGCCAGTCCGCGAAGGGAAACAGGGAGACAATCACCGGCTCGGGCGGCAACCAACCAACGCTATCCGACAGCATAGGCGACGGCACGCGCACGTTCCTGCTCGCAAATGCGGTGCAGCGACCGTACGATTTCGCTGGCCCGGCGGGGCAGAACCGACAGCAGCCCATCGCTCAGGCCATGCGTGGCCTCGCAGCAGCCTTGCAGATATATGCCGGCGTCGCAGAGACTGGTCGTCGGCAGGCGATAGTCGCGGCCCGGCTCGATCGATTCCAGGCAGGATACCATCGGGTCAAGGAAGGCTGCGGGCGCCACGTGCCGATAGCCGGTGGCGAGGATGACGGCGTCATAGCCTCGCATAATGTTCGAGCCGTCATCCATGTTGTGCAGGTCAAGCTCGACGCCACTTTGATTGCGCAACCGCACGGCGCGGACCTCGTGACGCGGAACCAGCCGATGCCGTTCCGCACCCATGACGCGCTGCTGGTAAAAAATATCGAAGATCCGCTCGATGAGATCCGGGTCCACGACCGAATAGTTGGTGCTGGCAAAGTCGCCGACCAATCGGCGCCGTTCCTCGGCCGGACGTCCATGGAAGTAATCGGTATATTCAGCGTTGAATATCTCATTGACGAATGGGCTGCTGTCGGCCGGTCGCAATGTTGATGCGCGCGCGATGAAATCCACGGCCACGCCGCGTCCATGCAGGTCGAGGAATATTTCCGCCGCACTCTGTCCGAAGCCGATGACGGCGACGCGTTCGGCAGAGGCGAGGCGCTCCGACGCAGCAAGATAACGGCTCGAATGAATGACGGAAGGTTCATCCCTCAGCCTGGCAAAGGCATCCGGCACGCAGGCCTGCCCGCCCGTTGAGATAACTACATTGCGCGTCAACCAGTGCCGTTCGTGCCCCTGTCCATCTCGCGCATGGACTCGAACATGTGGCACGCGGCCATGGTGCCATTGGGGTTCGATCGCGATGACCTGCTGCCCATAGGAACAGTCATCCGCGAAATGGCCGGCTGCCCAGCGCATATAGTCATTGAACTCATGTCGGCTGGGATAGAAGGTCCGGGTATTGATGAAGTCCTGGAACCGACCATGGACATGCAGATAGTTCAGGAAACTGAATGGACTGGTCGGATCGCGCAGGGACACGAGATCCTTCAGGAAGGAAATCTGCATCCGTGAGCCATCCAGCAGCATGTCGGGATGCCAGATAAACTGTTCGCGTTTTTCAAGGAAGTGACAGGCCAGTTGGCTGTTCGCTTCCCGCATAGCGATGGCGAGAGCGAGGTTGGATGGGCCAAAGCCGATGCCGATGCAATCCAGCAGCACGGATTTGTCAAAGGAGGTCGTGATGGCGGTCATGCTGGGTCCTTCTGTCATTCTGGCGTGAGTGAGGGTCAGGTCCGGGGAACCCAGAGCCGTTCCGCGAAGAAGCGTGCGCGAGAGAGGCTGACGAGCAGGGCGCGCTTGTGGGGAAAGTCGAACTCACGGACCTTGGCGAAGCCGCCCCGGTCGAGATTGCGGATCTGCTGATGGTGATTGGCCGCCGGTTCCCCGACGACACGACGCGTCCTGGGATCGGACAGGAAGATATAGTGGACGATCGAGGGCATCCAGGCGGTGATGTAGTCGCGCCCGCGAATGTCCGCCTCGCCGATCAGAACGTGCCAGCCGCGATCATAATCGTCGGCGTCGCAATGCGGTCCGATACGGTTCTCCTTGGCCCAATAGACCTCGAAATAGCCGAAGGGCCGGTCGTCCAGGCTGGCGATGAGCGGCATGGTGTGCGGATCAGCGAGCTGCGCCTCGAGATATTGGCGATGATGGTCGAGATCGCCTGCCTCCAGCCAGAACTCGGCGATGCGGGGATCATTCTGCCACCGATGGAACTGGGCAAGGTCACGGTCGATGTCGAGCAGGCGCAGCGACAGGGTCTGGTCGAGCCAGGGGATGTGACGGGCATAGAGGATGCCCGGCTGCGCGAAGGGACGGCGGGGATGATGGCGCCCGTTCGTGACAGTATAGCTGGCGGGGAAAACGCCATATCCTTCGCCTGCGGTGCACAGCCACAGGTCGGGCAGCTGATACAGGGCAGAGGCATCGACGCGCCATGTCCCCGCCTCGTCTGGTCGCAGCACGCCGTCGCGGTGGAAGCGGTTGCGCAAGGGTGCAGTGAGGTCAACAGCGAGATGCGCCGGATCGCCTGCCGCGGCCAATCCGGCGGCGAAGGCCGCGATGGCATGAAGCCGGTCCGCCTCACCCCCGCCAATATCCTGCTCCAGAGCGAGCACCGCCTCCCCGCTGCGTTCGGCGAGCCGCCAGCGCTGGCCCGGCCCGTCCCCGGACGACAGGATGAGCAGGTCATCATCCCAGTGCGGCAATGGGCTGCTGTGGCCAGCCGGTGCGGGCATACCCGCCGGATCGGCTTCACGATCGATCAGTAAAATGTCTTCATTCATCGGGTGGACTTTCGAAAAAGGGGTGTGTCAGCGTCAGCCCGTGGCGCCGATGCGGTACGGCAACTCCTCGGCGCGCCACGGGGACAGCGCCCCCGCCTCGCACTGGAGGACGCGATCGGCGACGTGGAAGAAGCGGTCGTCATGGCTGACCGCGATGATCGTCCGGCCTTCAGCGCGCAGTTCCGGCAGCAGCTCCTCATAGAAGAAGCGACGGAATATCGGGTCCTGATCCGCCGCCCATTCATCCAGCAGCAGGATCGGCCGCTGCTCCACCGCGGCACTTAGCAAGGCGAGCCGTTTGCGCTGGCCTTGCGAGAGGCGAATGTCGGACAGGCGGCCATTCTCTATCCCGACCTTGTCCTCCAGCCGAAGGCGCTGGAGGTAGGCGCGGGCCAGACCTTCGTCAAGCTGGCCAGCCGGGCCGACCAGCCGTTCGAAGAGGAAGGGGGTGGAGAATACGGCGCTGATCTGTTCGCGCAGGGCCGAACGGTCGGAGTCGGTCAACGCATGCCCCGCCAGCCGCACCTCGCCGCTGGTCGGCGCGCGCAGGCCGGCCACTATCGACATCAATGTCGACTTGCCGCTCCCATTGCCGCCGACGATGAAGATGATCTCGCCCCGGCCGATCGCCAGATCGACAGGGCCGAGCCGGAAACCGGGATCGCCATTGGCAGACGGATGCTCGAAGACCACGTCCGTCAGTTCGATCAGCGGCGCGCTGGCGGCCACAGGCAGGACAGTCACGTCGGCGGGCGCGTGATACTCGCTGCGATGGCGTTCCAGCCGCAGCGCCTCCACCCGTGCCAGCGCGACATTGCCCGACAGCAGGATCGGCAGGGTGCCGACCAGATCGTTGAGCGGCATGCGCAGGAACATCAGCACCAGCACGAAGGCTCCGATGCGGGAGGACGGCAGGCCCAGCATCGTCCCTGCAACGAAGATGCCCGCCATCACGCCCAGTACGACCAGGGCGGTCCAGCTGAGGCTGAGCGCCCAATAGCGATCGGCGCTGGTTTCGGTGACCCGTGCATGGTCGGCGGCGGCGACAACGTCCTCGTGGTGGAAAATCTGCCGGCGCCATCCGTTCAGCGCCAGTTCGTACCGGCCTTCCACCGCGCCACGATAAGTCGCCATGAGGCGGTCGTCGGTCGCGCGCACCTCCATCATCAGGCCGCGCATCTTCAAAACCCAGCGATAGGCGATGGCGACAGCCAGCCCGATCAGGCCCGCGCTGAACGCGAATAGCGGCAGGGACAGCCAGGCCAGATAGCAAAAGCCACCCAGCAGCATGATCGCGTTGGCGAATAGCAGCGGAATCCGGTTGAACGCCTGCCCGACGGCGACGATGTCCTTCGTCAGCGTGGCATATAGCGCCGGGGCACCAACCGCCTCCAGCCGTTCAAGATCGGTGTCCATGATCCGCTTGACCGTCTCGGCCCGCATATCGGCCACGACGCGGTGACCGAGCGCGGTCAGGATCGCCTGCGAAAAATAGCCGCACAGGAATACCGACGCGAGCAGCGCCGCCATGATTGCCATGCGCGGCTCGTCAAAGGGCAGCACGCCAGTGACCAGCGCGCTGATCGTGCCGACCAGCGCAAGGCCGGAGATCGCGCCTCCCGCGCCCAGCAGCATCGCCAGGGGGATACGCCACTGGAAGCGGCGGAGAAGGGACAGGAGCAGGCTCATAGCGTCTCCAGCAGGTTCGTCATGAAGGCCAGGTCGCCCGCAGCGTCCACGGGCTGCCGGGCGTCGATCAGCGCCGCCATCTGCCGCACGGTCGGCGCGCGGAACAGTTCGGGCAGGGGCAGTTCGTGGCCGAAGGCCGCGCGGATACGCGTCTGCAACCGGGCAAGCCGCAGCGAATGGCCGCCCAGACCGAAGAAATTGTCGGTGACTCCGAAACCGCTCCGGTCGAGCACGTCGCTCCACAGGGTAAGCAGCCGCGCCTCCGTCTCGCCTGCCGGGTCGACCCGGCCCGGCTGCGCCGACGCATCCGAAACGATGTCAGGCAGCGCGGCGCGATCGACCTTCCCGCTGGCATTCAGCGGCAGACTGTCGAGCACCGCCCAGGCTGCAGGCACCATATAGCATGGCAGGTACGCCGAAACGTGGGCACTCAGGTCCGCCTGAGCAACCATCTGACCCGCGACCGGCAGCACATAGGCGGCGAGAGTGACCTCCCCGTCGCCGTCCGCCCGCGCCACGACCACCGCCTGCGAGAGCGCCGGATGCCGCTCAAGCACGGCCTCGATCTCCGCCGGCTCGACGCGGAAGCCGCGTATCTTGAGCTGCTGGTCGCGCCTCCCGAGGAACTCGATCGTCCCATCCGATCGGCGGCGGACGCGGTCCCCCGTCCTGTACAGCCGCGCACCGGCAATCGGACCGGCAAAGGGATCAGGCATGAAAGCCGCGGCAGTCAGACTGGGCGCACCGGCATAGCCGCGCGCCAGCCCTTCTCCACCGATCCACAGCTCGCCTATGGCGCCGGCAGGCACCGGCTCCATATGGGCGTCGAGGATGCGCAGGCGCGTGTTGGCGATGGGGCAGCCGAGGGGCACAGTAGAGCCGTCGCCTGCCCGGCCCTCCAGCCGCAGCGCCGAAGACCAGATCGTCGTTTCGGTCGGGCCATAGACGTTGACCAGATCGACGCCCCGATCCAGCAGGCGCTGTGCAAGCGAAGCGCCGAGCGCCTCGCCGCCGCACAGGGCACGCAGGCCCGGCCAGCGCGCATCCGTGCCGTCGGCCAGCAACCGCCAGCTGGCGGGTGTCGCCTGCATCACGGTGACTTCATGCCTTTGAAGGAGGCCAGCGAGAGCGAGTGGATCGCCAACAGCGTCCTGCGGCGCGATGACGACAGTTGCTCCCGACACCAGGGGCAGGAACAGCTCCAGTCCCGCAATGTCGAAGCCAAGGGTCGTGACGGCCAGCAGCCGATCGCCCGGTCCCATCGGCGCGAACGGCCGCATCGCTTCGAGAAAATTGGCGAGCGCGCGGCGGTCGATCCCGACCCCCTTCGGTACCCCTGTCGAGCCGGACGTGTAAAGAATATAGGCAAGCTGCCGGGGATGGGGCGCCGCCATCGGTTCGGGTGCGGGCGCATCCGGCTCCGCCGCCAGCAGATCATCCACCGGCCCGTCGATCACCAGCAGCGGTTTTGCCCGTTCGCGGATCAGGTCGGTTCGGGCCCGCGGCTGGGCCGGGTCGAGCGGCAGATAGGCGCCACCCGCCTTGCCGATAGCCAACAAGGCGACGAGCATGTCGATCCCGCGAGGCAGGGCGACCCCCACCAGCGTTTCCGCCCCGACACCCTGGCGGCGCAGCGCCCGGGCCAGCCGGTTCGCGCGGGCATCCAGCACGGCATAGCTGATGGTTTCGTCGCCGCAGATCGCCGCCATAGCGTCAGGTTGGCGCGCGGCCATGCTCTCGAAACGGACGATCATGTCATGTGTAGGACCGATCGCGGCGGTTCGGCCAGTCCCGCAGGCGAGCGCGGCGCGCCGCCCCGCCTCAGTCCACAAGTTGAGCTGGTCCCACGGCCTCGCCGGATCAGCAGCGATCGCGGCAAGCAGCGTTTCAAAATGCGCGGCAATGGCCGCTATCGTCTCGCGATCGAACAGATGCGCCGCATATTCGATGGAACAACGCACCCCAGCCGGCGAATAGGCGATATCCAGGGTCAGATCGAACTTCGCGCTATGCTCCGCGATCGGGATCGCCTCTACCGTCAGGCCGGGCAGGCGCAGGGTCGCCACGGCGTCCATCTGAACATTGACCAGTGTCTGGAACAGGGGTGTCCGGCCATCGTCCCGTCCTGTCGCGGGCAGCTGTTCGAGCAGGCGGTCGAACGGGACCGGCCCGTCGTCCAGCAAGGCGCGCGCATCGGCGCGGAGGGCGGCGATCAGATCGCGTGCGCTCATCCCGGGGCGCAGGCGGATGCGGTAGACCTCCGTCTCCACGAAGAAGCCCACGACATCCTCGAACGCCTCGTCAGCGCGGCCCGCATTGGGAACGCCGATCCCGAAATCGCCCTGCCCGGACCAGCGCGCGAGCAGGATCGCCCATGCGGCGAGGATGATGATGAAAGGCGTGCATCCCTCACTCCGGGCGAGGCGCAGCACCTCTGTGGCCAATTGGACAGGCAAGACGAAGTCGAGCCGGTCGCCCATGGACTGCGCATCGACGCGGCGCGGACGGTCAACGGGCATATCAAGCGCAGCTATTGGCCTGCGCTCGCCCTCGACATCCCGCTCCAGTCGGCCGGCGGCGCTCGTAATCGCCTGCGCTAGATGACCTGCACGATGGGCATCGCGTTGCGCACGGGCGAAGTCGGCATATTGGATGCTCGCCGGCGGCAGCAGCGTGGCTGCATCCCGTACGGGGTGGGCGCAGGCAGCCTCATAGGCGCTGAGCAAGTCACGAACCAGAACTGCGTTGGACGGGCCGTCGGACACCATATGATGCATGGACAGAAGCAGCACCGCCTCGTCCGCCGCACACTCGACCAGCATCGCGCGATAAGGCGGTTCGGTCGTCAGATCAAACGGCCGTACCGCTTCCGCGTCGATAAGCGCGGCAAGTGTCGCCTCCCTGTCTCCGCCGCCTGCGCACCTTTCATGCCGCAGGCGGATGGCGGGGCGATCGAGCAGGTTCTGACAGGGCGTGCCGTCTTCGGTCGCGGGGAAATAGCTGCGCAGCAGGTCGTGGCGCCAGGCGAGCGCGGTCAAGGCACTTTGCAGAGCATTCCTGTCCAGCGCCCCCCGCAACCGAAATGCGCGCGTCAGATTATAGCTGGGGTCGGCAGGGGCCAGCTGTTGCAGCAGCCAAAGCCGTTCCTGTGCAAAGGACAGGGGAGCGGCACCGGGCGCGATGTCCTGATCCGAATCGTCCATGGCTCTACTCCGCGGCTTCGCGCACATGGGTTGCGCAGGCCTTGCCGATGGCAGCGCGAAACCGGTCGGCGATCTCGTCGATTTCCTCCGTGGTGACGATCAGCGGACAGAGGAAGCGAAGCACCGCCCCATGCCGTCCACCGACTTCGATGATGAGGCCCTGTTCGAGGCAGGCGCGCTGCACCGCCCGCGCCATGCCGCCGTCGCCCGGTGGCGCGGCCGGTCCGTCGAACGCGACCGTTTCGCCCACCATCTCCACGCCGATCATCAGACCGCGGCCACGAACGTCCCCGATCGCGGGAAAGTCGGCCTGAATCTCCCGCAGATGGGCGCGGAGCCGGGCACCCATCTGCTCGGCATGAAGATCAAGCGCTTCGTCGCGGACATGCTTCACCGTCGCCAGTCCAGCGGCCATCGCCAGCTGGTTGCCGCGAAAGGTGCCGGCATGGGCGCCGGGCGCCCAGCGATCCAGTTCGTCCCGATAGATGACCACGGCCATGGGCAGGCCACCGCCGATCGCTTTCGACAGCACCAGTACGTCCGGCTCTATCCCGGCCTGCTCGAACGCAAAGAAGCTGCCGGTGCGGCCCACGCCCGTCTGTATCTCGTCGATCACAAGCGGCACGCCGGCAGCGCGGGTCAGGCGGCGTACACCCTGGAGCCAGCGCATCGGTGCAGGCACTACCCCGCCTTCGCCCTGCACTACTTCCAGCAGCACGGCAGCCGGCGCCGGCACGCCGGATTCGGGATCGGTCAGCACCTGTTCCAACAGGCGAAGATGCGCATCGATCGCACTCTCCCCGCCAAGCCCGAAAGGGCAGCGATAGTCATAGGGGAAGGGCATGATATGCGCGTCGCCCGTCGCACCACCCAAAGGCTCCCGCACCGCGAGATTCCCCATCAGCGGCAACGCTCCGGCTGTCATGCCATGATAAGCACCGGAGAAGCCGATGACGACCCGCCGCCCCATCGCCGTGCGGACCAGCTTCAGCGCCGCTTCGATTGCGTCCGAACCGGACGGGCCGCAAAACTGTATCCGTCCTCGCCGCATTGTCGGTGGCAGGCTGGCGAACAGCGCATCCACGAATTCGTCTTTCAGCCTTGTCGATAGGTCCAGCGTGTGGAGCGGAACGCCGGATGCGATCGCATCGTGCAGGGCGGCGATCACGACCGGGTGATTGTGGCCCAGCGCCAGCGTGCCGGCACCGGCCAGACAATCGATATAGAGCTGACCGGCCGTGTCGCGAACATACACGCCGCCTGCCTCGCTCAACACCAAGGGGATGCGGCGGGGATAGGAACGGGCGCTGGATTCGCGCTGCTCCTGTCGCTGCAATATGGGATCGGCCCGCAAATGGATCGGTGCCTGACCACGAAAATCATCCAGCTCGAACAGCCTTGCTGCGATGTTCATCGCTATCTCCCTGTTAAAAACAAATCATCGATATGCGCTCGGGAGGTCAGGCTGGGTCAGCCTCCAGTGCACGGCGGAGGCTGAGCGGGCGCATGTCGGTCCAGACCTGTTCCACATGCGCAAGACACTCTTCGCGCACGCCCCGAAACCCTGCATCTCGCCATCCAGCAGGCAGGTCACGATGATCGGGCCATATCGAATATTGTTCCTCATGGTTCACAACAACGACGAACCGTGCCTGCGGGTCATCCCAGCTCATATGGATAGCTCCTGAACATTTTGACTGGACTTTTAAAAGATAGTGCGACTCAATATCGTTTATGCGGCTGCCGGTCGGAATGCCGATTTTTGCGAGACATTTACGGATGTTACGCCGATCCACCGGCTCGCTGTTGAGCTGAACCTGACGAGAAAAAAACAAGCCGTCAATAAAAATGATAGTGACTCTCATTATCGAATACGTCAGTTTGGCCTCACCAAAAATACGGAGCCTTGGAATGAGCCTCACCATCGGGCGCACCGACCATCATCTTGAGATGGCGCCGATTTTCGACACAGATGCCACTGCATTGCAGGTTACGCAGCGCTCCGGACGCCCCCTTTCATCATTGGAATGGCGTGCATTGTGGGCGAGGGCGCACGATCTCGCTGCCTCGCTGCTGCCCAGCGCGGGCGCCCTTCTGTTTCGAGACTGCGCGCCGCCTGATGAAGACCTGTTCCGAATCTTTGCGGCCTCGTTCGGAGCCCCGCTAATCGGATATGACTTCGCGTCCACTCCGCGAAAATCCGTGGGAGAGGGCGTCTACACTTCGACAGAATATCCGGCGCACCAGACAATTCCGCTGCACAATGAGCAATCCTATACGCTCACCTGGCCGCAGCGGATCTGGTTCCATTGCATCGTCCCTCCCGAACAGGGTGGCGCGACGCCGATCGCGGACAGCCGTCGCATACACGAACGACTCGACCCGGCGGTGCGCGAGGAGTTCACGGCAAAGGGTCTCACCTACACGCGCAACTACGGCAACGGGCTGGACCTGTCGTGGCAGCAAGCCTTCGCCACCGGGGATCGCGGCGAGGTAGAGCGATATTGCGCGGCCAACCGCATCAACTGCGAATGGCGGGGGGAGGAGGAACTGCGTACGCGACAAACCTGCCAGGCCGTGGCGCAGCACCCGGTGACAGGCGACCGGGTCTGGTTCAACCAGGCGCACCTGTTCCATCCGTCCAACCTGCCCGCCAGCGTGCGCGAGACACTGCTCTCCATCGTTGGCAGCGTGGACGCCCTGCCCCGCCATGTCCGCTTCGGCGATGGAACGGAAATTCCCGAACCGGCCATGCGTCATGTGCGCGAGGTGCTGGACGAATGCACCCGCTCATTTCCCTGGCGCGCGGGCGACATATTGATGCTCGACAACATGCTGACCGCGCACGGCCGCGCTCCATTTTCGGGCGATCGACGGATCGTCGTCGCAATGGCGGACCCGATGCGGTCGGCGCTGCTCGACGCCTGAGCCCACTTTCCCAAAAAGGACATGGAATATGGACGATCTGACGCCGGCACGCATTTGGCGTGACGCTCCCCTGGCGGACTCACCTGGGCCTGCCCGCATGGCGATTGGCGAGGCGCAACGAACTTTGTGGGCCGCCTATCGGCTGGCACCGGAGGATCCCAGCTACAATATGGTGCTTGGCGGACGTTTGGTCGGCGGTATGGATCCGGACATTCTGGCGGAAGCATTCCGTATCGCCATCTCCGAGCGAGAGGCACTTCACACGGCCTATCGTGAGGATGAAGCGGGCACCATCCACATGGTCCGCGACCCCGGCTTCGCGCCGGATGTCACGATCACGCACAGGGCACCGTCGGACGATGCGAACCGGAAGCGATGGTTCGAAGCGGCCATCGACGCACCGTTCGTGCTTGAAAATGCGCTCAGTTGTCGGGTGCGGATCCTCGTTGAGGGGGGGGCGGTCTATTTCGCTACAGTCGTCCACCATATCGCGGGGGATTTCGCGTCAGTCGAACTGTTGTGCGAGCGCGCCTTCTCGCTGGCGGAGAAGTTGCGCGAGGGCGAATCGCCGGTGCTGCGCTCGCCCGGCGACTTCTGGCGCTGGCTGGAGCGACAACGCGATGCGGATCGCACGCTCGACCAGAAGAGGCTGGAGGCATTCTGGCGCACGCATCTGGCCCAGGCGGGCGGTCCGCCCCGGCTGTTCAAGGATCCGGCGCCCGGTGCGACGGTGGGCATGGGGGAGGAAATCGATCTTCCGCTCGGCCCCGAACTCAGCACCCGCATCCATGACATGGCTAAGGAGGTCGGCATCAGTCCGCTGTCGCTGCTGACCGCCGGCTACCAATTGTTCCTCCACCGTTGGAGCGGTCAGGACAGGTTCGTCATTGGCACGCCTGTATCGGGACGCCATCGCAGGCGCGATGCTGACCTTGTCGGTTACACGATAAACGTCCTCCCCTGGGTCGCAGACTTCGGCGGCGATCCGACAGGGTCGGAGCTGGCGCGCGCAGCCCATCGCAACCTGATGTCGATGCTGCGCCATCGGCAGCTGCCAACGGCCCGCGTGCTGGCGCTCGCAAGTGAGGACCGGCTGCAGCTGCGCCATATGACGACGCTCGTTCCGGTGGGCGGACGCGATGCGATCCGGCGCGCCATGCCGCTCGAAATGGAAATGTTCGCCAACCAGCGCGGGGCAGCGCATGAGATCAACCTGCGCTGGGTCGATCATGGCGACCAGCTCGTCGGCCAGTGGCGGCACGACCCCCGATGCTTCTCGCCCGAGACGGCAGCCCGGATGCGCGATGGCCTGTTGCATGCGCTGGCCCAGCTGATCGAAACGCCGGACGCGCCGATCAGTACGCTCTCACCGCATCCCTCAACCGTTACTCTGACAGCGACACCATCCGCCGCCGGGGGAAGGCCCGTCACCGCGCTCGCCCTGTTCGAGCGGGGCGCTGCCGACTACCCCGATCGCATCGCGGTGCAGGATCGTTCTGATACCCTGTCCTACAAGGAACTAAACACACGGGCGATCCGCCTTGCACACCGCCTGGCCGAAGAAAGCGGAACGGGGGGCGATGTCGTTGCCCTACATCTGCCGCGCGGTGCCGCCATGGCCGTCGCCATGGTGGCAGTATGGAAGGCAGGCCGCGCCTTCCTCTGCCTCGACCCGGCGCAACCGGCGGCGCGCAAGGCGATGCTGATCGCCGATTCGGGAGCCGTGGCGGTCATTGGCGAAGGGGCCACCCCGCCCGAGGGGCTGGAGGGCGCAGCCTGGCTCGCCATGAACGACGGCGCGAACATCAATCTGCAGGCGCGGTTACCACAGGTTCAGACGGACGACGGTGCCTATGTCATCTACACCTCCGGCTCCACCGGCAAGCCCAAGGCCGTGCGCGTCACGCACGGCAATCTTGCCCATTATGTCACTGGGCTGCTGGATCTTCTGCGACCGGCCGAGGCAAGCCGCTTCGCGACGTTGGCCTCACCGGCTGCGGACCTCGGCTTCACAAGCTGGTTCGGCGCATTGCTGGGGCGGGGGACGCTGCATGTGATCGACGACGCGCTGGCGGACGATCCGGCGGCGCTGGCCGATCATCTGGGCCGTCATCCCGTAGATATATTCAAGATCGTGCCGTCCCATCTGGCTGCCCTTCTGGCGGTGCCCGACCCGGCGCGCCTACTTCCCTGCCAGTGGCTGGTGCTGGGCGGGGAAGCGCCGGGCGACACGTTGATCGCGGATGTCGCCCGACTGGCGCCCGACTGCCGCATCCTCAACCATTACGGTCCCACCGAAACGACCGTTGGATGCCTGGCCGGGGAGATTGTCGCGGGAGAAGCAGGTCCGCTTCCGCTCGGCCGTCCCTTGCCGGGCAATCATGTGATGATCGTCGATCGCCACCTGAACCCCGTTCCTGTAGGCGTCGCGGGCGAGCTGCTGGTCGGCGGGCAAGGGGTCGCGCAAGGCTATATGCACAATCCAGCCGCCACGGCCGACCGGTTCATCCCAGATCCCGCAGCCGCCGACGGCAGCCGTCTGTACCGGACGGGCGACCGCGTGCGAATGCTATCGGACGGGCGGCTGCTGTTCCTCGGCCGCGCCGACGATCAGGTCAAG
>Ga0105148_100068_pt1 | contig 16330 bp, 22 predicted proteins | sample RS_199metaG_FD_91502 | JGI IMG/M metagenome (GOLD analysis project Ga0105148, IMG submission 91502) | Switchgrass associated microbial communities from Austin, Texas, USA, to study host-microbe interactions - RS_199 metaG | ecosystem: Host-associated > Plants > Roots > Rhizosphere | place: USA... | reverse complement strand
TCGAAGGACCAGCCGGACAAACCGAACCGCGAAAGATCCGCTTCCGCAAGGTCGCACTGAATAAGCGCCTGCAGCCCGACCGACTGTCCGACAGCTTCGCGATCAAATGTTCCATCACTGATCGGAGTCCTGTCTTCAGGACTCATCGAGCCAGTCCGCGACCGAGATCAGTTGTCGCAATATTCCCAACGGCCCGCGTTGCATGCGGCGACGGCGCGACGCCATTCAGCCATGCGGCGCGAATAGTCGGCGCGCGCATCGGCATAGTCGTTATCATTGCCGCTCTGCGTCCGGCGATAATTTTGCATGATCCTGGCGTCGCGATCGCGCACATAGGCTAGCTGCTGCTGGTTCATCCGCTTGATGATCGCCCGGTCGCGCGCACGCGCTGCTGCGCTCCGCATCGTCGGATCGTGCGGATCGTCCGCCAGCGCCACCGAGGGCGCGAGCGCCGCACATGCCGCCGCGATGCAAATGGATACACTGAACTTCATCGGCTCCGCCCCCCTGACCCCTTCATCCAGCTATTTGCGGGCCATGTCCGGAAGGTCAATCGATTTGCGACGAGCCGCGGAGGGTCGCCGGTTATGGACAATCGGCGGGGCGCCTGATCTAAACGGCGGAGATGAAGACTGTTGTTGATAGCGGCCATGCGCTGGGCGCGGGCCTCGCGCTCATCCGATCCGAATTTCAGGTGCCCGCCGCGTTTCCGTCCGAGATTGTGCAAGCCGCGGAAGAGGCGGCGGCGCGTACCCCGGCAGAGCATGTCGATCGCACGAGCCTGCCATTCGTCACGCTGGATCCGGCGTCGTCGACCGACCTAGATCAGGCATTTTGGATCGAGCAGAGCGGCAGCGATCTGCTGCTCTATTATGCCATCGCCGATGTGGGCTGGTTCGTCGATGATGGTGGCGTGATTGACGCCGAGGCATGGCGACGCGGTGGGACATTGTACCTGCCCGACGGCAAGGCGAGCCTCTATCCGCCTGTGCTTAGCGAGCGAGCCGCCAGCCTGCTGCCGCAAGGGCCGCGACCGGCGATCCTGCTTCTGGTGCGCATCCATGCCGATGGCGGCGTTCGGCTGGACGGGGTGGAGCGCGCGTTGATCCGCAGCCGGGCAAAGCTTGCCTATGACAGCGTCAAGGCGGCAGATCTGCCAAGGGAGTTTGGCGAACTCGCGCGGCGTATCCAGTATGCGGAAGCGCAGAGGGGATCGGCGCGTGTGGATCCGCCGGAGCAGGAGGTTTCCACCCGGCCGGGAGGCGGGTTCGAACTGGCTTTCCGGCCGCGTCTGGAATCGGAAGCGAACAATGCCAGCTTGTCGCTGGCAGCCAATCTGGCGGTCGCTGATGCTCTACAATCGCATGCGACGGGGCTGTTCCGCGTCATGGCGGAGCCGGATGAGAAGGCGGTGACACGGCTGAGGCTGAGCGCGCAGGCGCTGAAAGTGGACTGGCCGGCGTCCATGACGCTCAAGGTTTTCGAGCGGACATTGTCGCCGCACGATCCGCAACAGGCTGCGGTGATGATGGCGATCCGCCGTGCGGGACCGGGTGCATCCTATGCGCCCTATCGTGCGGGCGTGACCCCGTGGCATGCCGCGATGGCCGCCACCTATGCTCATGCGACCGCACCGCTGCGGCGCCTGGCGGACCGCTATGTGCTTCGCGCCGTGCTGGAAGTCGCCAATGGTCGCCCCGTGCCAGCGGTCGTCAGCGAGGCGTTCGAGGAACTGCCCGCCGTAATGGCGCGAGCCGACGCACTGGCCGGGAAGATCGAGCGTGCGGTCATCGACCTGGCGGAGACGCTATTGCTGAGCGGGAAGGAAGCGGAGAGGTTTGCCGCAGTGGTGACCGATGTGGACGAGCGCGGGGCCAAGGTGCAGCTTTGCGATTTGCCCGTAACTGCGCGGCTCGCCGCTTCGGGACTGAGCCCCGGTCAAAGCGTCAGGCTGCAACTGGGCGATGTAGATACGGGCCGGCGGTCGCTTTCCTTTTCGTTGGCGTGAGCCGCTTCATTCCCGCCTTGGCGGCGGTGGCACGCTGATCTAGGCAGGCGTCACAGGAGAGATCATGACAGAAAATCAGAATGGTGAGCGCGCAGCCGATGGTTTTGCCACGGCGCGGGACATATTGCGCAACGTTGATCTGACGGGTCGCACTGCCATAGTCACAGGGGCGTCTTCAGGCGTGGGCACGGCAATCGCGTCGGCGCTCGCGGGCGCGGGGGCGGATGTCACGCTCGCCGTCCGTGACATTGCAGTAGGCGAGCGCGTGGCGGATGAGATCGCCGCAGCGGGGGTTGCAGTGCGTCCGAAGGCGGCAGCTATCGACCTGCTCTCCATGGCGTCGGTTCGCGCGTTCGCCGCAGGCTGGGGCGACCGGCCGCTGGACCTGCTGATCAACAATGCGGGCCTCATGGGACCGCCGCTTACCCGAACGGAGGACGGCTTCGAAAGCCAGATGGCCGTCAATTATTTCGCGCCATTTTTGCTGTCTGAATTGCTGCTGCCGAACCTGCATATGCGCAGGGGACGGGTTGTGATCGTCTCTTCGGGCTCCCACCAGTTTTCGGAATTGCGCTTGGACGACCTGAATTACGAGCAGCGCGATTATGATAAGTTCGAGGCATATGGTCATGCCAAGCTGTGCGCCAACCTGCTGGCGGTAGAATATAGCCGCCGCCACGCCAACAGCGGCGTGACCATGAACGCGGTGACTCCCGGCGGCGTCGCCACCAATCTTGGCCGTCATGTTACTTTCGAGGATGCTGTGCGTCTGGGCTGGGTGAATGAAGATGGCAGTTTGCCCCATGGTCGCATGAAGACGTTGGAGGAGGGCGCTGCTTCGCCTGTCTGGACGGCTGTCGCGCCGGAGCTTGAGGGTAAGGGCGGCCTGTATATCGAGGATTGCGCCGTCGCGGCTTTGTGGTCGCCCGCGCTGCCACCCGGTTGGGGCGTGGCGGGCGCTTCGCTGGATACAGATGCAGCCCGCCGCCTGTGGGATGTTGCTGAACCGCTTATCCGTTAGATTCGCCTTTTCGTGCTGGACCAGGACAAGAGAGGATTTGCGACCCACATGAACTCGCCCGATCCAGCGCTGCCCTGTTAACCATAGCGAAGGAAACGTGCTAACCGATCGTATTCGTCACTCTGATCGATTTCTTTGGTTCTTGGACCAAGCTCCGCCTCAGTCCTCCTGCACTGCCGGAGTAGTCGCCGGGCCCCTGATCATTTCCTGGGCGCGTGCGCGCTGTTCGGCGGCGAAGCTGCGGCCTGCGTCGCTTGGCATGACCACAGGGACCGTCAGGCACAGGCTTTGGGTAGGAAGGACGTCGCGCTATTGTTGGATCAGCCGCTTATAGGCTCCACCGACGGGGCGGATGTTGCGGTCGAAATCATAAAGGCCGAGGGGATTAACGTTGCCGCGCTTCCCCCGCAGCGCGCTGTCCCAATCCATCTGATCCGTCAGCGAATACCAGGTGAAGCCGACGATCGGCACACCGTCATTGCGGACCCGCAGAACATTGGCCCATTGCTTCCACAGCCAATCGACCGCCTCCGTGCCGAGCGGCCCTTGCGACAAGTTGGTTTCGGTGTGCATCACCGGCAGGCAATAGCGCTGATGATATTGGTGGGTTATCTCGATATAGCCGAAGATCTCGCCAGACGCGCGCGCCGTCCATAATTGAGGTCGAGTGACAGAAAACGCTGCGAGTTCATGATCTCCGCGGGGCGGATCGCAGAAGGCGCTTCGGCATGGAAATATTCGGAAGATTCGCTCTGGATGAAGATTGCGTCGGGGCGCACCTCCAATATCTGCGCATCGCCATCACATTGGCGCGGACGATATGCTTGAGCGCGGTGACGAAGGCGCGGTCGTTGCTGAGTTGTTCGTTCCAACAGCCATAGAGTGCGGAAAAGGTCGCGCAGATATACGAACCTGATCCTGAGTCATGTGGCGGTCCATTTGCGGGGGCGCCGATACGCTTTTGAGGTCCGACCTTTTCCACAGAATAAAATAGCTTACCATAGTGGCCAAAATACATCACAATTGCGCATTGCTCGATTGCAGAGATTGTTTCCTTATCATAATCTGAAGCATCGACCGCTCCAACAAACGCGGCGAGCTAAAATGGGAGGGGAACTTGACCAGGCATTCCGCACTGCTTTTTGGTACCGTTGCGTCTGTCGCCGTGCTGGCGGTCACTCCAGCCCTTGCACAGGAGACATCAGCCGCTCAACTCGGTGCCACAGCCGATATCATCGTGACTGCGCAGCGCCGCGAGGAACGCGCACAGGACGTTCCAATCTCCATCACGGCCTTTTCGCCAGAGCGCTTGCAGCAGCAAAATATCACTCAGTCGCAGGACCTGAACGCCAGCGTTCCGTCACTGGTCGTCGGATCGGCGGGCCAGGGATCGCGCGATTCCCAAACCTTCACACTGCGCGGCCAGGGAGCGACTTTCCAGGCTTCGCCCGGCGTCGTGCTTTATCTGAACGAAGTGCCGCTGCCCGCACCGATCACGCTTAGCCAGCAGGGTGGCCCCGGCAATTTCGTCGATCTTGAAAATCTGCAGGTTCTAGCAGGCCCGCAGGGCACGTTGTTTGGCCGCAACACGACTGGTGGCGCGATCCTCCTTGTGCCGCACAAACCGACCAACAACTTCTCCGGTTCGCTGCTTGCCAAATATGGGAACTACGATGCCAAGGAGATTGAGGGCGTCATCAACGTGCCCGTCGTCGATGATAAACTGCTGGTCCGCGTGGTCGGGGCCTATCATGATCGCGACGGCTACACCCGTGATGTGATCTGGAACAAGGATCGCGATGATACGCACTGGTATTCGGGCCGTATCGGCATCACCTTCCGCCCGACCGAGCGTATTGAAAATTATCTGATGGCCTACGGCGCCTATTCGCGCTTCAACGGCACCGGCCTTATCCATAAGGGCTTCAATATCGACGGGACGGCCAGCCTGGCCCAGTTGGGGCTTTGCTCCAACACACCGATTGCCACGAGCGGACCATTTTCGTGCGACGTCTATCGTGCGGCCACGGCTCAAGCCGACGCGCTTGGCCCGCGCCAGACGGCGCACGGCGTTGACGATTATCAGAAGACCAAAACCTGGGGCATTACCGACACATTGTCGTTCGACCTGAACGACGAACTCGTCCTGCGCAACATCATCAGCTATCAGAAGTTCAAGAGCTTCTACCGCTACGACGGCGACGGCACCGTCTTGCAGCAATATGATGTCGACCCTTACAAGCTGCCTGCGCCCGGACAGGTCACGCTTCCCGGTGCTGGCACACCTGTCGCATATAATAATACGTCGCCCGTCACATTGCCGCGCGACAGTTACAAGCAGTTCACGGAAGAATTCCAGATCCAAGGCACCTATCTGGACAATCGTCTGACCTTCACTGCAGGCGCCTTCTACTACAGCCAGAAGCCTGATGGCGATCAATCGGGCAGCGCTATAAACTATTGTCCCGCGGGCCTTACCGGCACGCCTTTGCCGGCGACCTTCAATCCCGACGGCACGATTGCCACGGCCCCTGCTTGCGTCGCCAACGCGACACCGGGTTATGTCGCGACGATTTCCAAGGCGCTCTATGCACAGGGCACCTTTGATTTCGGGGCGATGACGCCGTCGCTCGACAGCCTGCGACTGACGGGGGGCTTCCGCTATACCTGGGACAAGATCAACGGCTTCTCTCAAAGCTATACGCCAACGCTGACGGGCCAGTTCATCTGCTCGGCTGACTCTACGCTGGTAAACGCGATTTCGGATTGCAATTTCACCGCTTCGTTGAAGAGCAAGGCGGCGACCTGGCTGGTCGGGCTTGATTACAAGCCGGTTTCTGACCTGATGATCTTCGGCAAGATCAGCCGGGGTTACAAGGCGGGCGGGTTCAACCCCTACGCTGTCCGCGAAACCACGCGTACCTTTGAGCCGGAAAAGGTGACCTCCTATGAGGCGGGGTTCAAATCGGACTTCCGCATTGCTGGCGTGCCGACACGGCTCAACGCTTCTTATTATTATCTGAATTACCAGAATATCCAGAAGGCGACCGGCGACTTCAACGTCGTCACTCGGGCAAGCGGCGCGCGCATCAACGCGGCGAAAGCGCATGTTTCGGGCGTGGAGGTTGATGCGTCCATTCGTCCGTGGAAGCCCTTGGAAATTGGCGGGAACTTCAGCTACACCCGGTTCAAATATACGGAATATACTTTGCCTTCGAATGGCTTCCTGGCGGATTGTTCGGGCACCGCGCTGCCGCCCGGCACGCCCACGGACCTGACCTGCCTTCCTGGCCAATATGTGGTGCCGTACATATACAGCTTCCACGTGGCGGTGAACCTGCCCATCGCCGAAAGGCTGGGCAACATGTCCTTCTTCGTGAACTATGCGCATAATTCGCCGCAGCATAGCGAAGCAACCGTGGTTCCGCCGCAGCAGCCAGGCGAGAAGCTGGAGGCATTTGGCTTGTTGAACATGTCGCTGGACTGGAACAATATCGCAGGCTCCGGCTTCGATGCGGGCGTGTTCGTGACCAACGCGACGAACAAGCTTTACCGGATCAGCAACACCGACGTGTACCAAGGCGGCTCCCTGCTTTCCTGGGCGACGATCTATGGTGAGCCACGGATGTACGGCCTCAAGCTCCGCTATCGTTTTGGCGGAGAGTGAGGGCCGGCCAGCCTTCTGCTGAAGGCTGAGCGTCGGGCTTAAGCGATCGGCCGGTCCAGCGATGCGGGACCGGCCGATTTGTCATGCCCGGAAGCGGCCATAGGAACTTTGCTTCATCGCGCAGGCTTGCGGTTTTCGGTTTCGCCCCCGATATCGACGCGCAAGCCTATGGGAGAAAATATGTCAGCTGCTGTTCGCGCCGTCACGCGCCCCGTCGAACCGCTTTTTCTTGATCGCTGGTCGCCGCGCGCGTTCGACGCGTCTTCGATCCCCCAGGCTGATCTTGATACGATATTCGAAGCAGCGCGCTGGGCGCCATCTGCCTTCAATTATCAGCCATGGCGGCTGCTCTACGCCACCCGCGACGGGGAGGACTGGGGTCGCTTCCTCGGCTTGCTTCTGCCCTTCAACCAGAGCTGGGTGCAAAATGCCTCTGCCTTGATCTTCATCCTGTCCGACACGCTGATTACGACGCGTGGATCGGAAGATGCCAAGCCCTCGCACAGCCACAGCTTCGATGCCGGAGCGGCATGGGTGCTGATGGCGCTGCAGGCGACGCGGCTCGGCTATCACAGCCATGCGATGACCGGGATCGACCTCGCCAAGGCGCAGCAGGAACTGGATGTCCCAGAACGCTTCCGCATCGAGGCGGCCGTGGCGATCGGCCGTATCGCCGATAAGGCGATCCTGCCCGAAGCGCTTCAGGCGCGGGAAGCGCCAAGCGGGCGCAAGGACATTTCCGAATTCGTCGGCGTGGGAAATTTCCAGGGATAAGCGGGCTGTCGCAGGGTGGGCGGTCTCTCGAAGAGACTATTCACCCGAATAGGTGACTATGACGGCGTTATGGTCTGCTTCCTTGGTGATCGCGATCGAAGCTTGCCTGCCTTTGCCGATGGCCGACATCATAGCCGTTCCCCCTGAAATGAATTCGGAGGTTTTCTTCATGCCCGCCGCTGCAAACCGATCGCGGTAAAAGGCGACCACTGTGGCGGCGTCGTCAGTGGTAGCCAGCCGAACTTCATTATTGGATCGATCGACAGCACTGTTGAGCGACTGGATTGTCGCTCCCGGATAGAGCGGCGCGAAGTCCGGCATTGTGAAATCAGCCGGAGGCGGCGTTTGGCTGGCTGGGCTTGGGGTGGTAACAGCGGGAGCGGCTCTCGGCGTGTCCAGCGCGTTGCTGGGCGGTGGAGTAGCGGCGTCCTGCTTTTTATCGCCGGACCCGCAGGAGCCGAGAATAGCGAACCCGATGAGCAGCAAGCAGCGCACGCGACTCTCCTCTGCGAACCAGCTTAGCCTAAAGCATCAAGGCCGATTTAAGCAAATTTAGATGCCTTCGCAGTCGCTCGGCTGAACCAGCGCGTCATTCGGGGAGAGCGTAGGCGACCGTCGCGTAATTCACGCGACTGCCGAGATATTTATCGCAACGAACTGGCGTCCATTTCGCGCAGGCGATATGCCATTGGCGTGGCTTGACCTCTATTGGGCAGGCGCGCCTTCCAGACGACCTGTCCGGTGGGGATGCCGAAGGCGCGGAAATAGCTGTCGGTCCCCGCGCCGATAAACATTGGCCCGAAGCGGTTATGATCGATCCGATGACACTGGGGACGCCAGTCTTCATCCATAAGGTAAGGGTGCATCGGATGCGCGATGCGGCGTGCGTCGGCGATATAGAAGCTCCTACCGCCTATGCAGCGTCCAAGGGCGCACTGAACATGCTGACGATGGCGCTCGCTCGCAATCTCGTTCCAATTCGGGTCAATGCCGTTCTGCCGGGCGTGATCGATGGCGACTGGCTGCGCGGGGGGCTGGGGACCCCGGCTTCGACCAGTCACGCAAAATCTTTGAGGACGCATCCGCGCTGGGCCGCTTGTGTACGCCGGAGGACATTGCTTCGACGATCCGGTGGCTCGTCAGCGATGCCAGTGCGGTGACGGGGCAGCTGTCACCGTCGATGCCGGGGCCATGATCGGCGGCCCTCCACAGATTATGCCGCGATAATCGCCGCGATAGATGCAGTAAAGATTGACAAGAAGCGGACCGGGATATTGTGCGCGACAGCACGGGGGATATCCGCTATGCCATAAATATTGCGCGGAATTTGCTGCAGGCATCCGCCGTGACTGAGAGACCAACGCGCTCCCGCTTGCAAGCCGAGGAGCCGTCATGGACGATCTCAATCATTTGATGCGGCGCGAGCAGGAAGAATTGCTGCGGGCGCAATCTGCGTCTTGTGTATCATCGCGGACCGCACATCAGGGGCTGGCGCAAGGCTATGCCCGCCTCATTCGTGCTCATCCCCTCCCATACAGGTTGAAGAAGGTGGACGGGTCCACGCACTTCAACCCATTTCCTTTTGGACCCTTGGGAAATCATGCATGAGCCGGGTCATCCACATCGATCAATGCCCTGACGCCATCGAAGCGCTGTGCGCGAAACATATGTTCCGGGTATCCACCGTAGAGCCCCTGCTATCGGGCGGTTCGAGGGTTGTGTTGCTCGACCCGAGGGACGCGGAGGCTCTTCGTGTTCTCATGAAGCACAAGCTGATCCTGGGTGAGGTGAGGCGGTCCCCCTCTCACATCGCCAGGCAGTTGCCGAGTGGTACGCGGAGATAGTGATGGAGCAGTACCGCCGTCTTGAACGCGGCAGGCTCGCCGCTCTGGCCCAAGCTCTTTTGGCGGAATGCCCCCGGCAGAAGAGCGAGCTTGAGGAGCAGGCCCGCGCTTATGCGAAGATCATTAATGCGCTCAGCCGCGAAGGACAGGAAGCCCTGATGCGCTTACGCAGCTGATGGCGCCCTGTCGTTGATAGGATTGCCTTTTCCCCGAAGCTCGCGGTGCGCTCTCGGAACGCGAGCCGGCTCGGCGAAGTTCTTTGGTTGCTCACGGCGCTGAACCGGTCGCGAGCAGATAAGGATGTCGCATGCGCCTTAAAGTAGAAGCGAGGCTCGCTTACCATATGCCGCTCCAGGCCGATGTGCTGCTGGCGATCGAGGGCGCGCAGATGCCCGAGCAGCGGTTGGTGAATGATCTGCTCACAGTCACCGCCGCCGAGCCGCTGCGCACTGTGCGGGGGGATGACGGCATCGGCCGCAGAACTTGGGCCACTGCGCAGGGTGACTTTCTGGCGGAATATACCGGCATTTTCGATGTCGAGCGGGTGGCCAGATCGCTGGTCGGACTGCCGATTTCGTCTCGCCCGGATCTTCCCGCGCACGTCATACCCTATCTTTGGCCCAGCCGTTTCTGCCAGTCCGACCGGTTCGTCTCTTTCGTGACGCGGGAGTTTGGCGAGTTGGAGGGCGGGGCGAAGATCGATGCGATGGCGCAGTGGATATATCGGAATATCGATTACAGGCTGGGCGCGAGCCACGGGACGACCAGTGCCGTTGACAGCTTCGTGGCGCACGAGGGCGTCTGCCGAGACTTTTCACATGTGATGGCGGCTTTCGCAAGGGCAGCGGGCATCCCCGCCCGCCTCGTGTCAGCCTATGCCTGGAAACTGGAGCCGCCCGATTTCCACGCTGTCGTGGATGTCTGGCTGGACGGTGACTGGCACCTGGTGGATGCCAGCGGGCTCGCTCCGGTGGAGGGACTTGTGCGCGTAGCAGTCGGGCGAGATGCCACCGACATCTCGTTCATGACAATCTTCGGATATGCCGAACTGGTCAGTCAGGAGGTCTGCGTGACACGGCTGGCTCCCGACGCGGCGGCGGACGAGGTCACGCCGACCTAATCGCCTTTGGTCGCAAGCCAGATCGTATGGGTGACATGTTCCTCGCCAGCGAGGGCGGGGATGCTCACTTCCTCCACGCCAAAACTGGCCTTGTGCAGGCGATCGACAAAGTCGGCATCCGTGTAGGCTGACCATATGGCGAGGATACCAGCCGGCCTCAGGGCGTCACGGGCTGCCCGCAATCCCCAGTTGCAGTAGAGCCGTTCGTTCGGAAGGTGGATCATCCCGTCAGGACCATTATCAACGTCCAAAAGAATGGCGTCGAACGCCGCCGACTGCCTGACGATTACGTCATGTACATCGGCCATCACAAGCGACAGGCGCGGATCGGCGAGATAATCCTGGAACAGATGAGACAAAGGCCCCTTCGCCCATTTAACGACTTCCGGGACAAGTTCGGCCACCACGACTTCAGCCTTCGATGAAAGCGAGGCCAGCGCCGCTCCCAGCGTGAAGCCCATCCCCAGCCCTCCGATGAGGATACGGCCATCGCGATGGGGCAGCCGTTCGCATACCAGCGTTGCCAGTGCTTCTTCCGAATGGCGAACCTGATTGCCCATCAGCTCGTCTTCTTCGAACCGGATCGAATAATCGTCCCCCCGGCGCCACAGGAGCAATTCACCGCCCCCCGGAAGCCGCGCGGCGTCAACCAACTCTACCGGAATTTCAGCCCTGTCATCTTGTGCCGCCAGCATGATCATTCCGCGTTTACGGCCGCGACTTTGTCAGGGCATATTGACCCGGCTCAGCCTTGAACACGTCGCGGGCGAAGGTACGGACCGCAGCCGCGGACTTGAACGTCTCTTCCTGCAGATGCGACGTGATCAGCGGATAGCCTTGAGAATTATACCGGGTCTCCCGAACCGTGAGCCGGAAGTTCCCATCATCATCCTTGGATATCAAAAAGGGGCGGATTGCTTCTCGGCTCATGGAGTCTCCTGATTGTAACTTGAATGATCGGCATCGCAGATGCTCTACCGGGGATGGAGGTCAGCCCACCATCGCCATGACGACGCGTTTCAGCTCACTGCTCGACAGGATTGCCGGGCTGTGAGGAGTAGCGGATCGCGCCTCATGCCTGCGTGAAGATGAGGAATGCGTTAGGCGTTTATCGGGTTTGGAAAATTGATTCATAGATGGTCCTCGCGGCCTGAGCCGCACTTTTATGTATGTCCCTCGCGCCAGCGTGTGGCCTGTAATCAGGCGCTTGCGGCAGTGGCGTCGAAAGACATGCTTTTGTATTTGCAAGGGCGCCGCATCGGCCAAGAGCCGTTGCAGCTTCCCGTTCAAGATGATGCGCGGTTTTTGCGAGCGAGATATCGTGCGTCGCGGGCTGACTTGCGCTCAGCCTCACTGAGCTGGGGCTTGGGTGCTTTTGCTGCGGCCATTTCGATGGCCTGCGCACGTTTGGCAGCCTTTTGCTCTTTCGCCGCGAGCAATTCCTTCTGGCGCTTTTCTCGCGCCGCAGCCTCCTTGGCCAGACGGCGTTCCGTCTGATCGGGACTAGCAGTCCGAACCACGGGCGCCTTCGTCCGCAGTCGCTCGAGAACCTCTGTCCGGGCGCTCGCCGCAGCGGCTATGCGATCCTGGAAATGCGGTTCCTTATATCTTTTCATTAAGAGGTAAGTCCTGTTTTTCTAATTCAAGCGGGCAGGGGCGGCCGAAGCCGCCCGGCCTCCTTCAGGCAGGCTGAAGGTTGGCTGCCGATGCCTTGCCGCGCTGATCCGTTTCCAGCGTATACGACACGCGCTGATCCTTTTCGAGCGTGCGCATGCCCGCCCGCTCAACCGCAGAGATGTGCACGAAGGCATCATTGCCGCCGCTTTCCGGCGCGATGAAGCCATAGCCCTTGTCGGCGTTGAAGAATTTGACTGTTCCGGTGATCATATTGGAGCTCCTTGTCCAAATTTCATGGGCACACGCGACAATGCGCGCATCCCGGCTTCAAGAGGCAGATGTGGGACAAAGGAGAGCCGAAGCGGCCCAATATCCGTCGAAACGCGACGTTCAGCGAGACGTTGATAGCACAAAGAGAAGGAAATGCAAAACCGGGGAGAATCGACCAATGAACCAACCGCTGTCGATTTGCCGACAACATCAGCTGCTGCGGCTTTTTTCTGTTTACTTTGAGCGCGTCGCCTCGTCGCGTTTGGCTTGGGCAAGGGCATCGCTCAAGGCCGAATAGCGCCACTCACGATAATGGTAGCGATAGGCCGGCACCTTGGTGATGCCATAGCGGGCCATGAGTTCGGTTTCCTCTGCCGGGTCGACCGTCATTTTCTCTCCAATGCTGGTAAGGAGGATGGGAACAGCATCATTGCCGTCCTCCCGATGCGGGCCGGGCAAGCAGCTTGACCGCATTTTCGACCATGGAATATCCCGCTGGATCGGCCATCGCCAGATCGAGCGGCCGGGCTCCCAAGGAGGCGTTATGGGTGTTCAGAAAGCGGATTGCTTCCTCATGCCCCAACAGGGTGAAGGCAAGATGGGTGATCAATCCCTGCCGCCGCGCCCGGTCCGGAGAAATTCGCGCCTCGCGATTGACGAAAGCTCGCCTTCGCGGGCGGGCGGGCGTGGTCGCATCCGCCGTCACGCCTGAACAACCAAATCTGCGGTCTGGCACGACCGGCTGGTCCAAGACCGCCAATCTGCCGAAGCACGCGCATTTTTCGACGACAGCAGGTTGAATATCTGAACGCCGATAACGCCCGCTGCGGACAGATGCTTGTGGCGCGTCGGCTCACTAACCGCCTGGGCGGCACGCATGAGCGAGATCTGATGCTCGGAATAAAGGTGATTAAGGTCCATGTACGTCTCCCTGGTAAGCGGGAGCGCGATGGTCTCTCAGTCAAGAACGCCTACATTGTCATGTCCTTGATGCTCCCCATATAAGCTTGATCTCAAATCTTGCAAGATTTCCTCAGTCGCCGGGGCGAGCAATTGCTCGCATACTGTGCAGCGAATATTGGCGTAGAGCTTCTTGTATAAAGCTATCGTTTGCTCGCCGCTGAATAGCCATTCAGTCGCGACGAAATGAGGAGAGCCGTCGATCAGCTGTATGAAAATCATCAACCTTACAGACGGTTAATGAAACTGTTCTCCTCCATCAGCCGTTGCTAGTTCAATGGATGAAAGGACAGAGGTCAGCTAAGGCGCACCACGGCAGTCAATGGAGCCGGTACTGAATTCCGATTGGCATATATTCCGCTCTACCGGGATGACGAAGCAAATCGCTGCCTGGGCTGCGGAAGGCAGCATTGGATCATCGGACGCATGACCGCTGAGTGCGGCTGTTGCGGCACCGCCGTTCCACTGGACCGATTCAGCACCTGGAGCGCGGCACCCCGTATCGAGTGCCGAGATCATTCGGCAAACGAGGTTCCCGAAGACATGCGGCCGGTAGCTTGACGGCGTGTGAGTTGCGTCTCAGCGGAGCACTGGATCATCCACAATCAGATCGAGCGGAGAATAGTCTGTTCTATTCTTTCCGGAATCGATAGGCGGCGTGGACAATCCGGAGTTTCTATGATCGACCACCCCACCTCCACCATTCCCTGGGATCAGCCCGCCACCATGATCGATCTTGAGGGCCGCGCGCCGATCATCGGCACTATCCGCGACTGCGCCCAACATTTTGCGATCTTCAAGCCGCATGCGCGTGAACAGGCCCGTATTCTGTTGACCCAGCCGATCCATCGATTGGGCCGGAAGACCCGCACCTGGCTTTTGGAGCCTTTCGAGATCGAGCAGTTGGCGGACAGGCTACGCGCGGAAACTCAGTGACGCTAACGGGGGTTTGATAGCCCGATATCGATCAGGGCCCGCTCGATCATCTCCCGTGTGACTCCGGGAGCGAAGGGGAAGGATCGCAAAAAGTCCTTCCCGCTGAAATGCGGCTCGCTCTGCCGGATCTGCGCTAGCCATTGCCTGCTATGGCTGACCCTGCCTGCCAGATGGGTGGCAATGGCGGCGATGACGGCGATATGCTTATGCGCACCGGGTGAGCGCGCTGCCCGCTCGGCCAATATCGCTGCTTCCTCATGGTTGCCGCGCAGCAGATGGCTGAGGGCGCAAGTGGCGATCATCGCATAGCGCAGCGGATCCAGCGGACTGAGCCGCAGCGCCAGCAAAGCGTCGCTTTCCCCTTGTTCAGCTTCCCCTAGCAGCGTCCGTGCCCAGGCCCTGCTATAGACGCCTTGCGCATAGCTGGGGCTGATCCCCGTCGCCTGGTCCAGCCAATCGATGCTGCCTGCCAGATCGCCGGCCAGCCAGAGCGAGCGGCCCATGTTGAAATGGCAAAAGGGGTCGAGCCGGTCGAGTTGCATGGCTTTTTCCGCCAGCCGGTGCGCGGCGTCCACTTGTCCGGTGTGGTCCGCTTCATATCCCAGGAAGGCGTTCTGAAAATGGGTGAAGGACTTGCCGGCGCAAGCGCGGGCGAAGTCGGGATCGGCCTGTAACGCCCGGTCGAACATGCGCGCGGCAATGGCATTGTCGGCGCGGTTGAAGCGGAACATATGATCCAGGCCGGCATGATAAGCCGACCAGGCGCTGAGCGCACTGATGTCGCGGCTCCGCGATAATCGGGATTCGTGGAGCGAAATGCTGGTTTCCAGCGCTGCGACCACATTGGCCGCTATGTCCCGGCGCATCGCATGGATGTTGGCCACCTGGTCCTCATAATGCTCCGCCCAGATGACGCCGCCGCTGGCCGTTTCTATGAGATCGACGGCACAGAAAACTTCCTCGCCGGTCAGTGTGACGCTGCCGGTCAGGCAATAGCGCACGCCGAGTGCCTGACCGATCTGCTGATGGTCGAACGGGCCGTCGCGAAAGCGGAAGGATGAACCGCGGGCGATCACGAACAACCAGCGCAGGCGAGAAAGGTCGGCGATCAACTCGTCTGCAAGCGCGTCGGTCAGGAAGGCGGCCGCGCTCGGTTCGCCCAGCAGCCGGAAAGGCAGTATGGCGATAGATGGACGATCCGTGACGCTGTCCTCTCTAACGGTGTCTGCGGGCGTGGCGGGAGAGGAGGGGGGAGGGGCCGCGAACTTCACGTCGCCGACGAAGCGGAAGCCGCGCCCATGGATGGTGCGCACTAGCCGCTGCTGTTGCCCATCATCCCCGATCGCCTTGCGTGCGGACTTGATGCGGGCAGCGACGGCGGCTTCGGACACTATTCGATTGTTCCAGATCTTTTCGACAATCTCGTCCTTGCTGACCATGCGGTCTGGATTGGCGACGAGCAGGGCAAGCAGGGAAAGCACCTGCGGCTCGACAGCCACCGGCGCGCTGTGCCTGCGCAGTTCGAAGCGCGCCATGTCCAGTTCGAACTGATCGAACCGATAGATCATGGTTCGTCTGCCGCAATAATCCCGGCGATCTTCATGATTTCTCCATGCCGCCTTCAAGCTTCGCCCCGCCGCCCGACCTATTGTCGCAGCATCAGGTCGAAGCGGCCTGATCTTGTAGCATGAAGGAGAGGAAAATGCCGCTCGTCACGATCGACGTCATTAAGGACGTCTTTACCCCGGAAGAAAAGCGCCGGCTGATCGCCAATGTCACCGAAGCGATGATCGAAGTGGAGGGCGAAGCCATGCGCCAGGTCACTTGGGTCCGCATCAAGGAAGTGGAGCAGGGCGATTGGGGCATTGGGGGCCAGCTGCTGCGCGCCGCCGACGTGCATACCCTCGCCGGCAAGGTTCCGGCTTGACCCGCGGATAAGGAGAGGAGGCCGACATGGCTGTATGGAAAATAGCGCTTCCGCTGGCGCTGGGTTTGGCAAGCCCCAGCCTAGCAGGGGCTTCGGAGCAGGCGACCGGCATGGCGGTCAGCTATGCCGATCTGGATTTGTCACGACAGGCGGGTGCCCGCCAGCTCCGCGCACGAGTGCAAAGAG
>Ga0105148_100064_pt1 | contig 16620 bp, 15 predicted proteins | sample RS_199metaG_FD_91502 | JGI IMG/M metagenome (GOLD analysis project Ga0105148, IMG submission 91502) | Switchgrass associated microbial communities from Austin, Texas, USA, to study host-microbe interactions - RS_199 metaG | ecosystem: Host-associated > Plants > Roots > Rhizosphere | place: USA... | reverse complement strand
GGCGGACGACAGCTTCCATGTCGTCAGCCTGGAGGCTCCCTTCGTCGTGGGCACGGTCCCGGGGATGAGCCTGCCGATGTTCGAAGCCTATACCCGCTATGCCGAGGGGCAGTTGGGAATTCCGCCCTTCGGACCCGCAGGTGGCACCAACTTCATTTCAACCCAGTCACTCTCCGAAGCCATTCAGGCCGCGCTTGAGCGCGGTGAAAATGGCAAGGCGTATCTGGTCGGTGACGAGAATCTAAGCTTCGCCGACTATTTCAAACTTTTCTTCCGTGCTGCGGGCAACCAGGTAGACGTGCCTTCGCTTGATCAGGAACATCCCATGTTGCCCGACGCGGCGCTGTTCACAGGGCGTGGCAACATGGTCAGCTATGAGCCGGATGCAAAGACGATGGCCGACTTGGGCTACCGCCGCAACGATGTTGCGCGTGCGGTGAAGGAAGTCGTCGATCAGTTCAGGTCAGCCCAATGACCACCGCGCCATTAGCGGGCAAGACCGCGCTTGTAACCGGCGGCAGCGGCAGTATCGGCACGGCCTGCGCGCAGGCGCTGGCTGCCGATGGGGCGCGCGTCCTCATCATGGGCCGCCGCGGGGAGGCCCTGCAAGCGTCCCGCAGCAAGATCATGGCGGCGCTGCCGAGCGCTGAGATCGCGATCTGTGCTGGCGACGCGGGCAGTGAAGAGGATGTCGGCAGGGCGCTGCAACAAGCCCATTCGCTTGCCGACCGGCTCGACATATTGGTGCCGACGGTCGGCGGCAGCGGCTTTGCGCCCTTTCTGTCGACCAGCGTGGCCGATCTCCGGCGCGATCTGGACCTCAACATCACGACCGCTTTCATTGCGATGCGGCTTGGCGCGCCTTTGATGAAGGCGGGCGGGTCCATCATTTGCATATCCTCGACTGCGGCGACACTGCCCTTCCCTGCCCTATCGACCTATTGCGCGAGCAAGGCAGGGCTGGAAGGCTTGATCCGGACGGTTGCGGACGAGTTGGGCGCGCTCGGCATCCGCGTCAACGCAGTTCGGCCAGGACTGACGCGTAGCGAAGCGACGTCGGACATGTTCGCCGACCCCGCTGTGATCGGCCGCTTCCTGGAACAGACACCGCTCAAGCGCACGGGCGAACCGGAGGATATCGCCGCGGCGGTCGCCTATCTGGCGGGCCCTGGTTCTTCCTGGGTCACGGGCCAATCCTTCGCCGTCGATGGGGGGCAGGAATTGCGTCGCAACCCGGATTTGCTCGGCGCCGGCTGAGCTACGGACAAGAAAATTTGCAAGGATAGGATGATGCTGGATTTCACAGGCAAGTCAGTGCTGGTGACGGGCGGTGGCGCGGGCATCGGTCGCGCCTGCGCCGAAGCTTTCGCCAAACAGGGTGCGCAGGTCTTCATCGCTGAGGTCGATCCGGAACGCTGCGCCAGTTTCACGGAAGGCAAGGCCATTCAGTGCGACGTCACCCAGCCGCAACAAGTCGAGGCGCTTGCCCGCAGCATCAGCGAAGATACCGACGGCAAGCTCGACATACTCGTGAACAATGTGGGGCATTTCCTTCACGCCAAGCCATTTTCAAAGCTGACGCTGAACGAGATGCAGGAGATTGTCGGCCTGAACCTGATCAGCCTGATGAACGTGACGAGCAACCTGCTGCCGCTGATCAAGGCGGCGGCGCCCGGTAGCTCGATCATCAACATCACTTCAATCGAAGCCTATCGGGGCATTCCGAACTGTTCGGTCTATGCCGCTGCAAAATGGGGCATAACCGGATTCACCAAGAGCCTTGCGCTCGAACTGGCTCCGCTCGGCATCCGCGTCAATGATATCGCTCCGGAAACCACCGATACGCCGCAGACGCCGGTCAGCTATATGGTCCCGGCGGAAAATCAGGCGCATGTCAAACAATGGGTTCCACTGGGTCGCTTCGGGAAACCGGACGATTGCGCAGGCGCAGCTCTGTATCTTGCAAGCCCGCTTGCGTCCTGGGTGACCGGCACATCCATAAATGTGGATGGCGGTTCGCTGGCGGCGGCAGGCTGGATCCGCGATGTCAACGGTACATGGACCAACATGCCGATCGTGACAGGAAATGGATTGAACCTATGAGCGATGCACTGGCGAGGCTGATCGATGAAGCGGCGCTGCGGCGTACCGCTGATCTCTATGCACAGGGCGCGGACCGGAAAGACAAGCAGTTGTGGCGGTCTGTGCTCGCCACAGACTGCCGGATCGAAGGGCCGGGTTTCGTGACCGAGGGTATCGACGCGACCCTTCAGTCGATCGACGCGCTGGGCACAATGTTCCGCGCTACCCTGCACCGCGTTCATAACCAGACGGTAATGCTTGAGGGGGATAGCGCCCATGGCGAGACCTATTGCACCGCCGATCATCTGCTGAACGACAAGGATCAGTTGTTACGCTGGACCATCCGCTATCTTGACGAATGGCGGCGCGAAGCGGATGGATGGCGCTTCACCCGACGCAGGTTGGAACTGTTGTGGGAGGAGATGGTGCCGGTGACCGTCAGACTTTGATGGAACGGGCACAGCTTGGCTATTGAATTCATTTGGTAGCAATCGCAATCGCGCTACACAGGGGGAATGCTGCCCCTGCCGGATCATCGCCGTCTTTCCGGCGTTTGAACCCGAGCAACAAAGTGGAACGCGATGAGCGAGAGAAGTGCCTGCATCAACGCCATCGGCTGCGCCACACCCGGACAGGACGTGCATATCCCCTTCATCCGCTGGGCGAGCGAACAGCTGAAGGATGAACGGGCGCGGAGCCTTTTCCTGCGCATGGCAGAACGGAGCGGCATCGATCACCGCTGGTCCGTCCTGCCCTCGGTCGAAGGCGGGTCGCCGGTCGATCCCGGCGGCTTCTATGCCGAAGGGATGCCTTCGACATCCCGGCGGATGAAGCTCTATCAACGCTATGCCCCAGCATTGGCATTGAAAGCCATCGACGCGTTGAAATCAAAAGCGGACATCGGCGCGATCACCCATCTTGTGGTGGCCAGTTGCACCGGCTTCGTAGCTCCAGGCATCGACCAGATCATTGCGGACGCGCTTGGCCTGACGAATGTTGAGCGGACGTTGGTGGGTTTCATGGGCTGCTATGCCGCAGTCGCAGCGCTGCGCACCGCGCGCCACATCGTTCGATCGGAACCGACCGCGCGCGTGCTGGTGGTCACGGTCGAACTGTCGTCGCTCCATCTTCAGGCGGAACAGCAACTCGAAAGATTGCTGATGATGCTGCAATTTGGCGATGGGGCCGCTGCCGCGCTGGTGAGCGCGCAGCACAGCGGCTTCGCGATGGAAACGCCCTTTTCGATCAATCTGGCGGAATCGGCGGACCTCATTCGCTGGGAAATCGGCGATACCGGCTTCATCATGCATCTGTCGGGCGAAGTTCCCGGCCGGATCCAGACGGCCCTGCGCGATGAAAGCGTGCGGCAGCGCCTCTGCGGAGAGGCGGAGCCCGCGATGATCGGCAATTGGGCCGTGCATGCGGGCGGACGGTCGATCCTGGACGCGGTCGAGAATGGGCTGGACCTGACGGACAATGCGCTGGCTGTCTCGCGAGGCGTTCTCGCACGCCACGGCAACATGTCGTCCGCGACATTGATGTTCATTCTGGCGGACCTGCTGGAACAGGAAAGGCATGGCCAAGGCGTCGCGCTCGCGTTCGGACCGGGCGTTGCTGCGGAAGGTTTCCGCTTCTCGCGAGCGGGATGATGGTTCAGGCCGCCAGCATCGACGCGCTGATCATCGGAGGAGGCCCGGCGGGTTCCGCCGCCGCCCTGACCCTCGCCAAGGCCGGAATGACGCCGCACCTGGTAGAGCGGCACGCCACGGCGCAGAATGGCGTATGCGGCGGCTTTCTGGGATGGGACGCTATTGCAGCGCTGAAGGAATTAGGGGTCGATCCCTGGTCCCTCGGCGCGCACCGCATCACCAGCTTCCGGCTGATAAGCGCCAATCGCTGCGTCGAAGCCCCCCTTCCCGGCATAGCCGCTGGCATGTCGCGCCGCACTTTGGACAATGCCCTGATTGAGGCCGCCGCTGCCGCTGGCGCGGTGATCAGGCGCGGCCGGACAGCCCGAGCTATCGATCCTGCCGCTAGAAAGGCGCGGTTTGACGATGGCGAGACTTCGGCCGCGAACGCGCTGTTCCTGGGCGTGGGAAAGCATGAGTTGCGGGGTATGGCTCGCGATTTTTCGGTTTCGTCGGTGGGATTGCGTACTACCCTCCCCGGCTCTGCTGCATTGCATGATGCGCTTGCCCACCGGGTCGAACTGCATCTGTTCAATGACGGCTATGCCGGGCTGCTCTTGCAGGAGGATGGATCGGTCAATCTCTGCCTTTCCGTCAACCGTGACCGGCTCACCGCCGCTGGTAACGTTCCTGCGCTGATGGAGCAGTTGAAGCGGGAAGCGCCACTACTGACCCAACGTCTTGGCCCTGCGGCCCCCAGCCATTTCGACGCTGTGGCAGGCGTACCTTATGGCTGGCGCGCCCATGCTTCCCATCCGGGCGTCTTCCGTATCGGCGATCAGAGCGCGGTCATCGCTTCCCTGGCTGGCGACGGCATCGCGATTGCCCTCGCCAGCGGGGCAAGCGCCGCCAAGGCGCTGTTGGCGGGCGGGCCGCAGGCAGCTCCGGCTTGGCAGCAGAACTGGCGACGGGAATGCAGCAGGCCGGTGGGGGTCGCCGAAGCCCTGCGTCATGGCGCCGCCGCATCGCTGACCAGAAGCGCGTTGATGACTCTACTGCAACTGGCGCCGAAACTGGGAACGGGAGCGGCTGCGTTGACCCGCGTCAGGAAGGGTTGAGCGGTCGTTCGCGGACCCGCTCCACGCATAGGCGAAAGGCGAAACGGCGCACGATCCGTACCTGCTCCTCCTTTATCCCTGCCTCCGCGAGAAGAGCCCGCCAATCGGCATGGCGGAAGGAACGGGCGATCGAAAGCTGGCCGTCCTGTCGCACGATCCTGTGGACACCCAGCAGCCGGGCGAGGATCGGGAATCCCCAATGGGCGAAGCCGTGGCGATGCAGGTCGCAGATGAGCCAGCCCATCCGCGCATGCGCTTCCATGTGCCGCAAAAAGGTCATGAGTTGCGCATCGGTCATATGATGCGTGACCTGGCTGGAAATGATGAAGTCGAACGCTTCCGGCTGATCCAGATAGTCGCCCGCGCGATAGTCGATCGCAAGATCGGACGGCGTCGCGCGCCGCGCGGCCTGCAGGCTCTTCTCGTTCAGATCGACTCCGATCAGTTCAGCATCGATCCCCCGTTTCCGCGCCCAGCGAGCAATGGCGCGCAAAATATCGCCGTCGCCAAATCCGACGTCGAGCAAGCGGAAATGCTTGGCTGATCCGACGGCGCGGTTGAGAAAGGCGATGCTGGGCCAAGCCGTAAAGGTCCAGCGGTTGACCCGCGCCAGATCGTGCAGCACCTGCTCATACACCGCCGGATCGAGATCGGGCGCGTCCATCTGCTCTTCCTGGCGCGATCGGATTGCAAGCTTCCGCATCTAAGGCATTCTCCCGGCCGCCATCCTATCATGAGCCGGGTGGTTGATGCGCCGTCCTTTTTGGCTCACTTTCAAGGCAGAAGAGGATATTGGCGATGACTATGCTGGCGTCTTCCCTGTTCATGCTGGCGTCCGTAGCGGGCACGCCCGGCGACATTTCTGGTCTGTGGCTGACGGACGATGGCAAGGGGTTGGTGCGGATGGAGCCGTGCGGCACGCACATATGCGGACGCATCGTGAAAGTGCTCGATACCGGCCCTGCCGTTCCCAGGACGGACAGCCAGAATCCCGACCCGCGCTTGCGGAAGCGGCCGCTGGCGGGCCTTGTCACGCTGTGGGACTTCAGCCGGTCGGGATCGATGTGGAAAGGCGGCCGCGCCTATGATCCCAAGAGCGGGAAAAGCTATCGATCGACGCTGGCGAAAAACCCGGACGGATCGCTCAAGGTAACGGGATGCGTCCTCTTCATATGTCAGTCTCGGCGCTGGACGCGGCCGAGCTAAGCCGCTTCCCACTGGAATATGCCATAGCGCATCGCCCCTGTACGCAGGGCCAGGATGAGGCGCGGCAGGCTGAGCATGAAATCGCGGCTCTGCGTGGCTTGGCTCAGCGCCAGGTGGCGGATGCCGCTGTCGCTGATCAAGCTCTTTACGAGGCGGGCAAGGCAGATGGACCAGGTGCGCCGGACCTCCCGGCTGATGTCCTGATAGTCGGTCAGCCGGAAACCCGCCTCCGACGCCAGATGCTCATAGTCGGCGCGGCTGCCCATGCTCGGCAAGCGGCCCTCCCGGCAGATGGGCAGGAGCAGGTGGCGCACTTCCCATGAGCGGACCCCTTCGCCTTCCAGCCAGGCGCAGACGACCAGCCGCCCGCCCGGCCGCAATATACGCCGCGCTTCGGCGAAGAAGCGCGCCTTGTCCACCATATGCTCGGAGCTTTCGATCGCATAGGCGCGGTCGAACGAGGCGGATGGCAGGCCGTTATCGAGCCAGTCGCGGAGCAAGCAGGAAAAGTCAGGCGATCGGTCTTTGGCGACCCGATGCTGCGCCGGTGACAATGTGAGGCCGACGATCGAGACTTGATGGCGCGTCAGGAGGTCCGCTGCCGTGGCGCCATAGCCGCAGCCGATATCGCACAGCCTGAGACCCGGCTGCAGCGCCAGCCTCTGTTCGACAAGCTTCACCAGCGCGGCGGCCGCCTCTTCGGGACTTTCATGGCCGTCGCGCCAATAGCCATGATGGACATGATCGCCCCAGATGCGGCGATAGGCCGGGTCCAACTCATCATAATGGATAGCGACGCTCGCAGCGCTCGAGGGATGCTCCGGAACGATCATGCGATGGTCATGGCGTTTCTCAAGGTAGCGGCCGGTCCGCGTGCGTCGTCGTCAGGAAGGAAGGATATAGCAGCGTCACGGACGCCGCCGCCAGGATAATCAGCGCGGCGAGCAAGGCTCCGCCCCGGTTGATCCGTCCGCGATGGCTGGCGAACAGCACCAGGCCGAGCAGCGCCGCCGCGATCAGGATGATGATGGCTGTGAGGCCGGTAAGCGACATCGATCAAGCTCCTGAAAGATATGATCGGTCCCCAAAATGAGGATCGCACTCCCATGCAATCACCGAAGCTGCGTTTCGTTCCGGGCGCCGTCACCAGATGCCTGCGCAGCGGCTGCCGGGAGGGGCGCATCCGATGTGCGCGACTCACGGTCAGGCGCGCGTAGGCTGGTATAGGCGATCAGCGCGGCCAGAGCGACGCATCCCGCGACGATAAGCCACAGCCATCGCTTGGCATTTCTGCGTCGCCGATCCTCTGCGTCCTTCTCCATGGCTGGTTGACCTTCGCCATCATTGGGCGCGCATGATAGCGGGACAAAAGACCGCCGTCCCCTAACCCAGGTGAGTGCGGCAAGCGGATCGGTGGCTTTTTTGGGGCGTTGCTTCATTGACCAGCTGATCGCGCGAAAAGGACAATGCATGAACGATCGCAACGCATTTCTTCAGGGGCAGCATCATGGGTCATGGCGGACCGACAGAGATCGGCGATCACGGCAAAGGGCATCTCGGCCGCATGAAAACCGGCGAAGATAACAACCGCAACGGCGTCGCGGAAACGGACGATCAACGTGCAATATCCAGGTGCCGGAGCACCGGCACGGTCAGTTCGGCCGGTGCGGGTTTTTTTGCTGAATCTGCTTGATCTTCAGCAGCCTAACGGCTTCAATCTGCAACGTCCCGGAACTAATTCGATGTGGTTTCGTAACAATGATATAATCGGGGTAGTTGCAGGGGGATAGATGCGGTCAGGATCGGCTGTGTTCATGATGGCCTGGGCGATAGCAGGGCTGTCGGGCGTTCAATCGGGCGCGGTTCGGGCTCAGAGCATCGAAGAATTGCGAGACATGCCGATCGCCGCGCTGTCGCAATTGGATGTTACATCGGTCACGCGTTCCATCGCAGCTCTGGCCGATGCCCCCGCGTCCATCTACGTCATCACGCATGACGACATTGTCCGGTCAGGCACATTGACTCTGCCGGGCATATTGCGGCTCGCGCCTAATCTGCAGGTGATGCGGGGCGGGCCGAACAATATCGTCATCGCCGCCCGTGGCCTGAGCGGCAATGGACAGGCGCAGAATTTTTCCAATAAGCTGCTGGTCCTGATTGACGGGCGCAGCGTCTATTCGCCCCTTTTTTCCGGCGTATATTGGGACATGCCGGACATATTGCCGGAAGATGTGGAGCGGATCGAGGTCATATCCGGACCCGGAGCAACGCTCTGGGGCTCCAATGCCGTAAATGGCGTCATCAACATCATCACACGCGATGCTGGTGCTTCCCAAGGTCTCTATGGAACGGTCGTCGGGGGCAACAGGACCTATGACCTGGGGCTCCGCTATGGCGGGCGAGCCGGCGACGCGATCAACTATCGAATCTTCGCAAAGCGGCACGAGAATTTCGAAAGCTCGGACGGCAGCGACGATGGTAGCCGCCGCACGCAGATCGGCTTCCGCATGGACTGGGATGCGTCTGCGCAGGATAGGGTCATGCTGCAGGGCGACGCCCATTATGGCTCCATATCGCGCGGCGCGGACCCGTCCGAAGCCGTTTACGGCTATGATCTTCTCGCCCGCTGGCGGCGTGAGACAGCGTCGGGCAGCACGATCCAGCTGCAAGCCTATTATGACCATAGCGCGCGCGAGATCGGCCATGATGGCGGACGGTTCGCGCTCGATACCTATGATGTGGAGGGGCAATACAGCTTCCAGACGGGTCCGCACGCTCTCGTCCTGGGCGGAGGCGCGCGGATCAGCAGTTATGAGGTCGAGAATATTCCGGGCCTGCTGTTCGTGCCAGATCGCCGCCGGCTGTACCTGGCCAATATCTTCGCGCAGGACAGCATCGCGCTCACTCCGCACCTGACGGCCACGGCCGGGGTCAAGCTGGAGGGGCGGACCTATACCGACCTGACGGTGCTGCCGAGCGTGCGGCTGTCGTGGAAGCCTGATGGCGCGACGCTGCTATGGGGCGCGGTGTCCCGCGCCGTTCGGTCGCCCACGCCTTTCGATGAGGATGTCGTGGAATCGATCGGGCAGACCGTCTTCCTGACGGCGCTTTCGAGTTTCCGGCCAGAAAAGCTGACCGCCTTCGAACTTGGCACGCGGCTGATGCTGTCCCCCCGTGCTTCCCTGTCAATTTCGGGATTTTACAATGTCTATGACGATCTGCGCACGGTCGATCCTGCGCCGGGCGGCTTCCTGCCATTGCGATGGGGCAATGGAATGGAGGGGGACAGCTATGGCTTTGACGCATGGGCTGACATTCGGATCGCCGATTGGTGGCGGATAAAGCCGGGCTACAGCCTGCTGATCAACAAATTGCGGTTCAAGGACGGGGCGGTGCCCCTACTGGGCCTGTCGCAAGCCGGTAATGATCCACGCCACCGCGCCACGCTCCGATCGTCGATGGACATCGGGCGGCAGATCAATGTGGACGCGGATCTGCGCTATGTCAGCGCCCTGCCCGATCCGCACGTACCCGGATATGTGGAGTTGGGCGGTCGCCTGGGATGGCAGTTCAGCGAGCGTGCGGAGCTGTCCGTGTCCGGGTTCAACCTGCTTCACAAGCGGCATCAGGAGTTGCCGCTGTCGCAGGCGAAACCTTTGGCGCGTAGCGTGTTTGTGGCCCTTAAATGGACGATGTGAAAACGCCCTTGCGCCGAAAAGGCCGCTGGCGACGAAGGGCGCAGGCGTGCCTGTCGCTGATCGCGCTGGCAGGGGCGCAGGGGGGGCACGCTACAACCGCTGCCGCATCTTTGGAGCATGCCGTGAAGGCGAGCTTCCTCTTCAAGTTCGCGCCCTTTGTGGAATGGCCGCCATCCGCCTTTTCCAGCGGGGATCGGAACTTCACCATCTGCATCGCTGGCGAAGACCCTTTCGGCAATGTGCTCGACGATGTCGTGCGCGGACAGAAGATGGCGAACCGGCCCGTTAAGGTTCGGCGGCTGAAACCCGAGGGTGGCGTCGCGGGATGCCATATGCTGTTCGCGGGTCGCTCGGCCGAAAAAGATTATACGCCCTTCACTCCGCTCGCGGGACAGCCGGTGCTGACGGTGGCTGACAGGGACGGCGGACCGCCAGGGGCCATGATCCAGTTCGTGATACGCAGCGGCCGCGTTCGCTTTCAGATCGATGAAAGTGCGGCGCGGGCCTGCCATCTGAAGATCAGTTCAAAATTGCTCGGCCTTGCCATCGCGGTGGATCGAAAATGACGGACGCTCCTGAAGAAAAGGCGACTAACCGCCCGCGCGCCTTTGGCATCATTGCGCAAATGGCGACGCCGCTGGCGGCGGTGCTGATCGCGCTGCTCCTGCTGGCGGCCAGCGTCGCTGTCGCCTTCCAGCTGGAACGTGTCGGGCAGTTGGAAAAGGCGCGGCAGAGCGCGGTGCAGGCGCAGATTCTGGCAAGCGGGATCGCAGCGCCGCTCGCCTTCGACGATGATGTCGCCCTGCAGGAATATTTAAATGCGCTTCGTGCCGATCCCCAGATCACCGCCGCAGCAGCTTTCCGGCCTGATGGTACGCTGGTCACGGGCTATGCGCGGCCCCCTGCCCGCCTGCCATCCCGCAACGCGATGGCTGAACCCACGATCGTGGGCAATACTTTGATCGTCACGGCGCCGGTGTTGCAGGGCAATATGAAGCTGGGGTCGGTCTATTTGCAATCGACGGTGGACAGTTGGTCGCGGCGCGTGACGCGCTATCTTGGCCTGGCGGTGATTGCGGTTCTGGCGTCGCTGCTGATCGTCGTGCTGGCGGCGTCCTATGCTTCGCTGCGGAAGGCTCACCAGGAATTACAGAATGAAATAGCGAATAGAATGCAAGCGGAGGAAGCGCTTCGCCAGTCGCAGAAGATGGAGGCGATGGGGCAGCTTACGGGCGGAGTCGCTCATGATTTCAATAACTTATTGATGGTTGCTTCCGGCGGCTTGGACCTGATGGAGCGCACGGATGACCCGGTAAAGATCGCAAAGTTGAAGGCGGGCATCCGTCAGGCGGTGGATCGGGGATCCAAGCTCACCAAGCAATTGCTCGCCTTTGCTCGGCGGTCGCCGCTGAAACCCGAAGTCATCGACCTGCGGGAGCGGGTCAGCGGGATGGACGCTCTGTTGGAGCGATCGCTGGGCGAAGGCATCCGGGTGGCGATGCATCTGCCGGGCGATCTCTGGCCCGTGGAGGTGGACGCGTCGGAACTGGAGGTCGCCATCCTCAACATCGTGCTCAACGCCCGCGACGCCATGCCAAGGGGCGGGGTCATAGTGATCGAGGCAGCGAACGCGCCGGGCGACGGCAAACGCGGCGATTGCGTGCAGTTGGCCCTGACCGATCAGGGTAGCGGCATCCCCGTTGACCAGGTGACCAAGATATTCGAGCCCTTCTACACCACCAAGGGCGTGGGCCAGGGAACGGGCCTCGGACTGAGCCAGGTCTATGGCTTCGTGCGCGCGTCAGGGGGCGATGTGCGGGTCGACAGCATCGAGGGCCGGGGGACGACCATCACGCTGATTCTGCCAAGGACCACGAAGAACCCAGCGCAACATGTTGAAGACGTGCAAGCCATGGTTGCGCCGGGCCAGCACCGCATATTGCTGGTCGAGGATGATGACACCGTCGCCACGACGGTGGGCGGCATGCTGGCGGAGCTGGGCTATGAGACGGAGCGGGCGGAAAACGGCGACGCCGCGCTGCGGCGGCTGGATCGCGAACGGAATTTTTCGCTGGTGCTGTCCGACATGATCATGCCGGGCGATGTGAGCGGCATCGACCTTGTCCGCCGTGTCGGACAGAATTGGCCTGCCCTGCCGACGATGCTGATGACCGGCTATAGCGCCGCCGCAGCCTCCGCCGCAAAGGAAGGTATCCGCCTGCTATCCAAGCCCTTTTCCATTCAGGATCTGTCGGTGCAGATATTGGCGGCGCTGGACCAGAAGGGTCATCGTCCGCCTACTCCGGAATAGCCGCCAGCGTCCTGCCGGGTGGGGCAAGAGGCAGTCCGACCCAGTCCCCCTTGCGTTCGGCATCAGATAGGCAGAACATCGCGCCCGCAGACAACCGTCTTCGCCAAGAAAGATGGATGAGGAGAGCAAGGATGAGCGGCACTGAATCGCGCTCCATTGCGCTGATCGGCCCCGCCGGAGCGGGAAAAACCAGCCTCGCGGAAGCAATATTGTTCATAACCGGGGCGATCCCGCGCCAAGGATCGGTAGAGGCTGGGAGCAGCACTGGCGATGCGAGTCCCGAAGCGCGGGAACGGGGCAGTTCGACCGAATTGAACCTGTCGCATTTCGAATGGATGGGCGATCGCTTCAGCCTGATCGACGTGCCGGGATCACCCAGTTTCTCCTGCGACGCGGAAATCGCGCTCAAAGCCGTCGACCTGGCAATCGTCGTCATCGATCCCGATCCGGCGCGCGCGCCGCTGGCGGAACCTGCCTTGCGCAAGCTGGAGCAGGCGGGGGTGCCCCATGCGCTGTTCGTCAACAAGATCGAGCAGGCGCGCGGCAGCATCCAGGAGTTGCTCACCGCCCTTGCGCCCATGAGCAGCGCCGCGCTGGTCGCGCGGCAGATACCGATAACGTCCGGCGAACGCGTCGATGGCTTCGTCGATCTGGCGCTGGAACGGGCCTATCATTATGAGGCGGGCAAGCCGTCGCAGCAGATCGCCATGGCCGCCGACATCAAGGATGACGAAAGCGCAGCCCGCTTCCATATGCTGGAGCAGCTCGCCGATCATGACGATGTCCTGCTGGAACAGCTTTTGTCCGACGAGCAGCCGAGCCTTCAGACCATCTTCGCCGATCTGGCGCAGGAAACCGCGAGCGGCCTGATCGTCCCGGTGCTGTTTGGGTCGGCGGCCAATGGCTTTGGCGTCAGGCGGCTGCTCAAGATGCTGCGCCATGACACGCCGGCGGCGAAGCAGACGGCCGAGCGGTTAGGCATCGAAGGCCCGGCGGCGCAGATATTGAAGATTTCCCATGCCTCGACAGTCGGGCGGCTCGCGATTGCCCGGCTGTTCGGCGCGCAGATGACCGACGGCGCGGAGTTGCAGGACAGCGCGGGCCAATCGATGCGAGCGGGCGGCATATTCGCGATCCAGGGCGCTGCGACGGCCAAGACCCCGTCCGCTGCGCCGGGCGCAATCGTCGGCATCGCGAAGGTGGACAGCGCGCAGGCGGGCGACCTGCTTGGCGTCGGCTGCAAGCCCGGCGGAGCCGGGCTGACCGCCGACCGGCCCGCCACCAATTGCGCGCTGGCGATCGCCGCAAAGGATCATAAGGACGAGGTGCGCCTTTCCACCGCGCTCAACCGGATGGCGGAGGAAGACCATGCCCTGCACTGGGCGCAGGACGAAGCGTCGCGCGAGACCCTGCTCCATGGCGTGAGTGACGAACATCTGAATGTCGCGCTGGGGCGGCTGAAGCGGCGCTATGGTGTTGCCGTTTCGGTTCAAACGCCGACCATCGCCTATAAGGAATCGATCCGCAAAACCGTCACCCAGCGCGGGCGGCACAAAAAGCAATCCGGCGGTCACGGGCAGTTTGGTGATGTGGTGATGGAGGTCCGCCCGCTCGAACGGGGCGAAGGCATCCGGTTCGAAGAGCGGATCACCGGCGGCGCGATTCCCAAACAATGGATACCGGCGGTCGAAAAGGGCATGTATGACGCGCTGGCCAAGGGGCCGCTGGGCTTTCCGGTCGTGGACGTCGCGGCCACATTGATCGACGGGTCTTTCCACAGCGTCGATAGTTCCGAGCTCGCCTTTCGCACCGCCGGGCGGATCGCGATGGCCGATGCGCTTGCGGCGGCCTCACCCTATTTGCTGGAGCCGGTCGCGCATGTGACGATCATGACGCCGGGCGCGGCGACGTCCCGGATCACATCAGCCGTTGCGAGCCGCCGGGGCCAGATGCTGCGCATGACGAGCCGCGAGGGCTGGTCCGGATGGGACATATTGGAGGTACTGCTGCCCGAGGCGGGGCTGCAGGGGCTGGAAGCGGAAATCCGGTCGATGAGCCAGGGCATGGCGCATTATGAGGCGCATTTCGATCATCTGGCCGAAGTCGCGCCCAAGCTGGCGAGCAGCATCGTGCAGAAGGTGAAGGAGCCAGCCTGACGCCGGCTCCCCCTGCCGCCGTCAGGCGGCGAGCCCGCGCGAGCGGAGCAAGGCGTCGACCTGCGGCGGACGGCCTGCGAACGCCAGGAAATTCTCGGCCGCAGGACGGCTTGCCCCCGCCGCCAGAATTTCGCGATGGAAGGCACTTGCGCCTGATCCCGGCACATCGGCGTGCGCAAAAATCTCGAAGGCATCGGCCGACAGCAGCTCCGCCCAGAGATAGGAATAATAGCCCGCCGCATAGCCGCCAGCGAAAATATGGCTGAACGCATGGGCGAAGCGGTTCCATGCGGGCGGATGGACGACCGCTACGGCCGCACGCACCTGATCCAGCATCTCCGTCACACGCGCACCCTGCGCCGGGTCATAGTCGCGGTGGAGAAGCAGGTCGAACGTGGCGAATTCGATCTGGCGCAGCAGGCCGAGCCCGGCCTGGAACTGGCGCGCGGCGAGCAGCCGGTCGAACAGTTCCTCCGGCAGGGGTTGGCCGCTGTCCACATGACCGGATAAGCCGATCAGCGTGTCCTTTTCCCACGCGAAATTTTCCATGAACTGGCTGGGCAGCTCCACCGCGTCCCACTCGACGCCGGAAATGCCGCCGACCGAGGGCAGATCGACCTCTGTCAGCAGATGGTGCAGCACATGGCCGAATTCATGGAACAGCGTCACCACATCATTATGCGTGACCAGTGACGGGCGATCGCCTGCGGGCGGCGCGAAATTGGTGGTGAGGTAGGCGATCGGACGGTGGAAACGATCGGCATCCCGGAAGCGCGAGCGGCACACATCCATCCACGCGCCACCCCGCTTTCCGGCGCGCGCGAACAGATCGAGATAGACGCCCGCGACGATTTCGCCCTGCCCGTCCATCACATCATAGAAGAGGACGTCGGGGTGCCATGTGGATACATCGGATCGGGCTGATAGACGAACGCCGAACAGCCGCTCGATCAGCCCCTGCGTTCCGGCGAGGACACGCGGGAGCGGGAAATATGCCTTGAGCGCTTCCTGATCGACGCCGTGCAGCGTGCGGCGCATCGCCTCCGCCACATAGGACAGGTCCCAGGGCAGGAGGTCGTGCAGATCGAGATGCTCGGCGGCGAACGTGCGGGCTTGTGCCAATTCCTTTTCCCCGATCGGCCGCGCGCGCTGCGCCAGATCGGCGAGGAAGGCGAGCGCTTCGTCAGCGTCGGCTGCCATTTTCGTTTCCAGCGAATGGGCGGCCGCATCGGCAAAGCCCAGGATTTGCGCCGCTTCATGGCGCAGGGCCATGATCGCGTCGATCCTTTCGCTATTGTCATGGCTGGGGTCCGCCGCCTGGTCGGAGGCGCGGGTATTATGCGCCCGATAGACGCGCTCCCGCAGGGCGCGGTCCTTCGCGTGGAGCAGAATGGCGAGCACGCTGGGCTGGCGCAGGGTGACGAGCCAGCCGGGCAAGCCCTTTTCCTGCGCATAGGCGGCGAGGATCGCCTTATCGCTGTCGGGAACGCCCGCCAATGCGGCTTCGTCCGTGATATGCTCGCTCCAGGCCTCGGTCGCGTCGAGGACGGCATTGCCGAAGCGGGTGCTGAGGTCGCTGAGCGCCACGCCTATGTCCAGGAAACGCTGACGCGCTTCGCCTTCCAGGGCGACACCGGCCAGGCGGAAGCCACGCAGTGCGAGTTCGACGGCGCGCTTGCGGGCTGGCGGAAGGTCCGCAAAGTCCGGCCGTTCGGCGACCCGCGCGACGGCGTCATGATGAGCGCGGTTCTGCCCGGCTTCCATGAGGTAGGCGGTCATGAGTGCCTGAGCCGAGGCATGGGCCTCGCGCAGCTCCGGCGTATCGGCGACGGAGGCGAGATGGCCGATCGGCGACCAGATGCGCGAGAGCAGGAAATCGGCGCGCTCCGCCGCCAGTATGACGCTGTCGAAATCATCGGCCTGCGATGCGGTTATCTGGTCTATCGCGGCGCGATGCTGCTCGATCGCCGCTTCGATCGCGGGGACCACATGGGCGGCCTGAATGGCGGCGAAGTCGGGCAGGTCAATGTCGGCAAGCAGGGGGTTGGCGGCGGTCATGGCTACTCTTGGCTGAGGGAGAGGATATCTCCCCCCTAATTGGGCGATGACCGCCGCCTCTTCAAGCTTGCTTACTGTACGCCACTGAGGGTCAGGACCGACAGCACCAGAGCCGTTGCGCCGTTGCGGATCGCGGGAACGGCGGCGGGCGCGAACAGGGGCGAGTGGTTGGTGGGGGGCGCAACGCCCTTCGCCTTATATTCGGCCAGCTTTTCGGGCGTGTCGCCGCCGATCATGAGATAGGCGGAGGGAATGCCCCGGGCGACCAGTTCGGAGAAATCCTCGCTGCCCGAGAAACCGGGGGCGCTGGCTGGGATGGCGACCACGCCTTGGCCGAATGCGCTTTTGAGGGCAGGCGTGAGC
>Ga0105148_100063_pt1 | contig 16844 bp, 15 predicted proteins | sample RS_199metaG_FD_91502 | JGI IMG/M metagenome (GOLD analysis project Ga0105148, IMG submission 91502) | Switchgrass associated microbial communities from Austin, Texas, USA, to study host-microbe interactions - RS_199 metaG | ecosystem: Host-associated > Plants > Roots > Rhizosphere | place: USA... | reverse complement strand
GGTGTGTAAGGACATTGTGAGGATGGCTAAATTTAACTGAGTACCCTACGCCTAGAAGCCGTAAGAACCCAGGGCCGCCGCCCACATGTCCCTTCATCATACTAACAATGTCAAAGAGCCGACAACTTAAGAGGGACAGCCATTCTTCCTCGAAACTTGTTCCGAGGGAGGTGCGTCCCGTCTATGTTGGCGACCGTCCGTTTCAGCGCCTCAGTGGCGTCGTTCCGTCCGGTGAGGCGGCATATATGGAGGGCTTCCTGAACCGTCAAACACTTTTTGCAGTTTTATTTCACAAATTTTTGGAGGTTGCCGCGATAGGGACGGAACGACCGCCACACCGGCTTTAAGAATGGGATCAGAATGGGTTTGCAGGATGCCGACGCAGAGGATGCAGGTTTCGGCGCACGGATAAGGAGCGCCCTTTTCTGGCGTTCGGGCAGCCAGATCGTGTCGCAAATGATCAGCTGGGTCGTGACGCTGGTGGTGATCCGCCTGCTCGATCCGGCTGATTACGGGCTGTTCGCGATGACACAGGTGATCCTGAATTTCGCGACCTTCCTCAACGGCTATGGACTGGTGAGCGCGCTGGTACAGTCCGAGACGCTCGATTCGCACAAGTTGCGCCAGGCTTTCGGCATCATGCTGCTGTTGAACGGCGGACTGGCCCTGGCACAATTGCTGATCGCGCCATGGGCTGCGGATTATTATGATCAACCGATGGTGGCCGACCTGCTGCGGGTGCAGGCGCTGCTCTACCTTTCGACGCCCTTCATCTCGATTCCTGAAGCGCTGATGGGCCGGGCGCTGGATTTCCGGCGGCCAGCGCTGGTCAACCTGATCGCGGCGGCGGTTTCAGCGGCGGTTGCGCTTACCGGCGCGCTTTCGGACTGGGGCGTATGGACGCTGGTGTTCGCGCCGATGGCGGGTTTTTGGGTCAAGGCCGCCGGCTATGTGCTGGCGACCGGCTTCCGACCGATTCCCAGCTTCGATTTCCGGGGCACGGGCGCGATGGTGGCCTATGGCGCGTCGCTGCTGGGCGGACAGCTTTTCTGGATCGTGCAGAGCCAGGCGGACATTTTCATCGGCGGGCGCGTGCTCGATCCCCATGAGCTTGGCCTTTATGCCGAAGCGTTGTTCCTGACGCAGATTTTCGTGTCGAAGTTCATCCCGCCGCTCAACGACGTGGCCTTCCCTGCCTACGCGCGGATGCAGAAAGATCCCGGGCGAATCGCTTGGTCCTTCTGCAAGGCGGTGCGCTTGCTGCTGCTGATTTCCTGCCCGGTCTATCTGGGCATGGCGGTGACGGCAGAACCCCTGGTGGAAACGCTGTTTGGCGAAAAATGGCTGGAGATGGCACCGTTCGTTTCAGTGTTGGCGCTGGCGATGCCGTTCATGACGTTGCAGGTGATGTTCGCACCTGTCAGCAACGCGCTGGGGCGACCGGGTACTACGGCGCGGATCGCGGCGGTGGGCGCAGTGCTGATGCCAACCGCTTTCCTCGTCGGCATCCAGTTCGGCGCCATCGGGCTCGCCTGGGCATGGCTCTACGCCTTTCCGATTCTGACGGTGGTGACGGCGCACATGGCCGGAGCGCCGATGGGCCTGCGATTCGGGGACCTGATTCGCGCGGCAGCCCCCGGCCTTGGCTGTTCGGTCCTGATGGCGGCGGCCGTGATGCTGCTCGATTCGCTTCTACCTCCCCTGCCCGCGCTGCTGCGCCTGAGCGTGCTGGTGCCTGCAGGCGGGCTCGCTTTTCTTACCGCGCTGATGCTTTGCGCGCGCGGTACGCTGATGGAATTGGCGGCCCTGGTGATTCGGCGGGAGTCGCCAGAGCCCGCCTCCGCCTGACAGTTCAGGCGGACTGAATATAATCGCGCAGCGCCGCCGCTTCCGATTCGATCGTGTCGATGCGGAATTTTACAAGGTCGCCTATCGATACCAGCCCAACCAATGCGCCATCGACCACGACCGGCAGATGGCGCACGCGCTTCTTGGTCATCAGCGAGAGGCAGTGGATGACGGGAGTCTTGTCGTCCGTGGTGATCGCCGGCGAAGTCATCACGTCGCCCACGCGCCGATCCAGCACCGCAGCGCCGTGGCGCGCGATATAGTGGACGAGATCCCGTTCCGAGAAGATGCCGAGCACCTGGCCATCATCGACAACCGGAACGCAACCGATCCGGCGCTCCGACAAGAGCTGAACGACAGAGAGAACGCTGTCGTCCGACCTGACCTGAGTGACTTCGCGCCCCTTGCCCTGCAGAATCGCGGTGATCGTCATGCCCCGTCTCCTTGCCGTGTGACTTTATGGTTCAGTCCCTTGATGATCCCACTTTCACACCCCAAAGAAAAGGGATGACACACCCGCAAGGACTGGATGATCCGCAGATCGCCGCGACCGCGTGGAGACGGTTCCGCCGCATCATGCTGTGGATGGGGGCGGGCGGTGCGCTGTGCGTCGGCATCGCTCTGGTCTGCCTGCGAATCTACGCGGGCCCCATGCCGATTCACATGATACTGGCGACCGTCATCGGGGTCTGGTTGACCTTCATGCTCGGGACAGCTTTGATGGCGCTCATGTTCCTGTCGAGCGGGACAGGCCATGACGAGCAGGTGATCGACCCGCTGAAGGATGAGGCATTCATTGACGACTGAGAATAGGGGCGAACTGGTCTTGCGCGTGGTGCCACGCCTGACTGAGATCAACAGCAACGGCCATATTTTCGGCGGATGGATCCTGAGCCAGATGGACCTCGCCGGTGGCATCGTCGCCGGGCGGCTCGCAGGCGGCGCGGTTGCCACGGTGGCGATCGACGGTATGAAGTTCATCTCCCCCATGCTGGTGGGCGATGTCGTGGCGGTCTATGCGCGGGAAGAACGGCGGGGGCGCACCTCGATCGGTATCCGCGTCGATGTGATCGCAAGCCGCGGTAGGGATCAGCAGCAGGTCGATCTTACCAGCGGCCTGTTCACCTTTGTTGCGCTGGATGAGCAACATCGGCCTAGGATGCTGCCGGAAGACTGAGCTCAAATGAAAAAAGGGGATGACGCATGCGCCATCCCCTTTTCCTACATTCTAAAGACTGCTCTTTCGAGCAGAACCTGTTTCAGCTCACTCGGCCGCCTCGGCAGCGGGACGCGCGCGGCGAGTGCGCTTGCGCGGCGCTTCTTCGGCAGCGGGCTCGCTGTCATTGTCGGCGCGGGCGATCGAGGGCGGCAGCACAGCCAGATCCAGCCCTTCAGCGCCCTCTGACTTCGCTGCTTCAGCCTTGCGCGGGCGACCCCGACGGGGGCGCGGCGCTTCGGCTTCCGCTTGCACCTGCGGTTCCGGCGCACGCTCGGCTACTGGAGCAGGCGCGGCGGCCTCGACAGCTTCCGGCTGCTCGGCTGCTTCGGTAAAAGCAGGGCGGTCACGGCGTGGGCGGTCGCGGCGATTGCGGCCGTCGCGATTGTCCTGATAGTCGCGCGGCTGATCCCGGCGGCGTTCGCCTTCATAACCCCGCTCAAACTGTTGCTGCGGCTGCGGCTGTTCTGCGCGATTATCGTCGCCCGCATAATCGGACGTATCGAAATCATCGCCTTCATAATCGAGATTGTCGTCCGGACGGCGGAAGCGCTGCTGCTGTTCCTCCTGCCGGGCGCGGTTGTCGGCAAGGACGCGGAAATAATGATCGGCGAACTGCAGATAATATTCCGCGTTCACCCGGTCGCCGGCCATCTGGGCGTCGCGGGCCATATTCTTGTATTTTTCAAGAAGCTGGGTCGCGTTGCCGCGTGCACGGTTGTCAATCCGGTTACCGCTGTCACCACCGCCCCGGTTACCACCGTTGGGGCGACCGTTATTGTTCCGGCCGCGATTACGGCGACCGGCCTGCCTGTTGTTGATCAAGACCTGATCCTTGCGTTCACTTTGCCAACATTCACTGAAATCATCGTTCAGTCGCTATCCTAAAGCACGGCCCGCTCATCAGGCCGGGTAGGGCTCCGCCGGACAGGGGCTGTGCGTTAGCCCTTGCCCTTACGCTGCCAGAGGCGCCTGCGCAGCAGCGCCGTCGTGACTTTGAAGGAGCGGGAAAACGGCCTTTTCTTGGCTAAGCCCCATAGGGCAGATCCTCAGGATAGTGCCGTCCCTGCCCCTCATGTAGTGTCTTTAAAAGCATAAACCAAGCAAATTTCACTTAGATACATGCAAATGCGCACTTGGTTCAGAAGGGCTACGGCAGCGTCGCGACAATGCAGCGGTCATGTCCCGCCAAATCCGAACGGCAGGAAACGCTAAGTCCTTGACGGGAAAGCAAAGCCGATACGCTTTCGCGCTGATCATAGCCTATTTCGATCGCGGCCATTCCACCGCTTGCAAGCAGGGCGGGCAACATTGGCGCGATCCGCCGGTAATCGTCCAAGCCCCGCGCGCCTGCATATAAGGCGCCTTTCGGCTCATGCAGCACATCTCCCGCCAGGGCTGCGTCGCGTGCGATATAGGGCGGGTTGATCAGGATGAGGTCGAACGGCCCGGCGACCCCCTCCCCCCAGTCACCCAGGCGAAAGGACGCGCGGGTGCCCAGCCCAAGCCGCTCCGCATTGCCCTTCGCCACAGCCAGCGCGGCGGGAGAGATATCCACGCCAAGCCCTATCGCATCCGGCCATTGATCGAGTGCCGCCAGCAGCAGCGCGCCCGATCCAGTCCCCAGATCAAGGATGCGGGCAGGAGCGCGGCTGCGGAAATGGTCAATCGCCGCTTCGATCAGCGTTTCCGTGTCGGGCCGGGGGATGAGGACATCGGGTGTGACATGAAGTCTGATGGTCCAGAAATCACGCGTGCCGGTGATGTAGGCGATGGGCTGTCCAGCGAGACGACGCTCGATCAAGGCATCATAGCCGGGCGGCACAGCCAATTCGCGCTGGCGGAGCAGAAGGTCGTTGCGATCCAGGCCAAGCGCGTGAGCGAGCAGCAGTTCAGCATCCAGACGGGGCGTATCGCTGCTTTGCTCAAGACGGGCGGCCGCATCGCGCAGCGCCTGCGCAATGCTCACCCGATGCCGTCCAACTGGGCGAGGCGGGCCGCTTCATCCTCAGCGATCAGCGCGTCGATAATTTCCGAGAGGCCCGGCCCTTCGAGAATTTCCGGCAGGCGGTGCAGGGTGAGATTGATGCGGTGGTCCGTGACGCGGCCCTGCGGGAAATTATATGTACGGATGCGCTCTGAACGATCTCCTGAGCCCACCATCGCCTTGCGCGCGCCAGCCTGCTCGCTCTGCGTGCGTTCGCGCTCGGCCTCGTAAAGGCGGGCGCGCAGCACTTGCATCGCCTTCGCCTTGTTCTTGTGCTGCGATCGTTCGTCCTGCTGCGTCACCACTATGCCGGAGGGGAGATGGGTGATGCGCACGGCGCTGTCGGTCGTGTTGACATGCTGGCCGCCTGCGCCCGACGCGCGGTAAATGTCGATCTTGAGGTCGCTGTCCGCGATCTGGACGTCCACCTCCTCCGGCTCGGGCAGCACGGCGACTGTCGCGGCAGAGGTGTGGATGCGCCCGCCGCTTTCGGTGACGGGGACACGCTGGACCCGATGGACGCCGCTTTCGAACTTGAGCTTGGCGAAAACGCCTGCGCCGGTGACGCTGGCGACGACCTCCTTGAAGCCGCCTACTTCGGCTGCGTTGGCGGAGATCATCTCCATCTTCCAACCCTGCGCGTCGGCATAGCGCTGATACATGCGAAACAGGTCGCCCGCGAACAGCGCGGCTTCATCGCCGCCAGTGCCCGCGCGGATTTCCAACATCGCTGGGCGTGCGTCCGCTGCATCCTTGGGCAGCAGTTGCAGTGCCAGAGCGCGTTCAGCCTCGGGCAACTGACCCTTGATCAGCTGCATCTCCTCCTGCGCCATTTCGCGCATGGCGGCATCGGCGTCGGCATCCTCGCCACCCGCCATATATTCGAGCGCTCGAAGCTCCTGCCGCAACCGCCGCACCTCATGCGCAGCCTTTGCCACCGGCTCGAGCTCGGCATATTCCTTGGACAGCCGAACGAACTCCTCGGGCGCGAGGTCGGCACGCGTCATCGACGCCTGCACCTCGTCCCGGCGCGCCTCGATCTGCGCGATGCGTTCGGCGGAAATGTGCATCAGATGGCCGTCAGCTTCTCGACCAGAGCTGTAAGCGGCACCGCCTGTTGCTCGCCCGAACGCAGGTCGCGCAGCGCCGCTTCACCGCGCGCCAATTCATCCTCACCGAGGATGATCGCCCAGACAGCGTCGGAAGCATTCGCCCGCTGCATCCGCTTTTTCATGTTACCGCGATAACCCATGTCGCAGGCCACCCCCGCACGACGCAGATCAGCGATGATGCCGGTCGCTTTGGCTTCGGCCGCTTCGCCCATCGGGATGACCGCTACATGGGGCTTGTCGAGTTCAGGCGCCTCGATCAGCATCGCCAGCCGCTCGATACCCGCTGCCCAGCCGACTGCGGGGGTGGAAGGCCCGCCGAGATTTTCGATCAGCCCATCATAGCGCCCCCCACCGAGCACCGTACCCTGCGCGCCCAGCCGATCGGTGATGAACTCGAACGCGGTGTGGCGGTAATAATCGAGCCCGCGCACCAGCCGGGCGTCGCGCTCCCAAGCGACCCCTGCCGCGTCAAGGCCCGCCGTCACCTTTTCGAAAAAGCTGCGCGCTTCATCGGTCAGATAGTCGTCGATATCCGGCGCGCTGTCCGCCACCGGGCGGTCGCGCGGGTCCTTGCTGTCGAGGATACGCAGCGGATTGCGGTGCAGACGGTCGAGGCTCTCTTCGGAAAGCTGATGGCGATGCGCTTCGAAATGCGCGACCAGAGCAGCACGCCAGGCTTCGCGGCTCTGCGCATCGCCCAGCGTGTTGAGGTTGAGCGTCACACCTTCCGAAACGCCCAGTTCGCGCAGCAGTTGGTCGGCGAAGATCAGCAATTCCACGTCCGCTCCAGCCTCGCCAGCGCCGATGATCTCGGCGTCGAGCTGGTGGAACTGGCGGAAGCGGCCCTTTTGCGGGCGTTCATAGCGGAATAGCGGGCCGTGGGTCGCGACCTTCAACGGCGCATATTGCTGCCACCCTTCGGTAACATAGGCACGCGCGATCCCGGCGGTGAATTCAGGGCGCAGAGTGATGCTGTCTCCGCCGCGGTCCTCGAACGTGTACATTTCCTTGGAAACGACGTCCGTGCTCTCGCCCAGCGAGCGGGCAAAGACGGCGGTGGATTCGAACACCGGCACTTCCACGCGCTGGAATCCATAGAGCCTGCGTACCCGGTCAAAGGTCGCGACGACATGGGCGAAGCGCTCCTGGAACGCCTCGCTTGTACCACCCAGCATGTCCTGCGTACCGCGCACCGGACGCGGGGTTTCGATTTTTGCCATGGGGAAGCGCCTTTAGCGGCAAAGAAGGTCCATGGAAACGCGCTTTTTTGTCACATTATGTCGCAACCTCTCTTGGGGGGTGGACGGTGCCATCCGGCCTCGCCATGCTGGCTTCATAAGGCTTTCCAGCCTCATCCTTTTTCGGAGATTGCCATGATCCGCAGCCTTGCTGCCGCTCTTCTGCTTTCCACCGCGATTGCCAGCCCCCTGTTTGGTCAGGACGCCGTAAGGTCAAAGCCAACCGCCCTGCCCGTCAACTATGCCAGCCCCGCGCCACGCGATGTCCCGTATCCGGGCGGCACCATCCGCCTGGAGGTCGATGCCAGCGACACGGTGCAGCGCATCTTCCGCGTCAGGGAAACCATTCCCGTAGCCGCTGCGGGTCCGATGACGCTGCTGATGCCGCAATGGCTGCCCGGCAATCATGCCCCGCGCGGGCAGATTGAAAAGCTTAACGGCCTGACCTTCACCGCGGGTGGCAAGCCGCTGGCGTGGAAGCGCGATCCGCTCAACGTCTATGGCTTTGTCATCGATGTGCCGCAGGGCACGAAAGAGGTGGTGGCACAGTTCCAGTTCCTGTCGGCCACCCAATCCAACCAGGGCCGCGTGGTCGTGACGCCCAAGATGCTGAACATCCAGTGGGAGTCGGTGTCACTGTACCCGGCGGGTTATTACACCCGGCGAATTCCGGTGCAGGCAACGGTCACCTATCCCGACGGCTGGCAGGCGGCGACGGCGCTGCGGGGACGCAAGAGCGGATCGACGGTCGCCTATGACACGATCGACTATGAAGCGCTGCAGGATTCGCCGGTATTCGCCGGACGCTATTTCAAGCCGGTCGATCTCGGTCATAATGTCACGCTCAACATGATGGCCGATGACGCCGATGAGCTGGAAGCGAAGCCCGACCAGATCGCCAAGCACAGAAAGCTGGTCGATGAAGCGGGCGCGCTGTTCGGCGCCTATCATTTCGACCATTATGATTTCCTGCTGGCCATCACGGACGAGATGGGCGGCATCGGCCTGGAGCATCATCGATCGTCGGAAAATCAGGTGGAGCCCGGCTATTTCAAGAAATGGGGTGATGGCGAAGCGCTGCTGGACCGCAACCTTCTGCCGCATGAATTCACCCATAGCTGGGACGGCAAGTTCCGCCGCCCCGACCTGCTCTGGACGCCCGACTTCAACGTGCCGATGCAGGACAATCTGCTGTGGGTCTATGAAGGGCAGACGCAATTCTGGGGCTATGTACTGGGCGCGCGTTCGGGCCTGTTCACCAAGCAGGAGACGCTGGACGCCTACGCCCATATCGCGGCCAAGCTGGACACGACGCGCGGCCGCGAATGGCGGCCGATGGAGGACACCACCCACGACCCCATCATCTCTGCCCGCCGCCCCAAGGGCTGGTCAAGCTGGCAGCGGTCGGAGGACTATTATAATGAAGGGCTGATGATCTGGCTGGAGGCCGACGCGATCATCCGTCGGCAGACCAAGGGCGCAAAGGGCCTGGATGATTTCGCCAAAGCCTTTTTCGGTATCAACCCGGGTGACTGGGGGCAGGTCGTCTATAATCGCGGCGACGTTATCAAGACGCTGAACGCCGTCGCCCCCTATGACTGGACCGGCTTCTTCGACAAATATGTGGACAGCACCACCCGCGAAACGCCCAAGGGCGGTTTCGCCTTGGGCGGATACAAGCTCGTCTATGGCGACACGCCCAACGCCTTCACCAAAGCGGCCGAGGGCAAGAATCTCGACCAGAGCTTCGGTATCGGCCTGATCGTGAAGGGTGATGGAGAGATTTCCAACGTCGTCTGGGACAGCGCCGCCTTCAAGGCCGGACTGGTCACCGGCGCGAAGATCGTCGCGATCAACGGCGACGAATATTCCGCCGACGTCTTCAAGGCGGCATTGAAGGCGGCAAAACCGATGCAGTTGATCGTCAAACAGGATAAATACTATCGCACTTTGACGCTCGCATATTCAGGCGGGCTGCGCTATCCGCGCCTCGAAAAGACAGGAGAGGGTGAAGGCAGCCTGGACCGGCTGCTCAAACCGAAAACATGAATCACCCGTAACGCCAACGCGTATCGAAAAAGGCTTGAAGTCCATGAATATCGAACTGATCCCGGTCGGCGACGATCCGCCCAACAGCCTCAACGTCATCATCGAGGTTCCCGTGGGTGGCGAGCCCGTCAAATATGAGTTCGACAAGGCATCGGGCGCGCTGTTCGTCGACCGCATCCTGCACACGCCGATGCGCTACCCCGCCAATTACGGCTTCGTGCCGCACACCCTGTCGCCCGATGGCGATCCGCTCGACGCGCTGGTGATCGCCCGCTCGCCGTTCGTGCCCGGCTCGGTCGTGCGCGCGCGCCCGATCGCGGTCCTCAATTTGGAAGATGAAGCGGGCGGCGACGAAAAGCTGGTCTGTGTGCCCGATAACAAAACCTTCCCTTATTATAGCGACGTCGATGAGAAGGACGATCTGCCCGGCATCGTGATGGAGCAGATCGAGCATTTCTTCACCCACTATAAGGATCTGGAAAAGCAGAAGTGGGTGCGCGTCGGCACTTGGGGCGGCGCGGAAGACGCCCGCCGCATCACTCTGGAAGCGATCGAACGCTACAAGGATGAGAAGAAGGCGGCGTAACAGCCACTTCGGTGAACTAAAGGGCCGCGCAGGAAATATCCCGCGCGGCCCTTTTTCATTTCAGCATTCGAATCAGCGAGCGGCCGGTCAGATAAGCCGATCCGCCTCCAGCGCCGCCGCCAGCGAATCGCGGCCGCGCGGCAGGCGCGCATGAAGCCGGGCGTCGGCTTCCGCCAAGCGCTCGACACCCGTAGTCAGTTGCTCCTCCGGCAAGGTGAAAGGCAGGCGCAGGAAGCGTTCGAATGCACCGCTGACACCGAAGCGGGGTCCCGGCGCGACCCGCACGCCATGGCTTTCGGCAATTGCGGCCAAAGCCGTGGCTTCGGCGCGCGGCAGTTCGGCCCAGAGCGAAAGACCGCCCGCTGGCGCTTCAACGCGCCACTGGGGAAGATGCTTTTCGATCTGCCCAATCAGATGATCGCGCCGGGCGCGCAGCAGGTCGGCGCGCGGTCCCAGCCCTTCCTCCGCATCGATCAGCTGTGCGACCGCCAATTGCTCGACCACGGGGCTCGCCATGTCCATCGTCGTGCGCAACCGCCCTAGCGCGGCGATCGTCTGCGGATCGGCGCGTATCCAGCCGACGCGCAGGCCGCCCCAGAATATCTTGCTGGCCGAACCCATGGTGATGACCTGACGACCCGAAGGATCATGGATCGCCACCGGCGGCGGCGCAGGGAAGTCGAGCCCCATCGCGACCATCGTCTCGTCGATGATCAGCGGCGTGTGGCTGCGGGTGGCTGCGGCGACCAGGGCGCGACGGGTCGCCGGGTCCATGCTGCGGCCGGTCGGGTTGTGGAAATCGGCGATGACATAGGCAAAGCGCGGGCTCGTCTGCCTGAAAGCTGCGTCCATGGCGTCAATGTCCCAGCCCTGCGCGGGCAGACCGACGGGTACCGGCACGACATGGGCGCGCTGCAACGCCTGAATGACATTATGATAGGTCGGATGGTCGATCACCGCCCGGTCTCCGGGCCCGGTCAGCCATTGCAGCAATAGCGCGAAGCCCTGCTGCGCCCCATTGGTGACGATGATCTGGTCGGGGCTGGTAGGACAACCCCGCCGTTCGAACTGGGCCGCGATGGCGCGCCGCAGCAGCGGCAGCCCTAACGGATCATAGCCCAACTCGCCCAGAAATGCAGGCAGTGCCTCGACCGCCGCCTGACAAGCGCGGCCGACGCCCGGCGCGGCGGGCAAAGCTGCATGGGTCCAATTGAGGATGTTGCCATGCGAGACCATGTCGATCTCCGGCATATCCGGTTCAATCCGGCCGGGCGGCAGGCGTGTGACGCTGCCCGATCCCTGGCGACTTTCCAGATAGCCTTCGTCGCGGAGCCGGTCGAAGGCCGCAGCTATGGTCGTGCGGCTGAGGCCCAGCGCAGCAGCCAGTTCCCGTTCGCCCGGTAGCCGGACATTGAGCCCGACGCGGCCGTCCAGCACCAGCATCCGCAGCGCTTGGGCCAGTTGGCGGTAGGCGGGCTCGGCACTCTCCTCCACCCGCCAGGCACCCAGCAACCTGAGCAGAGAGGGAGGACGGAGGGCAGAAGTGGACATGGCCAAAACTCTTTTCGTAGCGCAATGAAAGTCCACTTACCTGCAAATGGCTGTTTTGTAAAAGGCCATTCACCGGCACATCCTTCGGACGACCCTTGCCCCCTGACCGGCCAGCAGGAGCCCGCTGGCCGGTCCTTTTCGCGTCAGTTGGCGATGAATCGGATCGACGCGCTGGACACCCAGCCGCTGACGCAGGGACCGTCATAGCGTTGCCTGCGCTCGACCGGTTCGGACAGGCCGCAATCAGCGGGAGCAGGTGGTTGAACGACCACTCCCAGCCATTTCTGGTCCAGGCTGCGCGTGCAAATATGGGCACGCCCGCCTTCCGCCAGACGGCCAACTTCCTGCGCTTCGGCGAAGGGAGCAGCGCGGATCGCAAGGCCCCGCGCCCCGACACGCACCGCCTGCCCCATCGCCCCGCAGGCGTCGAGCCGGGGACCATCTTCACCGATGGTGACGGGACGCGTAATCTTCGCCTCCAGCCGGGTTTCGGGCATGTCATCGCGCGGCGCGCCCGCGATTGAACTGTTGGGCAGATCCTCCAGCACGTCGCTGCTGTCCGAGCAGGCGCCAAGCATCAGAAGCAGAGGAAGAAGGGCGCGCATCGCCGCCTGATAAACCCCCGCGCGCTCAAGCGATAGATGCCATGTTTCGCTTTAGTTTCGCGGCCGCTTTCCCTATATGCTGGCCATGAGCGAGGAAAGTCTAAGCAGCCCGAACAGCAACGCCTACGGCGCCGACAGCATCAAGGTCTTAAAAGGCCTCGACGCCGTACGCAAACGGCCCGGCATGTATATCGGCGACACCGACGACGGCTCCGGTCTGCATCATATGGTGTTCGAGGTCAGCGACAACGCGATCGACGAGGCTCTGGCCGGTCATTGCGATCGCATCCTGATCACTCTTAACCCCGATGGGTCGGTCAGCGTCGAGGATAATGGCCGCGGCATCCCCACCGGCATCCATAAGGAAGAGGGCGTTTCCGCCGCCGAGGTCATCATGACCCAGCTGCACGCGGGCGGTAAGTTCGAGAATACGTCGGACGACAACGCCTATAAGGTTTCAGGCGGCCTGCATGGTGTGGGCGTTTCCGTGGTGAACGCGCTCAGCGAGTATCTCGACCTCAATATCTGGCGGGACGGCAAGGAGCATTATATGCGCTTTGCCTATGGCGATGCTGTCGCGCCGCTCAAGATCGTCGGCGATGCGCCCGAAGGAAAGAAGGGTACACGCGTCACCTTCCTCCCCTCGACGGAGAAGGTGCCCGGCGATGGCGGCACGTTCAAAAATCATACGGAGTTCGACTTCGACAAGCTGGAGCATCGCTATCGCGAGCTGGCTTTCCTGAACTCCGGCGTGCGGCTGTTCCTGATCGATGCGCGGCATGAGGAGAAGAAGGAAGTCGAGCTATTCTACGAAGGCGGCATCGCGGCCTTCGTGAAGTGGCTGGACCGCAACAAGCAACCGCTGATGCCTGATCCCATCGCGATTTCGGGCAGCCGCGACGACGTGACCATCGATGTCGCGTTGGAGTGGAACGACAGCTATTATGAGAATGTCCTCTGCTTCACGAACAACATCCCGCAGCGTGATGGCGGCACGCACCTCGCGGCCTTCCGCGCGGCGCTGACCCGCACCCTCAACAACTATGCCGACAAGTCGGGCATGTTGAAGAAGGAGAAGGTATCGCTGACCGGCGAGGATATGCGCGAGGGGCTGACCGCCATCGTGTCGGTGAAGCTGCCCGATCCCAAATTCTCAAGCCAGACCAAGGACAAGCTGGTCAGCTCCGAAGTGCGCCAGCCGCTCGAAAGCCTGATGGCCGACAAGATGGCCGAATGGCTGGAAGAGAACCCCAATCACGGCAAGATGATCATCCAGAAGGTGATCGACGCTGCTGCCGCTCGCGAAGCCGCGAAGAAGGCGCGTGAACTGACCCGGCGTAAAGGCGTGATGGACATCGCATCGCTGCCCGGCAAGCTGGCCGACTGTCAGGAGCGTGATCCAGCCAAGTCCGAACTCTTCCTGGTCGAAGGTGACTCGGCAGGCGGTTCGGCCAAGCAGGGGCGCAACCGGCACAATCAGGCGATCCTGCCGCTGAAGGGCAAGATCCTCAACGTCGAGCGCGCGCGATTCGACCGGATGCTGTCGTCCAAGGAAGTCGGCACGCTGATCCAGGCGATGGGCACCGGTATCCGCGACGACTTCAATCTGGAAAAGCTGCGCTATCACAAGATCGTCATCATGACCGACGCCGACGTCGACGGCGCGCATATCCGTACGCTGCTCTTGACCTTCTTCTACCGCCAGATGCCCCAGATCATCGAGGCAGGGCATCTCTATATCGCCCAGCCACCGCTCTATAAGGCGACGCGGGGCCGATCGGAAGTGTACCTCAAGAATGAAGCGGCGCTGGAAAATTACCTGGTCGACAATGGCGTCGAGTCCATGGCGCTGGAAACGACCGGCGGCATGCGTTCGGGCGAAGACCTGCGCCACCTGATCGAACATGCGCGCCGGATGCGGGCGGTGATGCGTTATGTACCGCGCCGCTACAATCCCGCGATCATCGAGGCGCTGGCGATCAACGGCGCGCTCGATCCGGAACTCAGCCCTGATGGGCAGGCCGAGCGTCTGACCAACACGGTCAAGTGGATGGACGCGCAGGACAATGAAGGCAGCTGGAGCGGCCGCATCGCCGAAGAGGGCGGCTTCCACTTCGAACGACTCTGGCGCGGCGTTACCGACCATCACATGATCGAACATGGCTTCATCGGATCGGCGGAGGCGCGCAAGCTGCACGCCATCGCGGCCGAGGAAGCAGACAGCTATCGCACCACCAGCCGCCTGGTGACGGCGAAGGCCGCCGCAGCCGCGGAGGAAGCAGGCGACGATGATCTGCCGGTCGTATCGAAGGGCGCCGTGTCCGTCACCCGACCAAGCGAATTGCTGGAAGCGGTGCTAACTGCCGGACGGAAGGGCCTGGCGATCCAGCGTTACAAAGGCTTGGGCGAAATGAACGCGGAACAGCTTTGGGAAACCACGCTGGACCCCGACAACCGCTCCATGCTGCGGGTAGAGGTGGAGCAAGCGGACGTCGCCGACGAGATCTTCACCCGCCTGATGGGCGACGTCGTCGAACCCCGGCGCGAGTTTATTCAGGACAATGCGTTGAACGTCGCCAATCTGGACGTCTGATCTGATGACAGGTGAAGCGGCTAATTCAGCCGCTTCACGTTATCAGCCGAACTGCGGTCAATGACCATTTCTTGTTACCGCCCGGCAGGTCGCACGTATTGGTGATGGTAGCGTTGCCGCTGAAGGAGAGGCGTAGGCCGACCATCTGGAAGCAATTCAGCGACATGCCTGAGGTGCCGTTGAACGTCAGCGTATCGTTCGGGAAATAGAAGGCCCCGCTCAGCGTCGAATTGGAATTGCCATTGATCTGGCAACATTGATTGCTCGCCGCCGCCCGGCTGTCCCGATAGATGGTGATGCCAATATAGGTGCCACTGGTCGATTGCGTAAGATCAACCTCGGCGCCGCCGTTGATGTCCATCGTCGCAAAGCTGTTCGCATTGTTCGGCGTCGTGCTGGTGAGCACGAACGTACAACCCAAACAGGTAAGATGCCCCTGAGCGCCCACCTGCAGACCCGCATTGTTCGCGCCGTCTGCTAGATAGTAGGTGCCAGACGACAGTTTAAGCGTGCCTTGCACATTGATGGTGCCATAGCAGCCGGGTGGATAAAAAGCTCCACTGCTGTCATCAACATTCGCGCCCGACGCGATATCGATGACCTTCCAATTGCTACCATTCTTGCACTTCCCATTAGAGACATCGCTTGTGCTTGGATCCAAGTTGGTGCCCGCAAAAGGATCGGTCAACGCGGCGTGGTTGGGCATGAGGAGGGTGCCGCTGGCGTAGGCGGTCGATGGAGGAATCCCGCCCATTGCCACGATCGGCGAGACTTTCACCGTAGGCTGGCCGTTCACATTGACCGCGTTCGTGGCGATCGAGTTGGTTCCTGCGCCGCATCCCAGATCCAGGCTCGAATTGCCCGCGAAAGTGATGCCGGTGTTGTTGCCGCTTTCCTTGGCGAGGAAGCACACCTTTCCATCGGAAACGACAGCGGCCCGCGCTTCGGCGGCTACGTCGGAGGAGGAGCGGCCGAACAAGGCCATCAGAAGCGTAGGCTGCGTGCTTACCAGCCGCACATACATGGCCGAGGTATAGGTGGTGCCGCCGCTGGTATAGGCGCCCGGGGTTATCGTCGCGGTGGCCCCTGGCACAAGAGCGTTCTGCGTCAGCGCCTTGTTCGCCTGAGCGGTGGCAGTGCTATTTGTCTGGTCCTGATAGAGCGAATAGGCGCCGGCCATGGCCGCCGAATCCGCCTCGCGCTGCAATTCCCGCTTCACATGCGCCAGCTGCATCGTATGCACGCCAAGCCCTGCAGCGCCGATCACGACGGGAAGCGCCAATGCGGTGAGCATGAGCGCGTTGCCCCGCGCGTCGGACCACAGTTGGCGAAGACGGGAAAAGCGGTTGAGGAATGGCATGGACAGGTCCTCGGCTTCAGCTGATGACATAGGCTCTGCGGGTCTCCGAGAGCGCGATGGTCTTGCTGCCGATCACATAATTTATCGACACATTATAACCCATCGTTATGGTGACATAGCTCGGCGTTCCGCTGGTGAACGTGACCGTTGGTGCAACGATTTTCGCCGGATTCATGCCGAATTGCTTGGCCGTTATTCTAGCCTTGATGTCGGCTTCGCTCGGCTTGGGCCAAGTTGTCGCATATCGCGCCGCGTCTTCGACGGTGCTGCGGAGCCCTGCCTGAGCGTAGAAGAAGATGCCCAGCGTCGGAATGGCGATCAGCATGCCGAACAACACCGGCGCGACGAGCGCGAATTCGAGCAGGCCGACGCCACGGCAGGCCCGCACAAGCTGATGGAGCAGACGGAAGAACCTCATTGGATTCTCAGAACGCCAGTGACGGAGATGGGGATGACGCCGTTAGAATTTCCAAACAGACGCGTCAGCGGACTCAGGGCAAAAGATGGTGTGAAATTGGTCGAAATCTGGATCTGCGTATAGCGCGCGACTTCGCCGGACGCGCAGGGACTGGAACTTGTGTTCCAGCTGGTCTCCGTTCCTCCACATTCAAGCGTTTGCGTGACCGTCACCGCACTGGTCGGGACATCCGCCTGTGCCGCCGCCTGCGCCTTTATATCGCTCGCGGCAGTGGTCGGACC
>Ga0105148_100062_pt1 | contig 17043 bp, 18 predicted proteins | sample RS_199metaG_FD_91502 | JGI IMG/M metagenome (GOLD analysis project Ga0105148, IMG submission 91502) | Switchgrass associated microbial communities from Austin, Texas, USA, to study host-microbe interactions - RS_199 metaG | ecosystem: Host-associated > Plants > Roots > Rhizosphere | place: USA... | reverse complement strand
CTTTTAGTCGGAATAGCCCCTCCCTCGGGAGGGAGGGGCTATTCCAACTAAAAGGTCGCCTGCGAAGCAGCCGGGGCGGCACTCTCAGCAGCAGCCACCGGCGCAGGGGAAGCCTTGATCGCCACAGCCCGCGTGGCGACCTTCGCCCCAGGCATCGCCGACTGAAGGTTCGTCACGACAACCCGGTCACTGGGCGACAAGCCCGCCCGGATAATGCGCAGGCCATCCACCACCGGCCCCAGCTCGACCGGCTTGGCGGAAACGCTGTCATCCTTGCCGACGACCAGTACCGTCTTGCGCGCCTGGTCGGACTGAACGGCTTCGTCCGGGATCAGCAGGGCGTTCACCTTCCCGCCATTGGCGAGGCGCATGTTGCCGAACATGCCGGGCGTCAGGAACATGTCGGGATTGGCGAACACCGCGCGGATGCGGATCGTGCCGGATCGCGGATCAAGGCCGTTGTCCGTGAAGTCCAGACGGCCCTTGTGGCGATAATCGGCTTCATCCTGCAACCGCACCTCGACCGCGCCCGCGCCGTCCTTGTCGCGCTGGGACTTGAGGTACAGCGCTTCGGACGCGTCGAAGTTGAAATAGATGGGATCAAGCTTGTTGATCGTGGTCAGCAATGTCGCGCCCGTGCCTTCCGCGCCGGACACCAGATTGCCGATATCCACCCGCCGGTCGGACACGCGTCCCGATATGGGCGCGCGGACCTGCGTGAACTCAACCTCCAGCGCCCGCTGACGCTCGCGCGCCTGCGCCGCCGCCAGTGCCGCCTGAGCGGCCTGCAGGCGGGAGCGCAGGGCATCGACCTCGCTGGCCGAAACGGCTTCGTCACCCGTAAGCCGCTGGACCCGCTTATAGTCATTCTGTGCGAGCAGCAGCGTGCTACGTGCGCTGGCGCTATTGGCGCGGGCCTCTGCCAGCGCGGCCAGGAAGGGGCGCTGGTCGATGGTAAAGAGCAGCTGCCCCGCCTTCACATAGTCGCCGTCCCGGAAATGGATCGCCGTCACCGAACCGGACACGCGCGGGCGGATGTCGACCGTCTGGCTCGGCGCGAACCGGCCGACATAATCATCCCATTGCGTGACCGCGCGGCTGAGCGGGGTGGCGATACCCACCACCGCCAGGGTCGATGGCGCGGCCTGCGCCTGCGGGCGATCGATCATCTTCCATCCGATGCCGCCGAGGACGACCAGCGCAATCGCCGCGATGGCGGCATGGCGCTTGCGTCCCCGCAGCAGGGGAGACGACACCGCATTGCGGCTGTCGGCGTCGATGGGCTTGTGCATGTTCATGCGAAACTCCTGACCTTCGGGCTGCCGCGCATGGCGGCGATGGTGGCGAGCAGCCGTTCGAGATGGGCTTCGGTGAACCCGGCGGACCGAAAGGCGGATATGCGGCGGGAATGGACATCATAGCTGCGGTGCCATGCTTCGACCGCGATCTGGCGCAGCGCTTCCAGCCGCTTGTCGGCCAGCCGGGGGTCCGGCTTTTGCCCGAAGATCAGCCGCTGCAACCGCGTCCAGCGGCCGGGTTCGCGCAGCGTCGCCAGGCTGTCCTGCCGGGCCAGCTGCACAACCTGCCACTCCAGCGGAGAGAAGCTCGCGTCTTCGGCCTTTGCCCCGGCTGCCTTCAGCGTCGGACTGTGAAGGGCTCCCCCCACGCCGCCTTCAGCCAGGAATATGTCTGAACGATAGACCATGATCTCGTCCCCTGTTTGTCGAAGGCGGCGCCGCAAGGCGCGTGGGTACGCGCCGCGAAATCGCCGACTTCGCGAATGGAAAAACGACCGCCCTGCGCCCGCGCGTCATTGCGTCGCGAGCCGCCAGTGTTGTCCAATGATGAAAAGGAACGGCCTGCCTCTCCGAACGGCCGCGCCTATGCCGTCAGCGACGGCAATCCCTGTCTTGCATTCGACCTCCCAATGAATGTCGAATTAGCTACCACATGGTATATAATGTGGCGCAGCCGATCGTCAAGTCGCTTTGTGTACCGATCGGTCTTTTTTATTAAGTCGCAGAAATTACAATGATATTACGCACTCGGCCACATGGCCAGCGCGGTATCGACCAGCTCGGCCAAGCGGTCTTCCGACACCCCCGCGCCTGCCTGAACCGCCAGACCTTGAAGCATCGTGGCCAGGTAAAGGGCAAGCGCCTTCGGATCGACGCACGGCTGCAGATCGCCTTCCTCCCGCGCCCGTTCGAACCGCTCGACCAACGCGCGGTCGGATGACGCCCGCCGCGCCAGAATTTCATCGCGGATACATTCGGCATGCTCCGTATGGGCCACCGAACTGATGACCCCCATGCACCCCTTGGGATCTGCGTTGCCGCACTGCATGGCCAGCGCGCCCTTCAGCAGCCGTTCCGCGACCTGCTTGGCCGTGGGCGCTTCCAGCGCCGACTTCACATAACAGAGCTTGTCCCGCTCATAGAGGTCGAGCGCCTTGCGGAAGAGCGATTCCTTGTTGCCGAAACAGGCATAAAGGCTCGGCTTGGTGATGCCCATCGCCTCGGTAAGCTCGGCCAGCGACGCGCCTTCGTAACCGCGACGCCAGAATATCTCCAGCGCGGCGGCCAGCGCCTTGTCCGGATCAAACTCGCGCGGACGGCCTCTGGCGGGGGCGAATTCGGTTTTCATACCGATCAGTATATAGATGTCCCGGCGGATTGCTCAAGGGCGCCGTTGCATAACCCATGGCAAGCCCGTTGCGCCCCGTTCCTACACCTGCCAAGAGGCCCGCCCCGAAATTCGTTTAACTCGATGGTTCCTTCATGCATTCGCCTCGCTCGATCGGCATAGATTTCGGCACGACCAACTCCGTCGTCGCGCTAGGCAGCCCCGGCGGCGATGCGCCAACGGTCGATTTCGCCGCTCCAGACGGTTCCGCGTCCATCTTCCGCTCCGCCCTCTGCTTCTGGGAAGATCACGCAGTTCCTGGCGGCATCGCGCGCGAAGCTGGCCCTTGGGCCATCGCCGAATTTCTCGAATATCCCCAGGGCAGCCGCTTCCTGCAATCCTTTAAGTCGGTCGCCGCCAGCCGCGCATTCGAGCACGCAACCATCTTCGAAAAGCGCCTCCGTTTCGAGGAGTTCGGCGCGATTTTCCTCAACCGCCTCCGCGCCCATGCCGGGGAGGCGCTGAAGGCGCTGCCGCCGCGCGTCATTGTCGGCCGTCCCGTCCGCTATGCGGGGCAGCGTCCAGACAGCGCCCTGGCGCGGCAGCGCTACGACCTCATGTTCGCCGCGCTCGAACGGGAAGTGCACTATGTCTATGAGCCGCTCGGCGCTGCTTTCAGCTTCGCCGCCAGGCTGAATGAACCCGCAACCTTACTCGTCGCCGATTTCGGCGGCGGCACCAGCGACTTCTCGGTTGTGCGGATTGGGGAGCCGGGCGTGAAGCAACGCTGCACCCCGCTCGGCTCTGCGGGTATCGGCATCGCTGGCGACCGCTTCGATTATCGCATCATGGACAAGTTGGTGCTGCCGATGCTGGGCAAGGGCGGAACCTATATGTCGATGGGCAAGCGGTTGGAGATACCGGCTGGTCACTTCGCGGATTTCGGCGACTGGTCTCGCCTCGCGCTGATGCACAACCGCCGAACCCTTGCCGAACTGCAGAAGCTCCAGCGAGCGGCGGACGATCCCGCGACGATCAGCCGGATGATCGCTGTGGTGGAAAATGAACTCGGCTACCCGCTTTACGACGCCGTTGGCCGGCTGAAGCGCCTGCTTTCAACCGACGAGCAGGCACATTTCCATTTCGACAGCGCTGGCGTGCGAGTGGAAGCGGATGTCAGCCGCGCAGAGTTCGAGCAGTGGATCGCGCCCGACCTCGACCGCATCGGCGCGACCATCGATACTGCGCTCGCCAATGCAGCTTTGGGGGCCGATGCGATCGACCATGTCTTCCTGACCGGCGGATCGTCATTGATCCCCGCCGTACGCCGCCTGTTCGAACAGCGTTTCGCGGGCGAGCGGATCGCGAGCGGTGATGAACTGACATCCATCGCGCACGGGCTGGCTTTGATCGGACAGGAAGCCGACATCAGCCAATGGTCTGTCGCCACCGCGGCAGAAACAGATCAGGCATGATCCGCCGCGTCAGCGGTCTTGGTCCATCATATCCATGAAATTGCGCGCCGCTTCCTGATCGGCAGGATCGTCAAAGGCGTCGAGGTCTGGTGCCGAGCCTAGCAGGAACAAGAGCGACCAAAGCGCGAACCGCCGCCCCCGGTCTGTCTCCAACCCGAAATCGACCCGCATCTTCTCCACGCCCGCTGCGATGGCGGTGGGGGGGACGGAGTCCAGATCGGCAGAACCGAAATAGCGGTGAAGCTGATCGTCGAAATCCATATGCGCCCTCTCGTCCGGTCCTGGGAGCCGCAGAATGCCTCTAGGACAATATGGCTGCGATCCCCGCGCGGGCTATCTGGGCGTCCTGGTCGGACTTCACGCCCGAGACGCCCACCGCGCCCACGAAATCGCCCTCCACGATAATGGGAACGCCGCCCTCCAGCATCGCCTGCAGCGCGGGAGCAGTCAGCATCGACAGGCGGCCATTGAGGATAAGGTCTTCATAGACCTTGGACTCCCGACGGCCGAGGATGGACGTTACCGCCTTTGCAGGCGCCATATGCGCGGTGCTGGCAGCGGCGCCGTCCAGGCGGATCAGGCCGAGCAGATGGCCTCCGTCATCGACCACAGCTATCGACACAGCCCAGCCATTGGCGAGCGCCTCCGCCTCTGCTGCGGCCAAAATGGCCTTCACATCTTGCGCCTCTAGGCTGTGCTTCGTCTTCATCGATCGATCCGTTCATTCACGCGGTGAAGCCGCGCTTTAGCACCCAAGACGCATCTTGCCAGCGTCATAACGCGGGTGCAGGCAGAGTTTCGACCGCGGATACCGGCATGGTCAGGACGATCGGCTTTTCCGCACCGAAAGATTGAACAGCGATCCTCACATCGCCTGCCGCTGTCAAATCGGACAAGGGAATCTCGACCGATAGGACATCTCCGTCCTGCACCTGCCACGGAGCCGCGATGCTTCGCCCGTTAGGTAACTGAACGGAGATATTCCTGACGCAGCTATAGGAAGAGCCCTTCATCGCCAGCCTGTTTTTCTGGCCCGTGATCAGGCGTTGACCAGGCACCAGCTGCCAGCTCTCGTCCTCCGGAAATTCCACCATGAATTCGGGTCCATCGAAGCGCTCAAACCCCCAGAAACCGTAGAGGCGTGCTGTGGCGGAACCTTTGAAATTTCCCGGATTGAACGGCGAGTCAAAGACATAGCCGCCCCTGTCCGCCCGGGCCACCACCGGCATATCTACCGGCCGCCCGTCCTTGTCGGGCAGCCGCAGCATCATGTCATGCGCATAGTCGGTGGCGAATACCAGTGGCGCTCCATCGACGCCGAACACCGCACCGGAGCGCGTTGCGCAGATCGGCGCATCGCTGCTCCTGCGCAGCGGTGGAGGCACATTTTTCTCGATCGCCGGCAGCGCTGCGACGAGTACGGACTTGGGCTTGCGGAAGGATGGCGCGCTATTCAGCAGCAGCGACATCGACCCGCCATTCTGAATGCCCAAGGCGGGCAGATAGTTAAACTCAGGATTGTTGAACGCGCCAAAGATGCGGGCAAGATCGCGCACCACTCCGATATAGGGGCTGTAAAAGCCATATCCGGCCTCCCTGGTGGCGCTTAGTTGCAGCGCCAGATCGGTGGGCGCGCCGATGATCGTTTCGGTCAGCGAATTGCTGTGAATGTCACCGAGCACCAGACTGTCCCTGTTTTCGACGAGGCAGGCAGCCTGAAACTCCACCACTCTCGCCAGGCAATCCGGGTTGAGCTTTACCGCAAGGCTGGAGGAAAGGACTGGCGCCACATTCCGCAGATATTCCGGATGCGTATTTTCCTGCGAGCGTATCCCCAAGATGAAGGCGTTGAGCCGGGTTCGATCCAGCGACGCCTTGTTGATGTCCTGCGTGACCCGGACAAATTCACCGGGTCTGCCACGGATAGCGTCAGAGATAGTGCCAAGATCGCCTCCCGTGTCCGGCACCATGAACAGCACCAGCTGTCGGGCATGGTCCGGCACCGTCAGCTTCAATATTCGCTTCTTTTCCTTCTGCTGCCACGTCTCCGCATTGCCTATCCAACTCTTGGGCGGCGGATTGGTCACGCCACGCAGAAAGGCCGAGATCAGCCGGTAGCGGACGGATTGATCGGGTGGCAGATTGGCCTCGATCCTGACGATGTCGCCTGTCGCCAGCGCCGGGACTTGGCCTATGGGCAGGGTACGCCCGGCACGGCTGACGCTGACGGAGAGTTCAGGACCGGCGAGATCGAAGGGCGCAGGGTCGGCGGCCGACGCGGGGGCGCTGGCCAGGCTTGCCACCATGACAAAAAGGCAAAGACGCGGCGACGGAGTTCGGCGGAAGGTCATGCTTTCTCCCTGCGCGGTGAAACGGCTCCGTCAAGACAAGCCGCTATCTTTTCGGCTTTTCCGCTCCGCAAGAAAGGCAGAACGCGTCAGAACAGGCGCGTCAATTCCCAAATGCCTTGTCCGGCAGCGGCGTCAATGCTGCGAACAGCTTATCCGCGACCTTTTCGACGCGCCTGCCTGCTATTTCCTGTTCCTGGCTCAAGGCATCAGCTTCATCCGTCCGCTGCTCGCTGGCGTGATTGCAGGCGGCGACGGCCAGCCCAGCCGCCAGGATCGCAAAGGTGGTTCGGGACATCGGAAGCTTTCCAAAGGTTTTCGGCCCAACGCCTTGTTGATGCTCCTCGTTCCACGCAGACAGGAAGCTTAGTCGGTCGGGGGTGCTTCGCGCCATTGCCCTTGGGCGATCCCGTCGAGGGTCCAGTCGCCGATCCGCCAGCGGACTAGCCGCAGTGTCGGATGACCCACGGCGGCAGTCATTCGGCGCACCTGCCGGTTGCGGCCCTCGCGGATCGTCATTTTTAACCAGGAGTCGGGTACGGTCTTGCGGAACCGGACCGGGGGATCGCGCGGCCATAGGGCGGGATCGTCGATCCGTTCGACCTGCGCAGGCAAAGTTGGTCCATCCTTCAGCCGGACGCCGCGCCGTAATGCTTCCAGCGACGCCTCTTCCGGTTCGCCCTCGACCTGCACGAGATAGGTTTTGGACATCTTGAAGCGGGGATCGGCGATCCGTGCCTGTAGCCGGCCATCGTCGGTCAGCAGCAACAAGCCTTCGCTGTCGAGGTCCAGCCTCCCAGCGGGATAGACGCCCGGCCGGTCGATATAGGCGGCGAGCGTAGGGCGGGCAGGCCCCGTGCTTTCGTCGGTGAACTGGCACAGGACGCCATAGGGCTTGTTGAAGAGGATGAGTGTCATGGCCTCAATCCTCATCCTCGAAGGCCAGGCTGCCCTGATCGACCAGAGCCTTGATCAGCATGACTGCCGGCCGTGAGGCCGCAAGGCGGGGATCCGGCCGCACGATAGGCGCGGCGGCCAATTGTTCCACGAGTGTGGCTGTGTCACCTTCCTGTTCGAAACAACGGCCGTCGACGAACAGCAGGACACCGCCGCCCTCCCGGATAAAGGCGAAGCGGCTGGCGGGATTGCGGCGGAGCGGCGTGCCTAGCGCGAGGAGGGCATCCACCTCCTGCTCATCGATAGGCTCGTCCGGCCGCCAATCGGTTTCGGCATATTTGGGCAGGCTGTTATACAGTCCGAACCAGCGGGCGAAGGCGTCGCGGTCCGATAATGCCTTCATCGTTATTTCATGCAGCCGGTCGAGGGCAGGACCGGTAATCTCGCCCGCATTGGCCTGAATCGCGAGGCCCGGGTCGGCATAGCGTTCCTCTTCGGTCAGTCCGTCCGCTTGATGCCCGCTCCAGCCTTCGACCAGCTCCGCGACGGACGGGGCGCGGAAACCGATGGAATAGGTCATACAGTCGTCGCTGACTGCGGTGCCATCATGCGCATAGCAAGGCGGGACATAGAGTATGTCGCCGGGCTCCAGAATCCATTCGTCGGCGGCGTCGAAGTCGGCGATCAGCCGCAGGTCTTCATGCGGCACGAGAGGCGTGGCGGAATTGCACCGCGGCCCCACTCGCCAGCGCCGCTTCCCCAACCCCTGAATCAGGAAGACGTCATATTGATCATAATGCGGCCCAACGCCGCCGCCTTCCGTCGCATAACTGACCATCACATCGTCGATCCGCCAATTGGGGATGAAGCGGAAGGGTTCGATCAGTTCTGCGACTTCGGGCGCATGATGATCCACGGCCTGCACCAGCAATGTCCAGGGGCTGTCCTCCAGTTCGCCGAAGCGCGCCTCCGCGAAGGGGCCGCTTTCCATCTTCAGGCCGGCTGCGCCTTGGGTGATCAGCCGGGATTCCACACCCTCTTCACAGGCCAGGCCCGCCAGTTCGTCCGGCTCCAGCGGATTGCGCCAGGCGCTCCAAGAATTGCGGATCAGCAGGGGACGCCTCTGCCAATAATCGCACAAGAAGAGATCGACGTCGAAACCGGGCATCTGCATTTTCTGCCCATGCGCCGCCCGGGGCGCTCTGTCAAAGCCGCTGACACCCGCAATGTGGAACATTGCTATTGCGAGTTGATATCAATCTCTTTAACGGCAGCATCATACACGATCGGGGGATTTCAGATGAAGACTGACGGCATTATGAAGATCGGCGTCGCTCTGGCGGCATTGGCGGCGGCCCACCCGGTCCTCGCCAATGAGACGGCCGCTCCTGACGATGCAGGCGCCAGCACGGATAGCATCGTGGTAACGGCGCGCGCGGGCACAAAGACCGAAACGCCGCCGATCCAGGTGCCGCAGCCGGTTACTGTCATCAGCGATCAGACATTTCTGTCGCAAGGCGCGATCAGCATCAGCGACACCGTCCGCTATGCCGCGGGGGTGACGGCAAATGCCTATGGCCGCGACACGCGCGTGGACAGCTTTGTCATTCGCGGGATCAGCGCGCAGCAGTTCCGCGACGGCATGCGGGATATTTTCAGCTATTATGCCAGCATCACCGCCGACCCCTACAATTTCTCGCAGGTAGAAATTGTGCGCGGCCCCGCATCGGTGCTGTTTGGTCAGGGCTCGATCGGCGGTCTGGTCAATCTCGTTTCCAAGACGCCGACCTTCCAGACGGGCGGCGAAGTTTCGGTCGTCTATGGCAGCCATGACCGGAAAGAAGCGATGGGCGACGTGAATGTCGCGCTGTCCGACACGCTGGCAGTCCGTGCGGTAGGCCGAGTCCGCGACGCCGACACTTATGTCGATCATGTCCGCGACGACCGCGTCTTTTTCTCGCCCTCCATCCGCTGGCAGCCGAGGCCGGATACCGACATCACGCTGCTTGGCCTCTACCAGAAGGACAAGAGCGGATCGACGTCTCAGTTCCTGCCTATCGTGGGCACTTTCCGTCCCAATCCCAACAATAGCGAAACGCTCGACCCCTATCTGTTCGTCGGCAAGCCGGGCTGGGACCGCTATGAAGGACGCATGCTTCAGGGTGGCGCGTCGCTGACCCAGCGCCTTGGCGACAATGTCCAGTTGAACGTGAAGGCCCGCTACATCGATAGCGATCTCACCTATTTCACGCATTATACCGACAGCTACACCAATCCCACCTACCCCTATCTGGATGCAGCCGGGCGCACGATCACCCTGTTGAACGAGGGCTCCTATGCCCGGATGAATGTTTTTTCGACCGACAACAACCTGCTATTCAAATTCAACACGGGATCGCAGATCGAACATAAGCTGCTGGTCGGCGTCGATTACAGCTGGAACGAAGTACGCAAGCGTGGCGGCTATGGTTCGGACATCATCGATCTCTACGACATCGATTATGACGCGCTCACCATCCCGCTGCTCGACGACTATTCTACGCGGGAATCGCAGAAGCAGCTTGGCGTCTATGTGCAGGACCAGCTTCGCATGTGGGATCGCGTATCGGTCGTGCTGGGCGCGCGGCGCGATCGCGTGAAAACGGCCGGTTCGGCGGTGAAGGACAAGGCCACGACCTTCCGCGCCGGGATCATCGGCGAAGTTGGCGCAGGCTTTTCGCCCTTCTTCAGCTATACCGAAAGCTTCCTGCCGATCGCCATGACGGTCGATGGCGGCGCACCGGCCAAGCCCCAGCGCGGCACGCAATATGAGGCGGGCGTCAAGTGGCAGCCGGAACCCAACACGATGCTGACGGTCACCGCATTTCACATCAAGGAAATCAACCGCATCATCTACGGCGCGGGCACTTCGGTCACCCAGTCGGGCGAAATCACCAGCAAGGGCGTCGAAGTCGAAGCCAGCCACAGGTTGCCGGAAGATTTCGAGTTGCTGGTCAACTATGGCTACAACAAGCTCGTTTCGCATGACACGGCGACATTCGACTATCTACCGCGCCATACCGCTTCGCTTTGGACGACCAAGACCTTTGGCCTGGAAGATGGAGCGCAACTGCGGCTTGGCGCGGGGGTGAACTACACCGGGAAACGCAGCTCGGTCGGCTCGGCGTGGACCATCGTGACGCCCAGCTACACGCTGGTCGACGCGTTGGCGGAGATCAACTGGAAGGATTGGCGCTTTGCGATCAACGCGACCAACCTGCTGAACAAGCTCTACTTCGCGTCCTGCCTGTCGCGCGGCGACTGCTTTGTGGGCGCGCCCCGCAATGTCATGGGCACGGCAACGTTCCGCTTCTGACCTGGCGGAGAGCAGTCCACCGAAAAGCCGGAGCAGTAGGACCGCCAAGTCATCGTTTCTGGACAGGGGCGCGTCGCCCGGATTTAAGTGGCGGGCCGGCCGCTTATCTCTGGCCGGTTGCGGAAAATATGTGGAGCATCGATGCGTCATTCTTCCAGGCACAAGGCAATGCGGCCGTCGCGGGCCGTGCAGCCGGACACCAGCGGCATGCGCTGGCTGGAAGGCGGCGCTTTTGCCATGGGATCGGAGAATTTCTATCCCGAGGAAGCGCCGGTGCGGCGGGTACGGGTCGATGGCTTCTGGATTGACGAGACGCCCGTCACCAATCGCGAATATGCGCGCTTCGTGGAGGCGACCGGCCACAAGACAGTGGCGGAGATCGCGCCCGATCCCAAGGATTATCCCGGCATGCCGATCGAACTGGCGCAGCCGGGATCGCTGCTGTTCCGGCGCACGGCGGGGCCGGTGGACCTTCAGGACCATAGCCAATGGTGGAGCTTTGCCCTGGGCGTGGACTGGCGGCATCCGCATGGGGCCGACAGCAGCCTAGACGGATTGGAGGATCATCCGGTGGTCCATGTCACGTTCGAAGATGCGCGGGCCTATGCCAAATGGGCGGGCAAATCGCTGCCCACCGAAGCGGAATGGGAATATGCCGCGCGCGGCGGCCTGGACGGGCAGGATTATGCCTGGGGCGGCGAGCTGGCACCCGAAGGACAGATGCTGGCCAATTATTGGCAGGGCGCCTTTCCCTTCGCGAACACGCTGGACGATGGGTGGGAAAGAACCTCGCCCGTGCGCAGCTATCCGGCGAACGGCTTTGGCCTGTACGACATGACCGGCAATGTGTGGGAGTGGACGTCCGATTGGTACGCACAGCCGCGGGTAGAGGCAAAGGCCCGCGGCAGTTGCTGCGTTCCCGCCAACCCGCGCGGCCCGACCCGGCATGAGAGCCTGGACCCGATGAGCGCCATCCCGCGAAAGGTGCTGAAGGGCGGATCGCATCTGTGCGCGCCCAGCTATTGCCAGCGCTACCGACCAGCAGCGCGGCATGCGCAGGCGATAGAATCCTCCACCAGCCATATCGGATTTCGCTGCGTGGTGCGGGCGAAGGGTTGAGGCGGCTCTGACCAGCGCGCAATCCGCGAACCAAGCGGTTCGGCGCGCGTTTCTGGGGGATGGATACCGTCAATATCTTGCTGCGGCAGCTTGTCGGGATGTGGCAGGGCTTTGTCGCGGCGGTGCCGAGCATGATCATCGCGGTGGCGGTCATCTTGCTGACCTGGGTGGTCGCTCGATACGCCAAGCGGATTGCCGATCGTCTGACGGCCAGGGTCAATTTGCGGCCGAGCCTGAAGGAACTGATCGACACGGTCGTTTCCATCGCGATCTGGATCGCGGGACTGCTGGTGGCGGCGACTGTCGTGCTGCCGGGGCTGACCCCGGCCAGCCTTGTCGCGGGGCTGGGCATCGGGACGATCGCAGTCGGTTTTGCCTTTCAGGATTTTTTCCAGAATTTCCTGTCCGGGATCATCATCATGGTGCGCAAGAAGATGCGCATCGGCGATGTAATCGAATGCGAGGGGATTATCGGGCGGGTCGAGCATATTTCCTTGCGCGAGACACATGTGCGCAAGCTGTCCAATGAACTGACGATCGTGCCCAATTCCACCCTGTTCAAAAATCCGGTGGAGATACTGACCGACGGGACGGAACGGCGGCACGAGATCGTGGTCGGCATAGCCTATGACGCGGACCTGGACCGCGCCGCGGCAGTCTTGCGACAGGCCGTCGAAGGGGTCGACCAGGTCAGCAAGGACCGGACGGTCGATATTTTCGCGCGGGAGTTCAGCGCAAATTCGGTGGATTTCACGGTGCGATGGTGGGCTGGTTCCAAGCCGGCGGACATGCATGCGAGCCGCGACGCGGTGATCCGGGCGATCAAACGCGCGCTGGACGATGCGGGCATTGAAATCCCCTACCCCTACGTCACGAACTTACTCAAGGAACCCATGCCGGTACAGCCTTCGCCGCGCGGCCCTGATCGAGGTGAAGAGAGCGCCTGATCAGGTGCATGCAGCTTCACGGCGGCGCTGGCTTCTCTGGCTGCGCTATCGCACCAACGGCGGCAGCCTGCCGCGCGGGTGATTGTTTTTACGCGTCTTGGGTGGCGGCGAGCTTCGTCGGCGGTTAGGACCGCTGCATGAGCGTTCCGGCCCTGATCACCCGCCCATTTTCAATGATGCGCGCCTTTCTGGCGGCTCAGGCCGCGGGCGGCATCATCCTGATGGCAGCGGCGGCGGCAGGCATGGCGGTTGCCAATTCGGCTCTGGCGGCAAGCTATTTCCATATCCTGCATGTGAAGGCCGGGGGCCTTAGCATCCTGCACTGGGTTAATGACGGGCTGATGGCGCTGTTCTTCCTGGTCGTCGGGCTGGAGATCAAGCGCGAGGTGCTGGACGGGCAGCTTGCCCGATGGCCGGACCGGATATTGCCCGGCATCGCGGCGGGTGCGGGCGTGGTGATACCCGCGCTCATCTATGTCGCGGTCAACAGGGGCGATGCGACGGGCATGCGGGGTTGGGCGATACCGGCGGCCACCGACATCGCCTTCGCGCTGGGCGTTCTGGCACTGTTGGGGCGGCGGATTCCGGGGTCGCTCAAGATATTCCTGACGGCAGTGGCGATCATCGACGATCTGATCGCGGTGCTCATCATTGCGCTGTTCTACAGCGCGCAGCTCAACATGCTGCCGCTCGCGCTGGCGGGGGGCGGGCTGTTGTCCCTGGCGCTCTGCAACCGGGCGGGCGTCAACAGCCTCTGGCCCTATCTGCTGATCGGGCTGTTCGTGTGGTTCTGCGTCTTGCAGTCGGGCATCCATGCAACGCTGGCCGGCGTCGCGGTGGCGATGACGGTGCCGCTGAGGAAGACGCCCGGTGCGCCCGATGATCGGCATTCGCCGCTCTACCGGCTGGAACATGGGCTTCATCCATGGATCGCCTATGCGATCGTGCCGCTGTTCGGTTTTGCCAATGCGGGCGTGTCGCTGAGCGGCTTTACGCTGCCCGACCTTGCGGCGCCGGTCCCGCTGGGCATCGCGCTGGGGCTGTTCGCGGGCAAGCAGCTGGGCATATTCGGCACGATCTGGCTGCTGTCCCGGCTAGGCTGGGCCGAGCGGCCGAGCCATGCAAGCTGGCCGCAGGTCTATGGCGTCGCGCTGCTGTGCGGTATCGGCTTCACGATGAGCCTGTTCATCAGCGGCCTCGCCTTCGCCGTACATCCGCATGAGGGGGATGCGGCGAAGCTGGGCATATTGCTGGGTTCGTTGACGTCGGCGATCGTGGGCTATGTGGTCCTGCGGATCGCGCCCGGCGCGAAAGCGTCCCATCGACCTGAATTGAGGCCTTTTTGACGGGCGTCAATTCGCGCCACGGGCGGCGGACCTAATGTCTTCGTGAAGGAGACACGCAATGGATCAGTTCTTTGGCCTTTATTTCCCGCATCTCGTCGTTGGCCTGATGCTGATGTTCATGGTCATTCTAGGCGGGCTCAGCGTGCAGGATGCGCTGCGCGGCCCGCGGAATTGAGCGAGGGACAAGCCCCCTTTCACGCGCTGGGCGGCCGGGATGGCGTCGCCAGGGTCGTGGATCGCTTCTACGACCTGATGGACAACGGCCCCGCCTTTAGTGACCTGCGGGCGGTGCATGCGCAGGACCTGGCCCCGATGCGCCGGTCGCTGAGCGGCTTCCTGTGCGGCTGGCTGGGCGGTGACACGGACTGGTTCGCGGCCAATCCCGGCAAGTGCATGATGACGCTGCATGCGCGCTTTCCCATTACGGCCGCCATGGCTGGTCAATGGACGTCGGCGATGGGCCAGGCGATGAAGGATTGCGGCGTCGACGACGATCTGGCGGCACGCATCGGCGCAGCCTTTGACGCGATGGCATCGGCCATGGTTCGGGCCTGACACCAGCCCCCCCCACGCATGATGCGGGGGGCTGGCCAGGCATCAGCGCCTGTCGTCCGAGACGGCGAGGATATGATCGTCGTGGCCGGGGAAAATATAGTCGAACTCCAGAACCACGCCGCCCCCGAGCGGCCCGTCGACGATCAGGTCAGTCTCGCAAAAAGCCTGCACGCCATTGCGGCCATAGGTGTAGCGCGTGACCCCCTGAAATACGGGTGACGCATCGAGCCGCGCATCGATCTCCGCATCGCCGGGCTGTGCGCGATTGACGAGGAATTTGAGCCGCCCGGCAAAGCGCGCATCATTGGCTTCCAACGCCTGTAACGCGAGATAGTGCTCCTCCAGCTGGTCGAGGGAGCCGTGCAGGAAGCCGACATGGAAATCAAATTCCGGATCGACCGCCTGCGCGGCGCGATAGGCGACAAGAGCCGGATGCTCGCGATCCGTGCCGAAACCCAGAGCCTCGCGCGCGGTGGCGAGAAGGGCGGCGGTCGCGGCGGGGAGAGCGCTGAGATAGACGATATTGTCTCCGCCATTGGGATGCAGCGCGCTGGTCGTGAAGCGGTAAAAGACGCCGCCTTGCGGCAGCTCCATTTCCTGGGTCTTCACCAGACCGGCCGTTTCCAGCAACAGCGCAGCGGCCGGGCCGTCCTGCGGCCGAGGATAATGAAGGTTCACATGGCTGATGGTCTGCGCCGCTGGCGCGCGCAGGATCGATTGGACGTTCATGCTGTTCCTCTCTGCCGCGGCATCGGAGCGCCCGGCCGCGGCATTAAGCACGGCATAACCGCGAAAGCGCTTTGACGTCGGTCAAAATGACACAGGCGTGCGTATTATGATGTGAGCCTCACAACGAATATTGACGTCCTGAATCCAACGTGTTTCGCCTTCCGCATTTTTGGGCCGGGTTTTCAGAACGCACCTTCGTGAAAATTTGACCCCGGTCAATTCGCCCTAGCGCCTTTTCGGTCATCATCGCCCCACAAGCGAGTGGAGGACCATATGGAAGTCGCGGCTCTTGCCTACAGCATCATCACCTCGCGCGATCTGCGTGAGTGGCGGCGCTTTGCGGAGGATGTGGCCGGATTTTCCGTCCATACGCTGCCGGGCGGGCTGGCGCTGCGCATCGACGAGCGGGCGGGGCGACTGTTCATCGTCGATGGCGAACGCGAAGGCTATTGCGCCAGCGGCTGGGAAGTCCGCAACGAAGAGCAATATGCTGCCGCCCTCGCCGCCCTGGACGCGCGCGGCGTCGCCTATACCCATGCGACGCAGGCGGAGCGCGCGCTGCGCCATGTGACCGACATGGTCTGGTTCCGCGATCTGTCCGGCAATCGCCACGAGATCAGTTACGGCTATGTCAGCAGCTTCGCGCCCTTCTGCTCCCCGCAAGGCGTACGCTTCGTCACGGACGACCTGGGCTATGGGCATGCCGTGCTGCCCGCCCCCAACATCGTGGAGACGCGCAGCTTCCTGGCCGATGTGCTGGGCCTTGGCCTGTCCGATTTCTTGGTGCATCGTCCGGCAGGGGCAGGCGGACCCGAAATGCGGATCGACTTCCTGCACTGCGCCAATGGCCGTCATCACAGCCTGGCGCTGTTCGAGGGCGAGGTGCCATCGGGCTGCGTCCACCTGATGGTCGAAGTCGCCTCTATCGACGAGGTCGGCCACGCCTATGACCGGGTGCTCGCTTCCGGGGCGAGGCTGATGGCGACGATGGGCCGCCACACCAACGATCACATGATCAGCTTCTACGTCCAAACGCCCGGCGGCTTTGCGCTGGAATATGGCTGCGGCGGGCGGGTCATGGACTGGGACCGTCACACCGTTTTCGAAAGCACATCGGCCAGCCTGTGGGGCCATGATTTCAGCATCGGCTTCGGCGCCGACGAACAGGCGAAACTGGCCGACGCGGCCTGATCAGAAGGAGAGGGAATATGACGCTTGCCAATGCGACCACAGCGCCCGCCATGGCCGATCTCGTCGATCGGGCGGCGGCGCTCGTGCCGGTCCTGCGCGAACGCGCCGACGCCTGCGAAGCGGGCAACAAGGTGCCGGACGAAACCATCCGCGATTTCCAGGAAGCGGGCTTTTTCAAGATACTCCAGCCCCGCCGCCATGGCGGCTATGAGATGGACATCGAAACATTCTACGCGGTGCAGATGAAGCTGGCCGAAGGGTGCATGTCCTCCGCCTGGATGCTGGGCGTGGTCGCCGTGCATAACTGGCAGCTCGCCCTGTTCGACGCCAAGGCGCAGGAGGATGTGTGGGGCAACGACAACGCCACCCTCATCTCCTCCTCCTACATGCCGCGCGCGCAGGTCACGCCTGTCGAGGGCGGCTATCGCATCAGCGGTCGCTGGGGCTTTTCCAGCG
>Ga0105148_100060_pt1 | contig 17151 bp, 21 predicted proteins | sample RS_199metaG_FD_91502 | JGI IMG/M metagenome (GOLD analysis project Ga0105148, IMG submission 91502) | Switchgrass associated microbial communities from Austin, Texas, USA, to study host-microbe interactions - RS_199 metaG | ecosystem: Host-associated > Plants > Roots > Rhizosphere | place: USA... | reverse complement strand
GGCCAAGGGCGTGTCGCTCGATGTCCGGCAGTTTCGTGTCGGCGCGGATGATGACGGCATAAGGCTAGACCGCTGGTTCCAGCGTCATCTGCCCGACGTTGGTTTTAACAGCGTGTCGCGCTGGGCCCGCACGGGACAACTGCGGGTTGATGGCGCGCGTGCCACGCCCGGCGACCGGCTCGCCGAAGGACAGATGATCCGGGTCCCGCCCGCCGAACCAAAGGCTCCCGAAACAGCCAAACCCCGCCGCGTCCGCGCGGAATTGAGCGAGGATCAGATCGGCTTTGCGCAGAGCCTGGTCATCCATCGGGATGCACAGGCGATCGTCATCAACAAGCCGCCGGGCCTCGCCACCCAGGGCGGGACCAAGACTGACGACCATGTCGATGGCCTGCTCGACGCGCTGGAATTCGAGCTGGACCAGCGGCCAAAGCTGGTCCACCGGCTGGACAAGGACACATCCGGCGCGCTGCTGATCGCCCGCACGGCACGGTCCGCGGCCTATTTCGCCAAGGCTTTCTCGAGCCGCACCGCACGCAAGGTCTATTGGGCCATTGTGATCGGCGTACCGTCGATCGACGATGGCATGATCGAACTGCCGATCGCCAAGCAGCCGGGCACCGGCGGCGAAAAGATGCATGTCGATGAGGAGGAAGGGCTGCCCGCCCGCTCACGCTATCGCGTGATCGAACGCGCTGGAAACCGCGCCGCGTGGGTCGAACTGCAACCCCATACCGGGCGCACCCACCAGCTGCGCGTGCATATGGCGGCGATCGGCCACCCGATCGTCGGCGACGGCAAATATGGCGGCAAGGAAGCATTCCTCTCCGGCACGATCAGCCGCAAGATGCACCTGCACGCCCGCCGCATCCGGGTGGATCATCCCGACGGCGGTCGTGTCGATGTGCGCGCCGAGCTGCCAGAGCATTTTGCCACCAGCCTTGCTTCGCTGGGCTTCGACATCAACGCTGGCGACCTGCCGCTGGACGAGGAAATCGCACGCGCACCCACGCGCGAGGATGAGAAAAAGGCGGCCCGCGCTCATGCCAAGCAGGTCCGCAAGGGGCGGCGGGGCGAACGGCGTTCGCGTGGAACGGGCGGCCCACGCAAGAAATGAGCAATCGGCTTGCCGTGTTCGACTGCGATGGCACGCTGGTCGATAGCCAGCATAGCATCTGCACGGCCATGACTCGCGCTTTTGAAGCGGAACAGCTCGCGCCGCCCGATCGGGCGAGCATCTTGTCGGTCGTCGGCCTCTCGCTGCCGCTGGCGATCGCCCGGCTGTTGCCGGAGGCGCAGGCGGACTTTCACGATCATCTCTCCGAAAGCTATAAGCGCGCTTTTCACCGCTTGCGGCAGGACAATGCGGTATCAGAGCCGCTTTATCCCGGCATTGCCGAACTCATCCGCGACCTGGACGCGGACGGCTGGCTATTGGGTGTAGCGACGGGAAAGTCGGATCGCGGGCTTAATCTGTGCCTCAGCCATCACGGCATACACGCGCATTTCGTCACGCTCCAGACGGCGGACCGGCACCCGTCAAAACCGCACCCTTCCATGCTGCTGACTGCCATGGCCGAAGCGGGCGCAGCGCCCGAAACCACGGTGATGATTGGCGATACCAGCTATGACATCGATATGGCGCTGGCCGCCGGCACCCGCGCGTTGGGGGTAGGCTGGGGCTATCACGCACCATCAGAACTGATCGCAGCAGGCGCGCATGGCGTAGCGATGGACAGCGGCGAACTCAGAACCCATATCGGCCAAGAATGACCGACTTTCCTCCTCCACCCTCCACCGACCCGGAAAAGGTCGCGCGTCAGCGGCACTTCGCGCTGGGGCTGTTCCGCCTCTCTGGCGCCCTGATCGTGATGTTCGGCTTTCTCATTCTCATGCAGCGGTTCAGCTGGGTGCAGGGTGGAAAGGCCAAGGCAATGGGCGCCATCTTCGTGATGGTGGGGCTGTTTCAGTTCATCATCGTGCCTCGCCTGCTGCTGGCGCTGTTCCAGAGGCCGCCACAATGAAAAGATTCTACAAGGATGTCGCCGTGGTTTCAGGCGACGCGGGGTATGAGATCAAGCTCGACGACCGGCCAGTGCGTACCCCTGCGCGCGCCGCCTTGGCGCTGCCGACCGAATGTCTGGCACAGGCGGTTGCGGACGAGTGGCATACGCAAGGTGATACCGTCGATCCCCGCTCCATGCCCTTCACCGGGCTCGCCAACGGGGCGATTGATCAGATATCGCTGAACCGGGAGAGTTTCGCCGCAGGCATCGCTCGTTATGGGGAAAGCGACCTGCTCTGCTATCGTGCCGAGGGGCCCGCGGAACTGATCGCGCGCGAGGCGGCGGCATGGGACCCGCTGCTCGATTGGGCGCGGCATCGCTATGACGTCAATTTCCGCGTGACGCACGGCATCATCCCGGTGGATCAGCCAGCCGAGACGCTGGAGCGACTGGAAGCGGCCGTGTTGGCCTATGATCCTTTCATGCTGGCGGGACTGTCCACCTTGGTAACCCTGTCGGGCTCACTCGTTTGCGGTCTGGCGATCGTTGAGGGCGGGCATGATGCCGACGCCATCTGGACCGCGTCCGAGATTGATGAAGCCTGGGAAATCGAGCAGTGGGGCGAGGATATGGAAGCTGCCGCTCGCTCCGCCAAACGGCGCGACGAATTTGCGATGGCCCGGCGGTTCTGCGAGCTGGCGGCGGGGTAGGCGGGGCTCAGCTCAAGCTTCGGCCGACCCCAGCTTGTTTGCATAGACCATCCGCCCGGGTCCCAGCAGTCCAAGCAACTGCGGGAGCATGTGGCGCGCTACTGCGAAGCAGCCTTCGCTGCGGCCGATCTTGCCCCAGGTGGCGATATGGTCTTCGCTCACATAATCTGCGCCATGGACCACGATTGCGCGTAGCTCCGCATTGTTATTTTGCGGATCGAGTCCCGCGAGACGCATCGCCCGGCCATGCTGCCCTTCGTAAATCTCGCCAGTCTTGTAGGCGCCTGCCGAACTGGCAAGCGAGTTGGGCTCGTTAGAAAATGTCTGTAGCCATCCCGAATGCGCCGGGTCCGATCCCCGGCCATGGGCGACCAGATAGGAACTGGAATGGCCGCCGACCAGATCGACAATATGGAAACGCAACTCGCGCGACGGAGCGTTGAAGTCAGCCAAAGCTACCCGATCGCGTAGCGCGAACATGTGCGAATGTTCGTCCAGCGCCGCCTTTGCCCGGTCGAGCAGCTGGGCATAAGGCTGCTTCGCCAGCGGCGTCACCGGATGCGGTGTGGGCCGTGGTGGTACGGGCGCTGCGGGCTGTGGCGTGCCAGTGAGAGCGGCCCGTCCGGCGCTATCGGCCAAAAATGAAAAGGCGAGCCCGCTCAAAGCGAGCTTCGTAAAACTGCGGCGATCCATGACGGCCAATATAGCAAAGAGGTCTTAACAGTCCAAGACCGGCGCGTAGAGGGGCGGCCGCCATTCGTCCGAAGGCGGCCAGCCTTTGGCTCAATTGGTTGAATTGCTTCCTTCGGACGGCTGATTGTCCAGCCGCGCCGTCATGCCGGTCGCCTCGGCATCATCCTGGATCTGCTGCTGTTCCGAAATGCTGGGCGGCGGCGCGGGTTCCGGCGCCGCGGATGCGTTATTGGCGGGCGGTAGCGGCGCCTCAGGTTCTTCAATGATTACATTTTCAACCGGCGGCTCGACCAGATTGTTGGTCGCGGGCGCTTCCTCTTCCTTCTTCCCGCAGGCGGAAAGGGCAAGCGCGCCAGCGAGAACGGCGAGGGCAATTTTGCGCATTGGGTCTTAATCCTTCGATGCGATGGTGGCTGTAGGGGCAGCCATGGGGTCCAGACGGCGGCTCGATGCCTCGATCTTCTGGGCGAGCAGCTTGTCCCAGCCATAGGGATCGGACCGGAAGTTCATGGTGCCGTTGCTGCTGGCGAAGGCGGTCCAATAGAGCAGATAGACAGCCACTTCCTTGGGCAACTGCACGCGCTGCGTCTTGCCGGTGTCGATCAGCGACTGCACCTGGCCGGACAGCTTGGGATCGTCCTGCACCATCAGTTCGGCCAGCGGCACCGGCTTTTCCAGACGGATGCAGCCATGGCTGGCGAGTCGGTCGTAGCTCGAAAATTTCGCGCGGGCAGGGGTGTCGTGCAGATAGACGGCGAACGGATTGTTGAAGTCGAACTTCAACCGCCCAAGCGCACTGCTTGGTCCAGCTGGCTGAACGATGCGCTCGCCGGTTTCGGGTGTGCCGACAATCTTGTAGCCCTGCCGCAGCAAGGCGGCCCGGCCCTTTGGCCATAGCTCCTTCTTCGCGATGGAGGCCGGCACGTTCCAGGGCGGATTGACCACGATCGAATGGATGCTGGACGTCAGCATCGGCGTCGCATTGTCTGGCGCTCCGGTGACCGCCCGCATCGACGTGACCGGCTGGTCCCCTTCGAACACGGTGAGGACGGCGGCGGCGATGTTCACCTGCACCCGGTTGACCGGCAACTGACGCGGCATCCAGCGCCAGCGTTCCATATTCGCCATGATCGCGGCAATGCGGTCCTCGACTGGAACGTTAAGTTCCTTGATCGTGCGGGCATCGAGCAGCCCTGTGGGGTTGAGCCCATAGCGGCGCTGCGCCCGCTGCAGCGCGTCGGTCAGATTTTCGCCGGGCTGAACGCTCTTGTCCTCGATGGCGAGGCGCTTGCGTACGGTGTCGGGGGCGGACTTCGACGTCAGCAGGGGCCAGCCGCCTGCGTCGCGAATCCGTTCATAACTGGCAAGACCGCGGCGCAGGCCATCATAGCCCGAATAAGGGGGCGTCAGACCAGCAGCCCATTGCGGCAGGCGATCTTCGGCGATCGCGCGGGCGAGACCGGGGCGCGGATCGAAAGGAGCGGGCCGCAGCGCCCAGATATTGAGGAAGTCAGCCGTATCGACCCGTCCGGTGCTGAGCGCCTTGGCGCGGTCCAGCACAGCGGCGATAAGCGCATCGCCACTAAGCGCGCTTGTCGCCTTTGTGCGGGTCATCAGTCCCTGTTCAGCGCCGCCCTTCAGCCAATTATTGAGCCACGCCTGCTGCGCGGCCGATAGCGGCGGGATCGGCACCGGCGGTGGCGTGACCACGGCTGGCGGCGCGACGACCGGCGGAGCAGGGGCGGGCAGCGTCGGCGCAACGGCGGGCGGCTGCGCCAAAGCAGGCGCGGCCGCCAGGCCGAGCAAGGTGGAGAAGTAGAAACGGATCAGATTGGGACGGTTCATGCTGGACCAGATAGCGCAAAGCCCCCATCGTTCAAACTTCCGATCGCGGAAAAAGATGATGCTCCATGTTGTTCACCATCCTGCCTATGTCGCTCCCGCAACAGCGGGGAGCGGTTTTCGCTTCGATAAATATGGGCTTGTTATGGAGGCACTTAGGGTAAGCGGGGCTGCCTTTACCGTACATGAACCCGAAACGATTCCGCGGCATTGGATCGAGGCGGTGCACGATCCTGCCTATGTGGAAGAGGTCGCCACGCTCAACGTGTCGCCAGAAAAGGCGCGGCGGATCGGCTTTCCGGTGACCGATCGGGTGCGCCTGCGGTCCATGCTGTCGCCGGGAGGAACATGGGCGGCGGCGAAGTTGGCGATGATGCACGGCTATGCGGCTAATGCGGCGGGTGGTAGCCACCACGCCCTGTACGACAGCGGCGCAGGCTATTGCGTGTTCAATGACTTGGCTATCGCCGCGAATCGGCTGATCGCGGAGGGGGACGCGCGCCGCATCCTGATTCTAGACCTGGATGTTCATCAAGGCGACGGCACGGCGCAGTTGATGGCTGGCCGTGAAGATGTTTTCACCCTGTCGATCCATGCGGAAAAGAATTTCCCCGCTCGCAAGGCGAGGTCTTCGCTGGATATCGAAATGATCGATGGTACCGGCGATGAGGACTATCTGGCGGCCCTGATGGACGTACTCCCTCATACACTCGACGCCTTCGCGCCAGACCTTGTTCTGTATCAGGCGGGCGTCGATCCCCATGCGGAGGACAAGCTCGGCCGCCTGTCGCTTACCGATGCCGGGTTGGCAGCACGGGATTCCGCCGTGATGCGAGAGGCTCGCGAGCGCCGTATTCCGCTCGCGAGCACCATGGGCGGCGGGTATGGCGAAGACAAAATGGCGGTGGCGCAACGCCACGCCGCCTGCATGATCCGGCTTGCGGAGGAGGCGGCGCGCCGCGATTAGTGCAGCGTTCCAGCCTCGCTCGTGGTGACTGCACCGCTCTCCATCAGTTTGGCCGCTATCAGCCCTCCAGCCGCCAGGGCCATGAAATCGCTGAAAGCGAGGTAGAGGATATGTCCCCAAGGCACATGGTTGAACACTGCCTGGGCCAAATCCAGCCACAAGACGGCCGCGAGGGCGAAGAGCACCGCGATCCGCGCGCGGTTGCCGAAATCGGCGGCGGTAAAACGAAGGGCAAATGCGATCACAAGCCCCACTACCAGCGCCAGGATCAGCCCGCCGATCAGCGCTGCGCTGTCCGTGACAGGAAAGCCGCTAACATTGTAGAAGACTGTCGCTACCGGGCCCTTGCCATAGAGGACCGTGCCCTCCGCGCTGGCGGGATCGGGAATGATATAGACGCCGGTGCCGGTCGGGGTCAGCGCCTGCGCCAGCGCAGCCTGCAGATTGGCGCTCGGTGCTTCGCCCGCGCGGTGGAAGGCGAGGGCGCTGAGCGGCGTTCCCCAGAAGATGAAACGGATCACATATAGGGCAAAGCCGCCTAGAAGCCCGCCGACGACCGTCCGTACCATATGCTCTCCTGTCCCTGTTCGCGCGAAGCGAAGGGGAAACGCGGAGGTCGCCGAATCTTTCCGGCGGCGGAACTATTCCGGCTGACGCGCGGCTTTCTCTGCGATGCCGGACACGCCTTCGCGCCGGTCAAGTTCGTCCAGCACGGTATCAAGGGCAATGTCCATGTCGCCCAGCAGGACGAGCAGGTGAAACAGCAGGTCCGCGCTTTCGCCGATCGTGCCATCCTTGTCGGACGCCATGGCAGCGATGACGGTTTCCACCGCTTCCTCGCCAACCTTCTGTGCGATCTTGCCCCGGCCGCGCGTGGTCAGCTTAGCCACATAGGATGTGGAAGGGTCGGCGCTCCGCCGTTGGCGGATGGTCTTTTCCAGGTCGAAGAGGGTCGATCGCATGGCGTCCATCAAGCGGTCGGTGCCGGCCGCGTCAATCAAAAGTTGCGGACGGGCACTCCGGCAGCCGCCAGCGCCCGATGGGCTTCAGCAACCGTATGCTGTCCGAAATGGAAGATGGAGGCAGCCAGCACGGCGCTCGCATGACCCTCGATCACGCCCTCGACCAGATGCTGCAGCGTCCCCACGCCGCCGCTGGCGATCACCGGCACCGATACGGCATCCGCGATGGTGCGGGTAAGGGCGAGGTCATAGCCCTGCTTCGTCCCATCTCCGTCCATGGAGGTGACGAGCAACTCGCCCGCGCCCAGTTTCGCGAGCCGCACCGCATGTTCGACTGCATCAATGCCCGTGGGCTTGCGGCCCCCATGGGTGAAGATTTCCCAGTGATTTTCGCCGACCCGACGTGCGTCCACGGAACCGACGACGCATTGGCTGCCGAAGCGATCGGCGATGTCGGCTACCACTTCGGGACGTGCCACGGCGGCGCTATTGACCGCAACCTTGTCCGCCCCTGCGAGCAGCAGCGCGCGGGCATCTTCCGGGCTGCGTACCCCGCCGCCTACGGTCACCGGCATGAAGCAGACCTCGGCGGTCCGGCGCACCACATCCAATATGGTGCCGCGTTGCTCATGGCTGGCGGTGATATCGAGGAAGCAAAGCTCGTCCGCGCCCGCCGCATCATAGATTCGCGCCTGTTCTACCGGATCGCCCGCGTCGCGAAGATCGACGAAGTTGACGCCCTTCACCACTCGGCCGTTGGCGACGTCGAGGCAGGGGATGACGCGGGTGCAGACGGTCATAGGTCGCCACTTTCTCCCGTTCGCTCTGAGCTTGTCGAAGGGCTTTCCTTCCTAGAAGAAAAGAGCAGGGCTTCGACAGGCTCAGCCCGAACGGGGGGTGAGAAAAAGGAATTCACGCCGCCGCCTTCGCCACCGCCAGCGCGGCCTTCAAATCCAGCCGCCCATCATAGAGCGCGCGGCCAGTGATGACGCCTTCGATCCCCTCGTCCGCATGCAGGCTGAGGATGCGAATGTCGGCGATTCCTGCCACTCCGCCGCTTGCGATCACCGGGATGTTTGTTGAGCGCGCGAGATCGACGGTCGCCTCGATATTGCAGCCCTTGAGCAGCCCGTCGCGGCCCACATCGGTGAAGAGCAAGCTGGCGACGCCTGCGTCCTCGAACCGGCGGGCGAGGTCGGCTACCGCCATATCGGACTTTTCAGCCCAGCCGTCCGTGGCAACGAAGCCGTCTCGCGCGTCAACGGCCACGACGATGCCGCCAGGGAAGTCCCTCGCGGCGGCTTTCACAAACTCCGGATCCTTGAGCGCGGCGGTGCCGATCACGATCCGCGACACGCCCAGGTCGAACCAGCGCTCGACCGCTTCCCGGTTGCGGATACCGCCGCCCAGCTGGACATGGCCCGGGAAGGCCTCCACGATCCGTTCCACCGCTTCCGCATTGACCGCGCGGCCCGCGAAGCTGCCGTCAAGATCGACGACATGCAGATGTTCAGCGCCCGCCTCGGCGAAGATCAGCGCTTGGGCGGCAGGATCATCGCCATAGACGGTGGCGCGGTTCATGTCGCCCTCAGCCAAGCGGACGACTTGGCCGCCCTTGAGGTCAATGGCAGGGAAAACGATCAACGACATAAGTTCATCCGTGCGGTTCGAGCAGCGTCAGGGACGCCACTCCAGAAAGCGGGACAGGAAGGAAAGGCCATAGGTCTGGCTCTTTTCCGGGTGGAACTGGCATCCGATGATTGTGTCGCGCGCGACGGCGGCGACCAGCGGGCCGCCATGGTCCGTCACGGCTGCGACATGGGCAGGATCGGCGGCCTCGAAATGATAGCTGTGCAGGAAATAGGCCTCGCCCGTCTCCAGCAGGGGCGGGGCGCCGTTCAGCGTTACCTTGTTCCACCCCATGTGCGGCACCTTGATTGTCGGATCGGTGGGTTCGATCAGCCGCACCGTGCCGGGAATCCACCCGAGCCCCTCATGGCGCCCAAACTCCTCACCCGCGTCAGCGAGCAACTGCATGCCCACGCAAACGCCAAGGAAGGGCGTGCCGCGCTGGCCCACCGCCTCACTCATCGCATCGATCATGCCGGGGATGGCGGACAGCGCATCCATGCAGGCCCGAAAAGCGCCCACACCCGGCAGCACGATGCGGTCCGCCTTCGCCACCACTTGGGGGTCGGCGGTGATGACGGCATCGATCGCGCCCGCCTTCCGCAGGGCATTATGGACCGAATGAAGGTTGCCAGCGCCGTAGTCGATGAGGGCGAGGCCGGTCACAGCATCCCCTTGGTGGATGGGATCGCGTCCGCCTTGCGCGGGTCGATCTCGACCGCCTGGCGCAGCGCACGAGCGAGCCCCTTGAAGCAGCTTTCCACGATATGGTGGTTGTTGCTGCCATAGAGATTTTCGACATGCAGCGTGATCCCGGCAGCCTGCGCGAAGCTGTGGAACCAATGCTCGATCATCTCAGTATCCCATTCGCCGAGGCGCTGGACCGTGAAATTCGCGTTGAACACCAGCCAGGGACGGCCCGAAATGTCGAGCGACACGCGGCTCAGCGTCTCGTCCATCGGCGAATAGACGCTGCCATAACGGGTGATCCCGCGCTTGTCGCCCAGCGCCTTGGCCACCGCCTCGCCGATGGCGATCGCGGTGTCTTCGGTCGTGTGGTGCTGGTCGACATGCAGGTCGCCAACGGTCTTCACGGTCATGTCGATCAGCGAGTGACGCGACAGCTGCTCGATCATATGATCAAGGAAGCCGATGCCGGTAGAAACGGTATAGACGCCCGTGCCGTCCAGGTTGACGGTCACGTCGATCTGCGTTTCCGCAGTGTTGCGGTGAATTTCGGCCGTGCGCATGGCTGCGCCCTATACCGAAGTGGGGGCGGCATGCAATGTGGCGTTGCATGTGTGGGGCGCACTTGACCCGCCGCGCCGCGCCGTTAGGACAATGGGGCATGAGCGATGACCTGCCCGACAGCCTGATTCCCTATGACGAAATCGTGCAGGAGGCCCTGCGCGCAGTGGTCGGCCGCGTACTGGGCGAAGTCGAACAGTCCGGCGGCCTGCCGGGCGCGCATCATTTCTACATCACCTTCAAGACGCAGGCGCCGGGCGTCGCGATCCCCAAGCAGCTGGTGGAGCGCTTCCCCGACGAAATGACCATCGTCCTCCAGAATAAATTCTGGGACCTGAAGGTCAGCAGCGATGGTTTCGAGGTCAGCCTGACCTTCAACCAGGTGGCGGCGCATCTCGTCATCCCCTTTGCCGCGATCACGGCCTTCGTCGATCCGGCGGTGAATTTCGCGCTTCAGTTCCAGGTGCAGTCGGACGGATCGCCCGAACCGCATGAAGAAGCGGAAAATGACGCGCCGCAGGTGAAGAGCGAAGACGGCTCCAACGTCGTCACCGTGGATTTCGGCAAGAAAAAATAAGGCTGGCGAATAGCCGGTCCGCCTCCCAAATTAGCTCCCGACCTCACCCGTTGGGAGCCTTTGCATGGATAGCCGCACCGAAACCGACAGCATCGGCGCCATAGAGGTGCCCGCCAGCGCCTATTGGGGCGCGCAAACCCAGCGCAGCATTGAAAACTTCCCTTTCGGCGCGACCGAGCGAATGCCGATCGGCATCGTTCACGCGCTCGCCATCGTCAAACAGGCGGCGGCACGGGTCAATCGCACGGAAGGGCTCGCGCCCGAGCTTGCGGACGCGATCGAGGCGGCAGCGGCGCAGGTGATCGCCGGGGTTCATGACGATCAATTCCCCCTCGTCATCTGGCAGACGGGCAGTGGCACCCAGTCGAACATGAACGTCAATGAGGTGATCGCGGGCATCGCCAACGAAGCGCTGACCGGCAAGCGCGGCGGCAAGTCGCCGGTGCATCCCAATGATCATGTGAATATGGGACAATCGTCGAACGACAGCTTCCCCACCGCCCTCCACATCGCCGCCGCGCGTGCCGCCGCGGATCAGCTTTTCCCCGCGCTCGACCGTCTTCATCAGGCGTTGGATGCCAAGGCGCAGGCGTGGGGCGACATAGTCAAGATCGGCCGTACCCATCTGCAGGACGCGACGCCGCTAACGCTGGGGCAGGAATTTTCCGGTTACGCGCACCAGCTCTACCGTTGCCGCAAGAGGATCGAACCCTCGGTAATGCACGGCATGATGGCCTTGGCGCAGGGCGGCACGGCTGTGGGCACCGGCCTCAACGCGCCCGAGGGGTTCGGCATCGCGATGGCGCGCGAGATAGCGGCGATCACCAACCTGCCGTTCCGTACGGCCGACAACAAATTTGAGGCTCTGGCGTCCAACGACCCTCTCGTCCATCTCTCCTCCACGCTTTCGACGCTTGCGGTGGCGTTGACGAAGATAGCCAACGACATCCGCCTGCTGGGCAGCGGCCCGCGCTCCGGCCTTGGCGAACTGGACCTGCCCGCGAACGAACCGGGCAGTTCGATCATGCCGGGCAAGGTCAACCCCACCCAATGCGAGATGCTGACGATGGTCGCCGCCCAGGTCATCGGCAATCATCAGGCGGTGACGGTCGGTGGCCTCCAGGGGCATCTGGAACTTAATGTTTTCAAGCCGCTGATCGGGGCGGCGGTGTTGCGTTCCATCCATCTGCTGAGCGTCGGCATGGAGAGCTTTGCGGAACGCTGCGTCGATGGGTTGGAAGCCAATGAAAAGAGGATCGCCGAGTTGGTCGATCGTTCGCTCATGCTCGTGACCGCACTCGCGCCCGAGATCGGCTATGACAATGCGGCAAAGATTGCGAAATATGCTCATGCGGAGGGGCTGACGCTCAAGCAGGCCGGATTGGCGCTCGGCCTTATCGACGAGGAAAGCTTCGATCGGTTGGTCCGGCCGGGAAATATGGTGTGAACTGGTGGAACCGGCGATCTTGCGATACATTAAGGGCAATATGAAGAAAATCACCCCCAAGCAGCCGCTCGTTGTCGTCCGCCCGCCCCGCAAGGCGGGCCTGCTGCGAAAGACGGCGCGTTTGGGCGCGGCGGTCGTTGCTGCGCGCGTGGCGGCGGCCACCGGCAAGAAGGGTGTTGTCGGTCTGGTGGCGGGCCTAGGCGCAAAGCGCTTGATCATGCGCTATCCGCTGGGCGCGCTCTTCGTGACTGGCGCCTATCTCGCAGGCAAGGCTTATGAGACCAAGCGGGATCTGGACAGCAAGCGTGCGGCCAAGGCTCTGCCCGACCTCAGCGACCAGCCTGTGCCGATTTCCGAAGCGCGAAAGGCGCGTGCTTCCAAGCCCTAAAGCGCCGACTGCCAGACTTTCACCGCCTGGATCGGCCAAACCAGCATCAGCACGTTGAGCGTCAAATTGTCGCGGATCACCGCGAGTGCAATCAGTTCCAGCGCGACCCCTGCGCAGACCGTGACCCAGACCGGGGCGCGAGCGGCGAACAGGAAGCCCAGCGTCATCATGCCGACGTCGCTCATCGAATTCAGAATGCTGTCACCACTATAGCCCAGCGCGATCGTTGCCGCGCGATAGCGGTCGATGATTACCGGCGAGTTCTCCAATATCTCCCACACGCATTCGACCAGGACAGCCAGCGCGAGGCGCGGGCCGATTGGTTGCCGCCGCATCACTACCCACGCACCGGCGTAGAAGAGAAAGCCATGAATCACATGGCTCAGACTGTACCAGTCCGCGATATGCTGGCTGTTGCCGCTGTCGAGCGCGCCGTGCCACAGTTCGACATAGCCGCAGGTGCAGACGGGCGGCCGCGCCATCAGGAACAGCAGCGCGCAGGTCAACAGCGCGATGATCCCCGCGGTCAGAAAACCCCGCCGATTGCGGATAGCCTTGCGTCTCAATAGATCGTTCCCCCTCGCGGCCTCTTGCCAAATGCTTTTCACGGCGTCACTAGCGGCCATGGCCGACAGCATCCCCATCGAGACGCCCGATTTCAAGCGGCGTGGCGTGCTCTTCGTTCTTTCCTCACCTTCTGGCGCGGGCAAATCCACCATCGCGCGCAAGCTTCTGGCGGCGGAGCCGGACCTTGCGATGTCCGTGTCGGCAACGACACGGCCGATGCGGCCGGGCGAGGTTGACGGCAAGGATTATCATTTCGTTGATCTGGAAGAGTTTCGCCGGATGACGGCGGATCATGAGTTCCTGGAATGGGCGCATGTCTTTGGCCAGCGCTACGGCACCCCTCGCGCGCCAGTCGAAGCAATGCTCAAGAGCGGCCGCGACGTGCTGTTCGATATTGATTGGCAGGGCGCGCAGCAGCTGCACCAGATCGCCGGCGGCGATGTGGTCCGTGTGTTCATTCTGCCGCCCTCGATGGAAGAGCTGGAACGCCGCCTGCGTGGCCGCGCCACCGATAGCGAGGAAGTGATCGAAGGCCGCATGTCCCGCGCCGCCAACGAAATCGCTCACTGGGACGGCTATGATTATGTGCTGTGCAATGTCGATGCGGAGGATTGCTTCCAGCGGGTCCAGACGATCCTGCACGCCGAACGCATGAAACGCAGTCGCCAGACCGGCCTCATCGGCTTTATCCGCCGATTGAGCCGCTATCATCAGGAAGACTGAGCGGGCCGCAGCCTCCCACCTCCGTTCGTTTCGATCCTGGTCGAGATAGCGGAGGATTTCTGAACGGGTCTGACCCTATTCAAATCCCGCAGGCTCGGCCCATTCCGGGTGCACCCAGGCCATCGCCTTGAACAGCGTCCCCATCGCATCATCCGCCGTCAGCCGCACTCGTGCAGCCTCCACTTCCGCCGCTCGCGCAGGAGCCGTGCGCCCCAATTGATCGGCCCGCGCATCAATGCCAAGCTGGCGCAGAAATTGACCCTGGCCGATCGGCCCTAGCACCCTCAGCCCGGCCTGCCGCGCCATGTTGCCGATCATCGTGAAATCGACATGGGTCGTTAGGTCACTCTCGCCGGGGTCCAGAAACGGGTCGGCGAACTGATGCCCTCTCACGGCCTGCAGGGTGTCGCCGACCGCCGGGCCTTCATAACCATAATCGATGATGATCGCGGCTCCGCCCTGCCGGGCGATGCGCTGGGCGAGGTCGAGCGCGATGGCGGTCCCGGCAAGCGGCATCTCCAAAATCGCTCCGTCAGGGGCGTTGGCAGCTATGGCCGGAATGCCCGATTCGACGCGCCGATAACCGGGCATCGCTTCGAAACGGCCGGGCTGCGCTTCGTCCGGCCGCACCACCACCCGTTCCCGCCATTCTTCGCCGCTACGCACGATCTGGCGGACGGGCAGCGCGTCGAAAAATTCGTTGGCGACGACCAGCAGCGGCCCATTTTCCGGCAAGTCGCCGACCGCGTCATGATGAAAGATCATCGGCATCACGGAACGCTGGCGCACGCGCAGGCTGGGACTGGTTTCGACGAAATGGGGCTGAGGGGTGAAACCGATGCTCCCCATGGCGCGGAGAGCGTCGGATGCGAGTGTGCCGCGGCCCGGCCCCAGTTCGGCATAGAGGGTATGAGGGCGGCTACCCGACCGCATCCACACATCGGCGAGACACAGGCCGATCAACTCGCCGAACATCTGACTGATCTCAGGCGCAGTGGTAAAATCACCCGCCGCGCCCAGCGGGTCGCGGGTCCCATAATAATGCTGGTTCGCCTCGGCCATATAATGGGCGACCGAAATCGGTCCGCCCGCATCGATCTGCCGCGCGAGGCGCTGAGCCAGCGTCAGCGGTTCAGCTGACACTCGCGCTGCCTGCGATCGGTTCGACGCGGACCCGGCGGCCCTTCGCCGTGACGATGAGGTAGAGGCCGCCGACGATCATCGGTACGCACAGCCATTGGCCCATATGAAGGCCGGTGCGGGCGGCGAATTCCATCAGCTGCGCGTCGGCCTCGCGATAATATTCAATGGCGAAACGGAACAGCCCGTAGAAAAACAGAAACAGGCCGACCAGCAGGCCCGGCTTGTACCGCGCGCGCGTTTTCCAGAAGGCGAAGGCGAGGATGAGGAACAGGACGATGCCTTCGAAAAAGGCTTCGTAAAGTTGGCTCGGGTGGCGGGGGAAGGGCCCGCCGGTCGGGAAGATTACCGCCCAGGGAACGTCCGTTTCCTTGCCCCACAGTTCGCCGTTCACGAAATTGGCGAGCCGGCCGAACAACAGGCCGAAGGGCACGCAGCAGGCGACATAATCATGGATGCGCAACCAGGACAGATTTTCTTTCCGCGCCATGTACAGCACGCCCAGCGACACGCCGATCACCCCGCCATGGAAGGACATGCCGCCATTCCACAGCTTGAAGATATCGAGCGGGTTGCGGAGAATTTCCGGCTGATAGAAAAAGACATAGGCGAGCCGCCCGCCGATGATGATGCCCAGCGTCGCGTAAAAGATCATGTCGTCCGCATGGCGGCGGGCCATGGGCGAACCGGGCTGCGCGACAAGCTTCAGCAAATACCAGTAGCCGACCAATATACCTGCCAGATAGGCAAGGCTGTACCATTTGAGCGTGAAGAAGCCGAGGTCCAGCGCAACCGGGCTGAGCCCTAGCTGATCGAAGCGGATGGCGCCCGAAGCGGCGGCGGCAAGGTCAAGGATCAAGTTGTCGTTCCCCTTGGGAAATATGGCCTTCGCCATAGAGCAGGTTGGGGCGGCGAGGGAAGGGGGCTGTCAATTTCCCGAAAGATTTGGCGCGGGCGTGAAGGGGTAAAGCAGACACAGCTTTCATGTCCCAAATCGGACCAGGACTTAGCCGGCCGTTAACCTGTTGGAAACCTCCGTCATGGCACTTATGCCGTATGTCTATCGACCCCTTTGTGGAACATTCGCCGGTATCTGGCGAAAAGCGCGAATCCGAGCGTTGGCCTATCCGTCTGGAAGTGCCGGGGGCGCTGGGCGAGAAGCCCGCGGAAGTCACGGTCCATGACATTTCGACGGCAGGCATGCTGATCGAAACCAAGTCGAAATTGAAGCTTAGCCAGGTCGTGCTGGTCACTCTGCCGGAAGCGGGCACCGTCGCCGCGCGCGTCGTGTGGCTGGATGAACCGCTATTCGGCTGCCGCTTCGATGAAGCGCTGCCCCAAGCGGCCGTCAGTGCAACCCGGCTGCGCAGCAGCATGCGCCGCAATAGCGGGCCGGTTGACCATGTCGTCCAAGGCAGTGGTCCGGAAATGCTGCCCGAGCGCCTGCGCCGCCTGCGCCGTGAACGCGGCCTCAGCCGTACTGCCCTGTCGGAACGGACGGGGTTCAGCAAGCCGTCGCTCTGGGCGTGGGAAACGGGCAAGACGATGCCTCGGCGCAAGAGCCTCCTCATCCTGGCGGAGGTGTTTGGCTTGACAGAACAGCAACTGGTGCTGGGCGAGGCGGCATCCGCGCCCCGCGAGCCCCTCCCGGCCGATGCTCCGGTGGCGGGCCAACAGCTTCATGAGATCATCGACGCCGCAAAGCGCCAGATCGCCGGGCATGCCGGCGTCGATAAATCGCAAGTGCATATCCGCATCGATTATTAAGGCGGCTGTTCGGCGCAACCAATAGCTGCCGTCCTCATCCTTTAACGTCATCCTGAACTTGTTTGCTGCGCTGGCCTCCGGCTCAGCATCTATGTCTCCGGGCTACGCTTTCGCCTCCTGTGCACGACGCGTCCTGAACCAAGTTCAGGATGGCGCGCCATAGCGGCAAGCGTCGCGAACTAAGCGTCCGTCATTCCCACGGCCGCCGGGTCTTCCGCTCATCGCGACAACAAAAAAAGCCGCCCGGTGAGGGGCGGCTTTCTTTTTCAATCCGTTGAGAAAACTCAGGCTTCTTCAGCCGGAGATTCTTCGGCTTCCACGGCGATTTCGCCGGGTTCCGCGTTCGGATCATAATCTTCGGTGAAGCCAGCCTCATCCTTTTCGAACAGATCGGCCATCACGTCCACGCCCTGTGCCTGCAGTTCGGCTTCTTCAGGCGAGCGAGCGACGTTCACCGTGATAACGGTGACGACTTCGGGGTGCAG
>Ga0105148_100059_pt1 | contig 17255 bp, 18 predicted proteins | sample RS_199metaG_FD_91502 | JGI IMG/M metagenome (GOLD analysis project Ga0105148, IMG submission 91502) | Switchgrass associated microbial communities from Austin, Texas, USA, to study host-microbe interactions - RS_199 metaG | ecosystem: Host-associated > Plants > Roots > Rhizosphere | place: USA... | reverse complement strand
GCACCGCCCTTATGTCGGCCAGCAGGGTCACGCCGGCATTCTGCAGCGTCGCGATCAGTTCCGCCTGGGTCGCCCCTTCATATCCTACGGTGTAAATGCGCATTGATGCGAGATAGGAAGCAGCGCGGCACTTCCAAGCTTCGCGCCTTGCCCTCGCCCATAGGCTCGCCTAAAGGGTCCTTTCATGCCCGACATCATTGCTCCCTCCGCCTCGCCTGACCTTTCTGGCCGGGCGCTGTTCCCGCATCGGCATCTGCTCTCCATCGCCGACCTGAAGCCATGGGAAATCCGTTTCCTGCTCGATGAGGCGGAACATTGGGCAAAGACCAATCGCGGCAATGCGCGCAAGCATGACGACCGGCTGAAGGGCATGACGCAAATCAACGCCTTTTTCGAAAACAGCACCCGCACACTGTTGTCCTTCGAGATTGCGGGCAAACGGCTGGGCGCGGATGTCGTCAACATGCACGCCGCCCAGTCGAGCGTGAAGAAGGGCGAAACCCTGATCGATACGGCGATGACGCTCAATGCCATGGCCGCCGACGTCATCGTCATCCGCCATGCCAGTTCGGGCGCAGTCGCGCTGATCGCCGACAAGGTCGATTGCCCGGTGCTCAACGCCGGGGACGGCTGGCACCAGCATCCTACGCAAGCCCTGCTCGACGCACTGACGATCCGCCGCCGCAAGGGCGGGTTCGAAGGTCTGATCGTGGCGATCTGCGGCGATGTGCTGCACAGCCGCGTGGCGCGCTCCAACATGCTCTGCCTCGCCGCTCTGGGCGCGCAGGTGCGGGCAATCGCGCCCCCCACGCTGATGCCGCCGGCAGTCGAAACGCTGGGCGCAACCCCCTTCCATCGAATGGATGAAGGGCTGGACGGCGCCGATGTCGTCATGATGCTGCGCCTTCAGAATGAGCGCATGGACGGCGCCTTCATCCCCTCGCCGCGCGAATATCATATGCTCTACGGCCTCACGCCCGAGCGGCTGGCGCTGGCCAAGCCCGACGCGATCGTGATGCACCCCGGCCCCATGAACCGCGGCGTCGAGATCGCCAGCGTCGTGGCGGATCATCCGGAACGCTCGGCGATCACCGAACAGGTCGAGATGGGGGTCGCGATCCGCATGGCCTGCCTGGACGTGCTGACGCGAAGCGCGCGCGGCGTGGAGGGATGGTCTTGAACATCCTGACCGACAACAAGGAGGGATGGTCTTGAACATCCCGGCCGACAACAAGGAGGGATGGTCTTGAACATCCCGGCCGACAACAAGGAAGGGCTGGCAATGAACAAGCTCGCTATCGTGAACGGCAAGCTGGCCGATCCCGCCCAACCCGAACTCACCAGCGGCGTCATCCTGATCGAAGGCGAGCGGATCACCGCTGCCGGTGACGTCCCAGTGCCGCAGGACGCGGAGCAAGTCGATGCAGCGGGCCTCGTCGTCGCACCCGGCCTGATCGACTTGGGCGTCTTCGCCACCGACAAGCCGGCCTTCCACTTCGGCGGCATCACCCGCGCCGCGCTGATGCCCGATCAATCCTCTCCACTGGACGACGCTGGCCTCATCCGCCAGGCGACCCGAGCGGGCAAGCCCGATTTCTGGGTCCATCCGATCGCAGCAGCCACGCGCGACCTTAAAGGAAGTGAACTCGCCGAAATCGGCATGATGCAGGCGGCAGGCGCAAAAGCTGTCGGCACCGGGCGGCAGTGGATCGCGGACTCCGGCGTCATGATGCGCGTCCTCGCCTATGCCTCTGGCCTAGGGCTGACCGTTATCACCCATGCCGAAGATAACGGGCTCGCTGGCAAGGCAGTCGCGACCAGCGGCGAAACCGCCACTCGGCTCGGCCTGCCCCATGCGCCCGCCTGCGCCGAAGCCATGGCGATCGCCCGCGACATCATGCTGGCGCGCGAAACGGGCGCAGCGATCCACTTTCGCCTTGTGACCACAAAGGCAGGTTTCGACATGGTCCGCGCTGCAAAGGCAGAGGGGCTCAAGGTCACCTGCGGCATCAGCCCGGCCTATCTCTATCTGGCCGAGAATGCCGTCACGGACTTCCGCACCTTCGCGCGCCTGTCGCCGCCGCTTCGGTCGGAGGATGACCGCCGGGCGTCGATCGCAGCGGTGGCGGACGGCACGGTCGATGTGATCACCTCCAGCCACGATCCGCGCGGGCCGGAAGACAAGAGACTGCCCTTCGCCGATGCCTCGCCTGGCATGGCGGGCGCGGAAACGCTCCTCGCCCTCTCGCTCAATCTCGTGCGCGAAGGCCATCTCTCCATGACCCGGCTGATGACGCTGCTCAGCGCCAATCCCGCCCGGATCTTGGGCGTCAATGCCGGAAGCTTCGCGGCCGGCAGCGCAGCCGACCTCATCTTCATTGATCCCGACACACCCTGGATCATCGACTCTGCAAGGATGGCCGCGCAGGCGGGCAACACGCCCTTCGATCGGGTGCCGGTGCAGGGCCGCGCGCGGCGGATCATGAAGGGCGGCGTTTTCCTCTAAAGTTTCCTGCTTGCCCTCCCCGGCATGCCACGCTAAAGCGCCCTCCTTCGCCGGCACAGGAGTGTAGCTCAGCTGGTAGAGCGTCGGTCTCCAAAACCGAATGCCGGGGGTTCGAGTCCCTCCACTCCTGCCAAGCATCTGGTCGTCGATCCTTGATTTTTCAAAGGTTCGCGGGTAGCTGCCCGAGCGAAGATGGGTCGCGAAGCCAGCGGCCGCACCCCGGGACGCCGACATGGCGGGGTCCGGAGGGCGGACTGTTGCTTCGCGCTTTGGTGTTTTGTTCGAAGGTTTTGAGGCAGCGATGGCGAAGGTTTCTCCGGGCGAATTCGTCAATCAGGTGAAGACCGAAGCGTCGAAGATCGTGTGGCCCACTGGCCGCGAAACGGTCATGACTGCGGTGATGGTCGGTATCATGACCACGCTGCTCGGCCTCTTCTTCTTCGGCATCGACACCTTTTTCGGCGCGGTCGTTCAGTGGCTGCTGAGCTTCGCAGCCGGACAGGCTTGATTGGGAGTTTGAAACGGTAACATGGCGCGCTGGTACATCATCCACGCCTATTCGGGCTTCGAAAACAAGGTCAAGGAATCGATCCTGTCCGAAGCCGAGCGCATGGGCCTCTCCCAGTTGGTCGAGCAGGTGGAAGTTCCCACCGAGACCGTGACCGAGGTGAAGCGCGGCAAGAAGGTCCAGGTCGAACGCAAGTTCATGCCGGGCTACGTCCTCGCCAAGCTGGCGATGAACGACGACATCTATCACCTTGTGAAGAACACGCCGAAGGTGACCGGCTTCCTCGGATCGAGCGGCAAGCCGCAGGCGATCAGCGAGACGGAAGCCGCCCGCTATTTCGGCGCCCGCAAGGAAGCCGAAGCTGCGCCCAAGCACAAGGTCAATGTCGATTACGAAATCGGCGACAGCGTCAAGGTGCTGGACGGCCCCTTCGCCAGCTTCAACGGCACTGTCGAGGAACTGGATTTCGAAAAGAACCGCGTCAAGGTGTCCGTGTCGATCTTCGGCCGCGCCACACCGGTCGAACTGGACTTCGAACAAGTCGAACTGTCCAAGTAAGAATTTCCCTCTCCCGCAAGCGGGAGAGGGCAGCGAGACTTGCCGAGCCGCAAGGCGAGGTTAGTCGTAGCGGGAGAGGGCATAACCCCCCTCTCCAAATCGGTCTAAGCGGCGAGCCGCCTAGACCTCCTATCCGCTCCCCTGGAGGGGCGAGGATAAATGCAGTGCGGGAGGCTTGCTTTTAGCGAGCCGTTAATACCGCTTAACTTGAAAGAGAGTGAAAATGGCCAAGAAGATTACGGGCTATATCAAACTCCAGGTGCCCGCTGGAGCCGCCAACCCCTCGCCGCCGATCGGTCCGGCACTGGGTCAGCGCGGTGTGAACATCATGGAATTCTGCAAGGCGTTCAACGCCTCGACGGAAAAGATGGACAAGGGCACGCCCCTGCCGACCATCATCACCGTCTATGCGGACCGTTCGTTCAGCTTCGTCACGAAGCAGCCACCCGCCACCTACCTGATCAAGAAGGCCGTCAACCTGAAGTCGGGCTCGAAGGAGCCGGGCAAGGTCGTCGCTGGCAAGATCACCCGCGCCCAGCTCGCTGAAATCGCCCAGGCCAAGATGGTTGACCTGAACGCGAACGACATCGACGCAGCGACGAAGATCATCGAAGGCTCCGCTCGCGCGATGGGCCTCGAAGTGGTGGAGGGCTAAGACCATGGCAAAGCTGACGAAGAAGGCGAAGGCCCTGGCCACTGCCGTTGACCGGGAAAAGCTGCACGGCGTTGACGAAGCGCTGGGCCTGATCAAGACCCACGCGACTGCCAAGTTCGACGAAAGCGTCGAAATCGCGATCAACCTGGGCGTCGATCCGCGTCACGCCGACCAGATGGTCCGTGGCGTCGTCACCCTGCCCGCCGGCACCGGCAAGGACGTTCGCGTCGCCGTTTTCGCCCGTGGCGACAAGGCTGAAGCCGCGACCGCTGCTGGTGCCGACATCGTGGGTGCCGAGGATCTGCTGGACAGCATCCAGGCCGGCAACATCGACTTCCAGCGCGTGATCGCCACTCCCGACATGATGGGTCTGGTTGGCCGCCTCGGCAAGGTTCTGGGTCCCAAGGGCCTGATGCCGAACCCGAAGCTGGGCACCGTAACGCCGAACGTCGCCGAAGCGGTCAAGGCCGCCAAGGGTGGTCAGATCGAATTCCGCGTCGAAAAGGCTGGCATCATCCACGCCGGTCTCGGCAAGGCGAGCTTCTCGGCCGAGGACCTGCGCAAGAATTTCGACGCTTTCGTTGACGCGATCGTCAAGGCGAAGCCGTCGGGTTCGAAGGGCAAATATGTCCGCAAGATCGCCCTGTCCTCTTCGATGGGCCCGGGCGTGAAGGTGGACGTGGCGGAAGTCGCCTCGGTCTGATCCTTCGCGAGTAACTGATAAAGGGGCCGCCTTCCCTGTTTGCGGGGGAAGGCGGCCTTCTTATTTGGGCGTTCGCACCATCTCAGGAACGGTGTGAACTTCGGGGTGTGTGACCTTGCACTCCGGGCTCGGGCAGCAGCCAGAGCTTATTCAGGTCATCATGTATCCGTCGGGAATGGCGGGTCGCCTTACCGATGGAAAACATAATGAATTTCGAACATCTCCCCGCCCTCCTCTCCGACGCGTTGACGCGAAAGGGCTATGAAAGCCTGACGCCAGTGCAGGCCCAAGTCACCCAGCCCGAAGCCGAAGGCCGCGACCTTATCGTCTCCGCGCAGACCGGCTCGGGCAAGACCGTCGCCTTCGGCCTCGCCATGGCGGGCGAACTGCTCGGCGAACAGATGCGCCTGCCGGTGGCAGAAAAGCCGCTCGCGCTTGCCATCGCCCCCACCCGCGAACTGGCGCTGCAGGTCAGCCGCGAACTGGAATGGCTTTACGGCGAAGCCCGCGCCCGCATCGCCACCTGTGTCGGAGGCATGGACGCGGCCAAGGAACGCCGCGCTCTCTCACACGGCGCGCACATCGTCGTTGGCACGCCAGGCCGTCTGCGCGACCATCTGGAACGCGGCGCGCTCGATCTCTCCGGCCTCAAGACCGTGGTCCTCGATGAAGCGGACGAGATGCTCGACATGGGTTTCCGCGAGGACCTGGAAGAGATTCTCGACGGCGCGCCGGAAGACCGCCGCACCCTGCTTTTTTCCGCCACCATGCCCAAGCCGATCGTGGCGCTCGCCAAGCGCTACCAGAAGGACGCGCTGCGCATCTCCACCGTCAGTGACGAGCGCGGCCATGGCGACATCAGCTATCAGGCCGTGACCGTAGCGCCCGCCGATATCGAGAACGCCGTGGTCAACCTGCTGCGCTATCATGAGGCGGAAACGGCGATCCTCTTCTGCGCTACCCGCGACAATGTCCGCCACCTCCACGCCAGCCTCACCGAGCGTGGTTTCGCGGCCGTGGCCTTGTCCGGCGAACACAGCCAGAATGAACGCAATCACGCGCTGCAGGCGTTGCGCGACCGCCGCGCCCGCGTCTGCGTCGCCACCGACGTCGCCGCGCGCGGCATCGACCTTCCGAACCTCAGCCTGGTCGTCCACGTAGAAATCCCGCGTGACGCTGAAACGATGCAGCACCGTTCAGGCCGCACGGGCCGCGCTGGCAAGAAGGGGACTGCCGTCCTGATCGTGCCCTATCCTCGCCGCCGCCGCGTTGAATCCATGTTGCGCGGTGCCAAGATCCCCGTCGAATGGGGCACTCCGCCGAGCAAGGAAGCCATTCAGGAGCAGGACAATGCCCGCTTGCGCGCCAGCCTGATGGAAAAGGCTGAGCTGGACGAGCAGGATTGGGCATTGGGTGCTGAACTGCTGGCCGAAAAGTCAGCCAAGGAAATCGCAGCGATGCTGGTGAAGAGCGCTCGCGCCGCTCTCCCTGCCCCCGAGGAGCTGCTCGACGCGGGCGAAGCGCCGCCGCGCCGCGACGGCCCCCGGCCGGGCTTTGAGGAAACCGTCTGGTTCCGCATGGACATCGGCCGCCGTCAAAATGCTGATCCGCGCTGGATCCTGCCGCTGATCTGCCGTCGCGGTCATGTGTCACGTCAGGACATCGGCGCAATTCGCATTGCCGCCAATGAGACGCTGTTTGAAATCCCAAGCGCCATCGCCGCCCGCTTCGTCGGTGCGGTCAAGCGGACCGGGCAAGCTAGCGATGAGGGCGCTGAAGTCGCCATCGAGCAAGTCGAAGGCACGCCTCGCGAAGCGGCGCGGGATAATCGCCGCGATGGCCCGTCCGGCAAGGGCCGCCCCAATGCCGAACGCGGCCCTCGTCCGCCTGCGCACAGCCCGCGCCCCTTCAAGGGCGGTTTCAAACGAGGCGCCCCCCGCAAACCCAGAGGCTAAAAGACAAGGGATCGCTCTTCGGGAGAGCGATCCTAGCCTGCGCCGCAGAGCAACAGCATTTTGGCGGCGAGCTCGCGTTCGCCCATGACAATGTGAGGGACGCCCAAGCCTTCCAGATGCGCGACTTCAGCATCCGAATGGGCGCGGGCGATGACCTGGATATTGGGGTTCAGATGGCGCGCATGCTCATGGATCGCGCCGCCTTCAAAACCCTCCGGCACCGCGATCAACAAGCGACGCGCTTCGCAAATCCCCGCCGCAAGGAGGTGCCGGTCCTCCAGCGCGCTGCCGCGCACCACCGACAGCCCCGCCTCCACCGCCTCCTCCGCTCGCTCAGGATCGCCTTCGACCACCACCAGATGCGCGTGACGTTCCGTCAGACGCGACGCGATCATCTTGCCAACGCGGCCATAGCCCACCAGAATCACATGACCGATCCGGCGCGTCACCTCCGCCCTTTCAGTTTGCTCAGCTTCCTCCGGCTTGTGCTTCCGCACGATCAGCGAAAAGATCAGCGGATTGAGGAAGATCGATACGATCGCACCAGCCAGGATCAGGTCGCGCGCTTCGGCAGGCAGTACGCCAAGGCCGGTGCCGAGCGACGCGAGAATGAAGGAAAATTCACCGATCTGGGCCAGGCTCGCCGCGATCGTGAGCGCGGTCTCGCTAGTATGACCGAAGGCCCGAACGATCGCGAAAGCAGCAATGGACTTTCCGATGATGATGATCGCTACCGTGGCGAGCAGAGGCAAGGGCTGCTGGACCAGCACCGCCGGATTGAACAGCATGCCGACAGAGACAAAGAACAGCACCGCGAACGCATCACGCAGCGGCAGAGTCTCCTCCGTAGCGCGCCGGCTGAGTGGCGTTTCGCCCAGGATCATGCCCGCAAAGAAAGCTCCAAGCGCGAAGGACACATCAAACGCGACCGCAGCTCCAAAAGCCACCCCAAGCGCGATCGCTAGCACTGCGAGGCGGAACAGTTCCCGCGACCCGCTGTGCACGACCCAATGTAGCGCCCAGGGGATGACGCGGCGGCCGACGATCAGCATCAATGCGACGAACCCTGTTACCTTCAGCAAGGTGCTGAGCAGTGGCGCCAACAGCGCGCCCCCGCCTGCAGATGCGTTCGCATTGTTCATGACCCCGGCTAGTGCGGGTAGCAGGACCAGCGCCAGCACCATCACCAGATCCTCGACGATCAGCCAGCCCACAGCGATTCGTCCACGCCGCGTCTCCACAAGATCAGCGCCTTGCAGCGCGCGAAGAAGGACCACTGTGCTGGCGACCGACAAGGCCAGGCCGAATACCAGACCGCCCAGCAAGGGCCATCCCATGACATGCGCAAGACCCATGCCCAGCAATGTCGCCACAGCAATCTGCCCAACCGCGCCTGGCACGGCGATGTTCTTTACTGACAGCAGGTCGCGCAGCGAAAAATGCAGCCCGACCCCAAACATCAGCAAGATCACGCCGATCTCGGCCAGTTCGTTGGCCAATCCAGCATCAGCAACAAAGCCGGGTGTGAACGGGCCAACAACGATACCCGCGGCAAGGTAGCCGACCAGAGGAGAGAGTTTTAGGCGATGAGCGGTGGCGCCCAAGATGAAAGCAATGACAAGACCCGCAACGATCGTTCCGATCAGGGGCGTGTGATGGGGCATATATGGCCTTTTCTTGTTCGCCAGGGCGCAGCAGTACAATGGCCCTGGCGCATTATCATTCCGCGATTGCCAACATCACTGCAGACAGCAGAGCGCCGGCGGCGGCCAATCCAGTCATCACAGCAGGCATGAACCACTGGGGCGGCCGACTGAGACGCGATTTTCCAGTTATGGAAGGATCCTTCAAAGGGCCCTTATATCGGGCCGGGCAACGACCGTCAGAACGAGGCAGGGGGGCCCCGCGCTCGGCGGCGGGAAAAATGATCCTCTGCAAAATGCACCGCAGCAGCAGAATATCGGCCTGGCGCCATGACAAAGGCCGTTGCAGCGACAAGGATAAACGCGGCTGCAGTAAACCAATGCTGCACCTGTGCAGCAATATGACGAACCGGGTCCCCGCCAGCCTCGACAGTGAGCGCTTTCTCTACGGTGAGGGGAGACCGCGCCTTCAGTACGACGCTGACCGTTGCCGGGTTGAACGCGGAACCGGTCAGCCTGCTGGATGGCGGGCCGAGAGGAGCAACGGCGGAGAGCAGCGCGACGACGATCGCCATCCACAGGGCAGCGATGAAGGACCTGCGTCCTATCATGCTGCTATCCCCGTGCCGTCTCAACGCCATGCGCTTTTTGGTTCCTTTCCCGCGAGAGATAGGCGTGTACGGGCCCAAAAACCAGTGTCCATGTGGCCCCATATCGGTTGACAGCGGCGAGTCATTCAACTACCGGGCCACATTCCCGCGCGGGTCAACAGGACTTCATGTCCTCGACGATCTGCGTAAAGCAGATTTGAACGAGAAGAGAAGAGCCATGTTCGCAGTCGTGCGCACGGGCGGCAAGCAATATCGCGTAGCCGCCGGAGACAAGATCGTCGTCGAGAAGCTGGCCGGTGAGGCTGGTGACAAGGTGACCCTGGATGACGTCCTATTCGCCGGTGAGGGCAGCGACGTGAAGGACGTCAGCAAGTTGACCGTGGCAGCCGAAATCATCGCACAGGCGAAGGGCGAGAAGGTCATCGTTTTCAAGAAGCGCCGCCGGCACAACTACCGCCGCCGCAACGGCCATCGCCAGAATCACACGATCCTCAAGATCGTGTCGATCGCCTGAGCCGCAGTCCAGTTTCGAGGAGTTTGAGTCATGGCACATAAGAAAGCTGGCGGTTCATCGCGCAACGGTCGCGATTCGGAATCGAAGCGTCTTGGCGTGAAGAAGTTCGGCGGTCAGGAAGTGATCGGCGGCAACATCATTATCCGCCAGCGCGGCACGCGCGTCTATCCCGGCCGCAATGTCGGCATGGGTAAGGACCACACGCTGTTCGCGCTCGGTGAAGGCCGCGTGGTATTCCACACCGGCAAGCTCGGCCGCAAATATGTATCGGTCGATGTGATGGCCGAAGCAGCCGAATAACGGACGATCGATGACGGATCGTCCCTCGCAATTGGGGCGATCCTCTTGGCGGCAAGACATTTAGTCGCCGCCATTGTTCGAGGGTAATAAAAGGGGCGCCCCGCACGGGAGCGCCCCTTTTCCGATTCGGATCGCCCCTCATTTTCCCTCAAGCCTCTGGAACTCTGCCCCTTCTCGCGCGTCATGCGCGCGGGGTTCAGCCAGAGGAACAGTCGTCAAGCCGTAACTTTTCGCGGCCATTGACGCGTCAGTCAGAGGAGAGATTTCAAATGTTCGCCCGTACCCCCCGCCTGCTCCTGAGACCCGGCTGGATGGAAGATGCATCAGCGCTGACCGAGGCGATTGGCGAGCCGGCGGTCCTGCGCAACTTAACGAGAGCCCCTTCGCCCTACGGTGTCGGAGATGCGCGCGCTTTCTTTTCGCTGCCGCATGATTCGCGTCTCCCGCAGTTGCTGGCATTTTCCCGTACCCAGGGTGCGCCCCGGCTGGTCGGCGGGTGCGGCTTGCATCTGGCTGAAGATGGAGCGCCAGAGATCGGCTATTGGATCGCTCGCCCATATTGGGGTTTGGGCTTCGCAACCGAAGCGGCTAGTGCGGTGCTCAGCATGGCGCGAGCAGCAGGCGTGGCGGGCATCCGCGCGGCACATTTCGCGGACAACCCCGCATCGGGCAATGTGTTGCGCAAACTCGGCTTTCGCTACACAGGGCGCCTTGAGCAGCGGTATAGCCCCGCGCGTGGCACGAAGGCCGACTGCCTGATCTTTGAAGAAGGCGCGTCCGGACGAATGACGATCGACCCGGCCATGGATCTCTATGAGGATGCCATACCTGCCCTCGCGGCATGACTGACAACAGGGGCGGGACCAATCGGTGCCGCCCCTCTATCGCTGCAACATATATGTTTGATTGAGACCAGAGACGGCAAGGTTTAATTCCGCAGCATAAGCGGCTATGGGCCAGCCCATGCATTTTCTGGATCAGGCGAAGATTTACATTAAGTCCGGTTGGGGCGGCCCCGGCGCGGTCAGTTTCCGGCGGGAAAAATATGTCGAATATGGTGGCCCGGACGGTGGCAACGGCGGCAAGGGCGGAGACATCATCTTTGAAGCCGTTGCGGGGCTGAACACCCTAATCGATTTTCGATACACGCAGCATTTCAAGGCTCAGCGAGGGCTCCCCGGCGCGGGCAAGAATCGCTACGGTGCGGGTGGCGAGGACCTCGTCATCAAAGTACCTGTCGGCACCCAAATTCTGTCCGACCCTCAACCCATCGAGGGGACGGAAGATGAAGACGGCTATCCTGAATACGAGGAGCAGGAACTGCTCGCCGACTTCACAGAAGTTGGGCAGCGGCTGGTGCTGCTCCGCGGCGGGGACGGCGGACGCGGCAACCTATCTTACAAGACAAGCACCAACCGCGCCCCGCGGCAACATGGCACCGGGTGGCCGGGTCAGGAAATGTGGGTTTGGCTGCGGCTCAAGCTGCTCGCCGATGTCGGTCTGGTCGGCATGCCCAACGCAGGCAAATCGACCTTCATCAATCAGGTAACAAACACCAAGGCAAAGGTCGGAGCTTATGCATTCACCACGACCAAGCCTCAGCTTGGCGTTGTGTTGCACCGCGATCGCGAATTCGTTCTGGCCGACATCCCCGGACTAATCGCGGGCGCAGCCGAGGGGGCCGGGATCGGCGACCGGTTCCTTGGTCATATCGAGCGTTGTAGGGTGCTGCTCCATTTGGTCGATGCAACCGGGGACGATCCCGTCGAACAGTTCCGCATCGTACAGGATGAACTCGCCGCCTATGGCGAGGGCCTGGAAGACAAACCTCAGATTGTGGCGCTGAACAAAGGTGATTTGCTGGGCCAGGAGCTGATGGAGGACATCGCGGCTCAGCTGCGAGAAGAAGCGGGCGTGGAGGATGTGTTCATCATCTCCGGCGCGACCGGCGCTGGCGTCCCCGCGTTACTGGATGCCGTCCTCCCGCTGCTTGCGGAAGCGCAGACAGCCGAAGATGCACCCGATGAGGAAGGTGACACGCCATGGTCGCCTATCTGATTGCATGGTAAGCGGAATTGAATCTGTGATCCTTCCTCTTTCCGGCTTCCCTCCTTCTGAAATCCGGCGTCTGGTCATCAAGATCGGGTCCGCGTTGCTGGTCGATCCTGCGGGTGAGGTGCGGGAGGCTTGGCTGCGCACTGTGGTAGAGGATGTCGCCGCGCGTAAGGCCGCTGGGCAGCAGATCATCATTGTTTCCTCGGGCGCGATTGCGCTTGGCGCACGCCGGCTGAAACTGCCCAAGGGCGGGCGCGGCAGTCTTGAAGATGCGCAGGCGGCCGCCGCGACAGGACAGATCGCGTTATCCCAATGCTGGGCGCGCCTGTTGCAGGACGAGGGGATCACAGCAGCGCAGATGCTGGTCACACTGGACGATCTGGAGCATCGCCGCCGCTACCTCAACGCATCGGCCACCCTAGAGCGGCTGATGACGTTGGATGTCGTTCCAGTGGTGAATGAGAATGACAGCGTTGCGACGGCAGAGATTCGCTTTGGCGACAACGACCGGCTCGCGGCGCGTATCGGACAGGCGGCACGGGCCGACGCAGTCGTGCTGCTTTCCGATGTCGATGGGCTTTACACGGCGAACCCACATGTCGATGCGAGCGCCATGTTGATAGAAACAATCGAGCGCATCGATGCGCGGATCACTGGCATGGCAGACAGCGGATCAGCTTCCGGCATGGGTTCGGGTGGCATGACCTCGAAAATCGAAGCCGCGCGGATCGCGACCGGAGCGGGTGCGCATCTGGCAATCATTTCCGGTAAGGTGGACGCCCCCCTGTCTCACTGGGCCAACGGCGGCCGAGGATCGATCTTCCTGGCGGCGCCTGCAAAGCGTGCGCGCAAGGGATGGCTCGCCGGGCGCCTGACGGTGCGAGGACGGATCATTGTCGATTCAGGGGCCGAGAAGGCGCTGGGGCGCGGCAACAGCCTGCTTCCTGCGGGCGTCGCTCGCGTCGAGGGAGCGTTCGCACGCGGCGATGTAGTCGATATCGTAGGGCCAGCAGGGCAGGTGATTGCACGCGGCCTGAGCGAATATGACAGCCAGGAGGCGGCTCGCATAGCGGGCAAGCGCAGCGAAGATATCGCGGCTCTGTTGGGGCACCTGCCCCGGTCTGTGCTGGTCCATCGCGACCATATGGCGATGGTCTGACATTCTCATGAAACTGCGTATCGCAATGACCGGCGCGACTGGATTCGTCGGCGCTGAAACACTTAATCAGGTGTTGGAAGCTGGGCACCATGTGACGGCAATCACCCGCAAAGCGCAACCGCCGCGTGCGCGGCTGAAATGGGTGCATGGCTCACTGGAAGATCGCCCCGCGCTGAACACACTGGTGCGCGACGCAGACGTAGTAATCCATATTGCAGGAGTCGTGAACGCGGCTGATCGTGATGGCTTCGAGGCTGGGAACGCTCGCGGCACTATGGCCGTGATCGACGCCATGCGGCAGCGGGGGGTGCGGCGATTAGTCCACATATCTTCTCTGGCGGCGCGAGAGCCCAAGCTGTCAGACTATGGCTGGTCGAAGAGCCTGGCCGAGAGGCATGTGAAGGCGAGCGGACTGGATTGGACGATTGTGCGGCCGCCTGCAATCTATGGACCGGGCGACAGGGAAATGCTGGAACTCTTCCGCATGGCGAAACGCGGCATCATGCTGCTACCGCCCGGTGGCCGGTTATCGCTGATCGAGGTGAGCGATCTGGCACGCCTGCTGCTGGTGCTTGCCAGCGAAAAGGAGATCAGCCTTGCCCATTGTTACGAAGCGGATGACGGTACGCCAGGAGGGTGGGATCATCTGGAGTTTGGCCAGGCAATCGGACGGGCGGTGGGGCGTCCAGTCCGGGCGTTCGCGACGCCGAACTGGGCGCTGGGTTTCGGCGCACGGCTGGATCGGATGCTGCGAGGTAAAGCGGCGAAACTGACCCAGGATCGGGTCAGCTATTTCTGCCATCCTGATTGGGTGGTGGCGAAGCGGAAGCAGCCGCCCAAAAAGCTGTGGACGCCCCGGGTGGCCACTGAAGAAGGCCTGAAGGCTACAGCCGACGCCTATCGCGCGAAGGGATGGCTGTAGCCTATTCCGCAGGCTTTCTGCTTCGGCGTTCGGCGACGAATTCGCTGATCGCTTGACCGCTGGCATTGAGTAGCGGGTAGGTCCGTGCATCGGAAAGCCAGTCCGGGCGACGGGCGGTGCTGCCGTAGAAGGTGTCGTACACCAGGCTGAAGGCGAGGAAGATGAGCGTCGCGCCGATCAAGCCTTTGACCGCACCAAAGCCGGCACCCAAAACGCGATCGACAGGGCCCAGTATCGATTGGCGGGTACGGCGGCCAATGGCGTGGGCGAGGAGCTTGCCTGCGCCGAAGGTGATGCCGAAAACAAGAAGGAAAGCAAGAATTGCAGCGCCGCTGACGGTTCCTACAAGGGGGGTGAGCAGTTCGGTCGCGGAGCTGTGGAAGAGGCGGATCGCGAAGATGCCAAGAACCCATGCGATCAGCGACAATGTTTCGAGAACGAAACCACGTAGCAAACCAAGTACGGCGCAGCCGCCGATGGCGAGAAGGACGAGAATATCGACGGCGTTCATGAACGCCGGGCTATCCGCGGCCGAGCATCTGGTCAACCAATTGGCTTAATGCGCGATATCCGCTGACGGCTATGCCCTTCACCCCGTCGGCCACCGCCGAGGGAACATAGGCGCGTTCGAAGCCGAGCTTGGCGGATTCGCGCAGGCGCAGAGGCGCGTGAGACACCGGACGGATTTCGCCCGACAGTGCGATTTCGCCGAAAAGGACGAGGTCTGCAGGCACGGAGCGTTCCGCCAAGGCGGAAATAAGCGCGGCGGCCACGGCAAGGTCGGCGGCGGGGTCCGACAGCCGGTAACCGCCCGCGACGTTAAGATAGACTTCGCAAGTTGAAAAGCTGAGGCCACAACGCGCCTCCAGCACAGCCAGAACCATTGCTAGCCGGCCGCTATCCCAGCCCACTACCGCACGCCGGGGCGTAGCGCCGCTTGAGAGGCGAACGACAAGCGCTTGTATCTCGACAAGGACGGGTCTGGTGCCCTCCAGCGCGGGGAACACGGTCGCACCCGTTACGGTTTCGTCACGGTGTGTGAGGAACAGCGCGGATGGATTGGCGACTTCCTCCAGCCCCTCCGCCACCATCGCGAAGACACCGATCTCGTCGGTCCCGCCGAAGCGGTTCTTGATGGCGCGTAAGATGCGATACTGATGACTGCGCTCGCCTTCGAAACTGAGGACGGTATCGACCATATGTTCAAGCACGCGCGGTCCAGCGATGCTGCCGTCTTTCGTCACATGGCCGACAAGTATGACTGCGGTGCCGCGCTGCTTGGCGAAGCGGATCAATTCCTGAGACGAGGCACGCACCTGACTGACCGTGCCGGGCGCGCCTTCGATCAAATCGCTGTGCATCGTTTGAATGGAGTCGATGACAAGCAGGGCCGGCGGCTCGCCCTCCCCCAACGTGGTCAATATGTCGCGCACGGAGGTGGCACTCGCGAGTTGCACGGGCGCGGTGCCGAGGCCAAGACGCTGCGCGCGAAGACGGACCTGATCCGCCGCTTCCTCACCGCTGATATAAGCGACCGAGAGGCCACGCGCGGCGATGCGAGCGGCCGCCTGAAGCAGCAGGGTCGATTTGCCTATGCCGGGATCGCCGCCGATCAGGGTCGCTGAGCCCGGGACGATGCCGCCGCCCAGCGCTCGATCGAACTCGGCGATGCCGGTGCTTGTCCGCTGTGGCAGCTCGACCTGGCTATCCAGGCCAACGAGGGTGAGAGCGCGGCCACCGCTTTGCAGGTCGTGGCGGGCAGAGAGAAGATGGTTTCGGCCGCTTCCTCGACGATGCTGTTCCATTCGCCGCAGTCATCGCACTGCCCCTGCCAGCGGGAAGAGAGCGTGCCGCACTGCTGACAGACGAATTTGCGCTTTGCTTTGGCCATCAAAAACCTTGTTAAATTCCGCTTCTTCGACCTCGCTCAAGGCGACCGGGGTGGTATGGCGGGATAGCGCGAACGTTTCAAGAACAAAGAGGCGCAAGGAAAGCCCTTCGACTGACTCAGGACGAACAGGATGAGGAAGGAAAGATGATTGAAAGATGGAAACTGCCGCGCAAGTGGCGCATTGTTTCATCATGAAATCCTTCCGCGTTGCTAGCTACAACATCCGCAAGGCCATTGGTACGGATCGCCGCCGAAGTCCGGAACGGGTGCTGGAAGTGTTGGCGGAGGTGAATGCGGACATCGTCGCGCTACAGGAAGCGGACAGGCGTTTTGGGGTACGAACCGCCGCGATCCCGCCTTGGTTGCTCGAATCCCTGAGCCCCTACAAACCCGTGCCCTTAAATGTGCACGCGGATTCGATGGGCTGGCATGGGAACGCCATCCTGGTGCGCAAGGAGGCAGAAGTCGGGGCACATGATGTGTTGCACTTGCCCTGTCTGGAACCGCGCGGGGCGACGATGGCTGAGGTTACGCTGGGCAAGGCCAGGATGCGAATTTTCGGAATGCATCTTGACCTTTCCGGCCTTTGGCGGCGCAAGCAGGCCGCGGCAGTGATCCACGCGGCCGGACTGCGCGAGGAGATGCCCACGGTGCTGATGGGCGACCTGAACGAATGGAGCGCCGGGCGGGGATGCCTGGCGGACTTCGCGCGACATTACAGCTTTGCGCCCTGTGGCCGGAGCTTTCACGCTCGGCGACCGGTGGCGCAGCTCGACCGGATCATGCATTGCGGGCAGCTGAAGCTTGTCGATAGCGGGGTGCATGACAGTGCAGCGGCGCGGAAGGCATCGGACCATTTACCAATATGGGCGGAGTTTCGGCTGTGAGGATAGGCGATGGATTGATCCCGCCCGGTATCTGCCCTCCCCTTCTTGCGTTGGGTTCCCGTTGGTCGAGAACGAAGCGCCAGGGTCTCCACAGCCGCTTTTCGACTTCGCTCGAAGCGAACGGGAGGAAAGGAGGCTCGATATTGAGCCTGGTTGATATGATCTTGGAAAAAGCACGCTCATGAAGGAGCGCGAACTCCGCCTTGCGCTGGTTTGTTATGGCGGGATCAGCCTGGCCGTTTACATGCACGGCATCACAAAGGAAATCTGGCGGCTGGCGCGCGCTAGCCGGGGCTTTCATGATGGATCGACCAGCGGGAACAGCAGCGAGGCCGTGTATCGAAAGCTGCTGGAAGACCTGGAAACAGTGAGCGGCGTGCGATTGCGG
>Ga0105148_100058_pt1 | contig 17261 bp, 13 predicted proteins | sample RS_199metaG_FD_91502 | JGI IMG/M metagenome (GOLD analysis project Ga0105148, IMG submission 91502) | Switchgrass associated microbial communities from Austin, Texas, USA, to study host-microbe interactions - RS_199 metaG | ecosystem: Host-associated > Plants > Roots > Rhizosphere | place: USA... | reverse complement strand
CAGACGCGGAGAACGCGGCTGATCAACATGGCTTTTGGGGCGCGGCATGGTCGCCGCGCCCGCTCCATTTGCTGGCGGATGATTGCGGGATCGCTCGCAGCCGGACTGGTTCCGGCATCCGCTGGCGCTCAGCCTGCAGCGGTGCAGGAGGGCGCACGAGCCAGCATCGGCGCGGAAATCCGCGCATCGGTGAGCGGCAAGCTGCGCGACTTCTACGCGCCGCGCGGCTATTGGCCGCTCTGGGTCGATGGGAACAGGATCGACAGCCAGGCCGATGCCTTGTTGGACCTGATCCGCACGGCGCGTGCCGATGGGCTTGATCCCAGGGATTATGATTTGCGTGACCTGGAAAGGGTGGTGCAAGAGGCTAAGTCCAGCGGAGGCGATGCCCGCCTTCTGGCGCGCGCGGACCTCGCCCTTTCCAAATCCTTCGCCAATTTGGTCCGCGACATGCGCCGCCCGTCCAAGCGGGTGAAAATGCGCTATCTCGATTCGGAGGTGCAACCGCGCGACGACGAGCCTGCGGAGATATTGCGGGCGGCTGCTGTCGCGCCTTCCTTCCCCGACTATGTTCGCCAGCTTGGTTGGATGAGCCCCGTCTATGTGCAGTTGCGCGCGGCACGGAACGATTTCGCCAAGCGTTGGGCGAGCCTGCCTGACGTCATGATCCCCACAGGCGTGAAGCTGCGGCCGAGGGCGAAGGGGCCGGCGGCCGCCTTGCTGCGGCAAAGGCTGGGTCTTGCAGCGGGCAAAGGCTATGACAAGGCCGTGGCGGCCAAGGTCCGTGCCTTCCAGGCTGATCATGGGTTGAAGCCGGACGGCGTCGCGGGCGCGCAGACGATCGAGGCGCTTAACCGGCCATTTGGTTGGTACGACCGGAAGCTGGTGCTCAACCTTGATCGGGCGCGTTTACTGCCGGGGCCGTGGGTGCGCCATGTGGTGGTGGACGCGGCATCCGCCCGGCTGTGGTACTATAGCGATGGACGGCAGGACGGGACGATGAAGGTCGTGGCTGGCGCGCCGGAAAGCCAGACGCCGATGATGGCGGGCATGATCCGCTACGCGACGCTCAATCCCTATTGGAACGTGCCGACCGACCTGGTGCAGCGAAAGCTGTCGCAGCGCGTGCTGGGCGGCGCGTCGCTGAGTTCGTTGAACTATGAGGCTTTGTCCGACTGGAGCGCCAATGCGCGGCGGTTGAATGAGTCCGAAATCGACTGGCAGTCGGTTGCCGATGGACGGCAGCAGTTGCGCGTGCGCCAGCTGCCGGGCGGGTCCAACGCCATGGGGAAGGTCAAGTTCATGTTCCCCAATGATCTGGGCATTTACCTGCACGACACGCCTTCGCGCGATCTGCTCGCCAAGCCGGCGCGGCATTTCAGCAATGGCTGCGTGCGGCTGGAGGATGCGCAACGGCTGGGCCGCTGGTTCTTTGGCAAGCCGCTGGCGGCAGAGAGCAGCGAGCCGGAGCAGCATGTGCCGCTGCCCCAGCCGGTGCCGGTTTATCTGACCTATCTGACTGCCGTTCCGAGCGGGCAGGGGGTGCAGTTCCTGCCGGACGTGTATGAGCGGGATGGGATCTAGAAGCCGAATATCATCCAGAGCGCCATCGCGACCATGATGATATTCTCGGTCAGCGATACGAAGCCGAGCGGCACATTGCTATTGCCGCCGACGCAGGCGCATTTCAGTTCGCGCTTGTCGATATAGACCGCCTTGAACACCGAGATTGCGCCGATACCGCCGATGAACAGCGCGACCGGGATGGAAAGCCATTTGAGCAGCCCGGTCAGCATCAGCGTGCCCGCGCCCAGTTCAAGGAAGGGATAGATGCGGCCATAAGGAACGAAGCGCCGGGCGAGCAGGTCATAGTTCAGGAACATGGTCGCGAAACGATCCACATCTTGCAGTTTCAGCATGGCGAGGAGCATCATGCTGATGGCGATGAAATGTTCGACCGTCATGATGCTGGCGAGCGGCATTGCCGTCAGCCAGCCGATCGAAAGCGCGAGCAGTGCGGCGACCGCGAACACCGCCAGAACCGGCGTGTAGCTGGTCGCTGCCGGATCGGTGACTTTCAGGCCGAGATAGCGGCGCAGGTCGTCATGGCCGCCAATCCGCTCCCCGCCGATGAAGATCTGCGGCGTTGTCTTGACGCCATGTTTCGCCTTGAAGGCGTCCACCTCTTCGCGAGTGGTGAGCCAATGATCTTCCACCGTATATCCCTTGCGGCGGAGTAGCCAGCGAGCCTTCAGCCCATAGGGGCAGACATGGCCGGGCATCACCATGCGATAGAGTTGCGCGGTGCGGGCTGCGGCGCTGGCAAGGGTGGCTGATGATGTCATGGCATGGCCTTTGTTCGTGATCCGATGCCGCCTATATGGGGTCCGTACCATGGTCCGGAGTCAAGTATGGCGATGACGATTTCTGGCCTGGCCCGTGCGGGCGGCGTGGGGGTCGAGACGGTGCGCTTCTATCAGCGCAAGGGATTGCTCGGCACGCCGGAGCGTGCGGGTGGCGGCGGCGTGCGGCGCTATGGGGACGAGGATGTGCGGCGATTGCGCTTCATCCGATCGGCGCAGGGTGCGGGCTTTACGCTGGATCAGATCGGCGAACTGCTGCGCCTGGACGCGGGCGAGGACCGGGCACGGGCGCGGGAGCTGGCGGCGGGGAGGCTGGCCGCGTTGGATCGGAAGATCGCGGAGCTGCAGGAGGCGCGCGATGCGCTGCGGCGGCTAGCGAGCGCCTGCCATGCTTCGGATGAGGGGCCCTGTCCGATTATTTCGGCGTTCGAGGGATAGTTGATGAACGGCGGTGTGGCGGGATGGGGTCAGAAGCCGGCCATCAGCCCGTCGATCGCGCCTTGCAAAATGTAGCTGGCAGCCAGCTTATCGACCAGTTCTTCGCGCCGAGCGCGGCTAGCGTCGGCTTCGAGGAGGGTGCGCGTGACGGCTTGCGTGGACCAGCGTTCGTCCCAGAGGAGGATGGGTAGCCCCAGATCGGCGATGTTTCGGCCGAAAGCGCGACTGGCCTGACTGCGGGGGCTTTCGCTGCCGTCGAGGTTCAGGGGCAGGCCGATGACGACGCCCTTGACCTGCTGCTGCTCCATGAAGGCGGCGAGGGCCACCTTGTCCTTGCTGAACTTGCCGCGCGATACGGTGTGGGCGGGGCTGGCGATGGACCAGCCTGCATCGCACAGGGCCAAACCGATGGTCTTGGTGCCGACGTCCATGCCGAGCAGGCGGCCGCCCTGGGGAAGCGCCTCGCGAAAGGCGGCGCGATCAGTGGTGAGGAGGGCGCTCATTTTGCCAGGAAAGCCGCGAGGCGCTGGCGCGCGTCTTCACGCACGTTGCCCCAGAACAGGCTGTAGTCATAAACATGGTAGTTGTTGCCGGGCAGGGTGAAGGGGCCCATGTCCACAGGCTCGCCGATTATCAGCACGCCGCTGGTGTCGCAGCGGGCGGGGACGACGCCCTTCAGCAGGCGCGGCGGCTTTTTGTCGTCCCGGCTGTCGAGCGTGCCGCGATTGGCGCTGGCGGGGGCGGCTCCGTTGAAGGTGCCGGTGATCGGGTTGGTGCAAAGCATGTGCGTGCCCTTGCGCGCCTTGCCGGTGTAGCCGTTGCGGCGCTCGAATGTCTCGACGACGGGCGATGGATCGGCGGGCTCGGCATAGCTTTGCCAACTGACGATGCAATGCGCCTGATCGCGCCGCGCGCAGGCGGGGAGGCCGAGGGCGGGGAGGTCGGCCTCTACCGACACGGGCCAGCCTACCGCATAGACGGCGGCGATGCGGCTGCTGGCGGGCTTGCCCGCGACCTGCTCACGCATCAGTTGGAGCAGGTGGCGGGAGCCCTGGCTATGGCCTGCAAGGATCAAAGGGCCTGTGGGATTGGCTTTGAGGAAGGCGGCAAAGGCCTGGGACACGTCGCGATAGGCGGCGGCGAGTGCCTGATCGCCTGCGGGTTTGTCCGTGAGGAAAGCGCCGTAATTGGCCTGACGGTAACGGGGGACCCAGACATTGCCGGCCGCGTTGAACGCGCTCGCCTGCCCCTGCACGAAGCGGCGGGCGGTGGCGAGCGAATCCTTGTCATCCAGGCGCATGTTCCAGTGCGCGTCGCCCAGCGTGGTGATGTAAGAGGTCGGGTGGATGAAGAAGATCGCGGCCTCTGGCGCGGCTGGATCGTCCTTCACGCCCGCAGGTTTCCAGAGCGCGGGGTTGTCCTGGGTGATGTCGGGCCTGGCGATCCACATTTTGGGATCATCATAGGCGTTGGCGGGAAGCGGGGAGAGAGGCGTGAAGGCCTCCCGTGGCACCATGACCGCACGGATCAACTGCATGCCCCAGATGCGATAGACCAGCGAGGCCGCGATCACGAGCACGATCAGGCTCGCGACGATATAAAGGAACTTGCGCGCCAAGGCCTTGCTCTCCCTGTCTCTGGCGGCGCCTGTCTGGCGCAGGCGCAGACAGTCCGCAAGTGCGGACTTGAAGCGGGCGTGAGCGGGTGGTAGCGGCGGCCCATGTCGATAGACCTGCAGACCGTAAAGAAGATCGCCAGCCTTTCGCGCATTTCGGTGACTGACGCCGAAGCCGAAGCGATGGTGCCGGAACTCAACAACATCCTGGGCTGGGTGGAGCAATTGGGCGAGGTGGACGTGACCGGCGTGGAGCCGATGACCGCCGTCATACCCAACAAGCTGCGCCTGCGCGAGGATGCCGTGACCGACGGCGATGTTCGCGACAAGGTGTTGGCGAACGCGCCGCAGGCTGAACATGGCTTCTTCGCGGTGCCGAAGGTGATTGAGTAATGAGCAACAATCTGACTGATCTGACGGTCGCGGAAATCCGCGACGGCTTTCGCGCTGGCGACTTTTCGGCGCGCGAAGTTGCGGAGGCGTTCAATGCCAATGTCGCGGCGGCCAAGGCGCTGAACGCCTTTATCGTGGAAACGCCGGACAAGGCGCTGGAAGCTGCTGACGCGGCCGACAAGGCGAAGGCCGCGGGCGAGGCTTTGAAGCCGCTGTCCAGCGTGCCGATCGGCATGAAGGACCTGTTCTGCACCGAAGGCGTGCAGACGACGGCCGCCAGCCACATGCTGGAGGAGTTCAAGCCGACCTATGAGTCCACGGTTTCGAAGAAGCTGTGGGACGCAGGTGCGGGCATGCTCGGCAAGCTCAATCTCGACCAGTTTGCCATGGGTTCGTCGAATGAGACGAGCTATTTCGGCAATGTGATTTCACCCTGGCGGCGGGGCGGCGGCGACAATGCCGCGCTGGCGCCGGGTGGGTCTTCGGGCGGGTCTCGGCGGCGATTTCGGCGCGGCTGTGCCCGGCGGCGACGGGGACCGACACGGGCGGATCGATCCGCCAGCCTGCGGCTTTCACCGGCATTTCGGGTATCAAGCCGACCTATGGCCGCTGCTCGCGTTGGGGCATCGTGGCGTTCGCCAGTTCGCTGGATCAGGCCGGGCCGATGGCGCGGACGGTGCGGGACAATGCGATCCTGCTGGAGACGATGGCGGGGTTCGACCCCAAGGATTCGACGTCGCTCGACCTGGCCGTGCCGCGGTGGGAGGCTAATCTCTCCAGCGATCTTAGGGGCAAGAAGGTCGGTATTCCCAAGGAATATCGCCCCGATGGCCTGGACGCGGAAATCTCCGCCATGTGGGATCGCGGGATAGAGTGGCTCAAGGATGCTGGCGCCGAGGTGGTCGAGGTGTCGCTGCCGCACACCAAATATGCGCTGCCGACTTATTATATCATCGCGCCTGCCGAGGCCTCGTCGAACCTCGCGCGCTACGATGGCGTGCGGTATGGCCAGCGTGACTTGCCCGATGGGGCGGGCCTCCAGGACATGTATGCCGCTACGCGTGCTGCCGGTTTCGGGCCAGAGGTCAAGCGCCGGATCATGATTGGCACCTATGTGCTGTCGGCGGGCTTCTACGACGCCTATTATACGCAGGCGCAGAAGGTCCGGGCGCTGATCGCGCGCGATTTTAGCCAAGCATTCGAGAAGTGCGACCTGCTGCTGACGCCGACCGCGCCGAGCGCCTCCTTCGCGCTGGGCGAGAAGCAGGCTGATCCGTTGGCGATGTATCTGAACGACGTCTTCACCGTGCCGGCCTCGCTGGCGGGCCTGCCTGCGATGGCGGTGCCGGGTGGGTTGGACGCCCAAGGCTTGCCGCTGGGCTTGCAGATCATCGGCAAGGCTCTGGATGAGCAGACGGTGCTGAACGCTGGCCTTGCGATCGAGGAGCGCGCTGGCTTCACGGCGCGGCCGGAGAAGTGGTGGTGAATTGGCTCGGCGAGATGCTGGTCCAATTCGTTGGAGAGGGTCTCGTCGAAGGATTGCGACGGCTCGGATTTGGGCGGAAGAAGTCCCGTGCGTTGACGCGCCAACGAAAGCAAATTCTGGAACGGCGCGCTCGTAAGCGCGCGAACAGACGGAAGCATAGATGACTGAATCAACCTATCGCATTCAGGGCGCAACCGGCGAATGGGAGGTCGTGATCGGCCTGGAGGTCCATGCGCAGGTGACGAGCCAGGCGAAGCTCTTTTCCGGCGCGGCCACGGCTTTTGGCGCGGAGCCGAACACGCAGGTGTCGCTGGTCGATGCGGCCATGCCTGGCATGCTGCCCGTCCCGAACCGGGAGTGCATCCGCCAGGCGGTGCGCACCGGCATGGCGATCAATGCGAAGATCAACAAATGGTCGCGCTTCGACCGCAAGAATTATTTCTACGCGGACTTGCCGCAGGGCTATCAGATCAGCCAGCTCTACCATCCGCTGGTGGGCGAGGGGCAGATCGAGATCACGCTGGACGAGAAGAACCCGGACAGCAGTACCAAGACGATCGGCATAGAACGCATCCATGTAGAACAGGACGCAGGCAAGCTGATGCACGACCAGCATCCGACGCGCTCCTATGTCGACCTCAACCGCTCGGGCGTCGCGCTGATGGAGATCGTGTCGAAGCCGGACATGCGGTCGCCTGCCGAAGCGGGGGCCTATCTGTCGAAGCTGCGGACCATCCTGCGCTATGTCGGATCATGCGACGGCAATATGGACCAGGGTTCCATGCGTGCGGACGTCAACGTCTCGGTGCGCAAGCCGGGGCATGAGTTCGGTACTCGTACCGAGACGAAGAATGTGAACTCGGTCCGCTTCGTCATGGCGGTGGTCGAATATGAGGCGAGCCGTCAGGTCGACGTGCTGGAGGCCGGCGGCAAGGTGGTGCAGGAAACGCGCCTCTACGATCCGGACAAGAATGAAACCCGTTCCATGCGGTCGAAGGAAGATGCGCACGACTATCGCTACTTCCCCGATCCCGACCTGCTGCCGTTGGAACTGGACGATGCTTTCCTGGAGGAGTGCCGCCAGTCGCTGCCCGAACTGCCCGACGCCAAGCGCCAACGCTATGAGGAACAGCTGGGCCTTTCCGCCTATAATGCGGCGACGCTGACGGCGGATGCTGACACGGCGCGCTGGTTCGAGGCACTGCTGGCAGAAGGCGCGCGCATTCAGAAGAAGAGCGAGGGCGAAGTGGCCAAGGCTTCGGCCAATTGGCTGCTGTCGGAGCTGTATGGCGCGCTCAATCGTCTGGGCAAGAGCCTTGAAGACAGCCCGGTCGGCCCCGAAGAGGGCGCGGAATTGCTGGCGCTCGTGGCGGATGGCACGATCAGCGGCACGATCGCCAAGCAGGTGTTCGAGATCATGCTCGAAACCGGCGATCGCGCGCCCAAGATCGTGGAAGAAAAGGGACTGAAGCAGACCAGCGACACCGGCGCGATCGAAGCGGCTGTGACCAAGGTGCTGGCTGATAATGGCGACAAGGTCGAGCAGTATAAGGCGGGCAAGGAAGCGCTGTTCGGCTTCTTCGTCGGGCAGACGATGAAGGCGATGCAGGGCAAGGCCAATCCGCAGGTCGTCAACGAATTGGTTCGCAAGGCGCTTGCGTAAATCGCAGGCCGCTGTCTAAACCCCTTGGATATCAGGCGGAAGCGGGGGCGCTTCCGCCAATAGGGGGTGGGACAATGAGGGCACGCACATTGATAGCGGCGCTGGTGCTGATGGCGGCAGGCGCGCTGCCCATGACGGCGCAGGCTGAAACACTGACCAACGATATGGTCGTGGCGCTGGTTCAGGCGGGCTTGGGCGACGATGCGGTGATCGCGAAGATCAGGGCGTCGGCAGGTCATTATGCGCTGACCACCGAGGATCTGATCGCGCTCAAGAAGCGCGGCGTGCCGGGGCCGGTGATCGCGGCCATGATCGAGTCCGGATCAGCGGGTGCGGTTTCAACTAAGGCCGCCTTTTCCGCAGATTCCCCTGATCCACTGGTGCCCCATCCGTCCGGCCTCTATCTGCTGAACGAAACGCGCATGGTACGGATAGATCCCACCACATCGAACCAGAGCAAGACCGGCGGGCTGCTGGGCTATGCCTTCACCGGTGGCCTCGCGTCGCTCAGCATCAAGGCGGTGATCCCCAACGTAACGGCCAGGGTGCGGACGAAGAGGGCGCGGCCGACATTCTATTTCTATTTCGACGAAGCAACCCGGAGCTTGTCGCAGGCCGGGACGGCTTCGCCCTGGCTATCGGGGCCGGCGAGCGCGATCACATCGCCCAACGAGTTCACGCTCATCCGCTTTGACGTCAAGAAGGATCGGCGCGAAACGCGGACGGGAAGCATGAACTTGGCGGGCGCGAAGTCGGGCGTGATGGACAAGGATCGGATCGCTTTCGATTACGAGCAGGTGACGCCCGGCGTGTTCAAGGTCACGCCATCAGCCGACCTGCCATCGGGCGAATATGCTTTCATCTACTCGATCAGCGTGAGCGCGGGACCGGGCATGTGGAGCCATGGCACCGGGTCAGCGCGCATCTTCGATTTCGCCGTCCATCCATGATGGAATGGGGACGCTGCCTGAGGAGCAAGCAGCGTCCCGTCCATAAGGCACGGTCCCGGGGGGCGGGACAGCCTCATGGCAGGGCTGGCGGACCAGGAGGGTCGTGGGGTGGCGCCCGCCAGCTTTTCATCAGCTAGACGGCGCGGGATGGGATGAACCGTCTTTGGGCGCGGCAAAATTCCGGAGCGCAGGGGTAGGCAGCTCCTAAAAGGCGAAATCCATCCCGATCCGGAGCGTTCGCGGACGAAGCGGCGTCACATAGTCTCCCCGTAGGTCGAAGGGCGTGCCGAGCGAGAAGCGGTTACCGCTGCTGTCCAGAATATTCGTCAGTGAAAGGGAGAGTTGGAGAGGGCCGCGCGCCAAGCTGGCGGTGACCGCCGTATCGACATAATCCCCCTGAGCCCGGCCGAGGACAGGCCCTACGCCGACCCGTGACTTGCCGACATAACGCGCCGATCCGTTCAGATGCAGGCGGATATCGTTGTTGATCCAGTGGCGATAATCGATCCCGAGCCGGCCGCCGAGACCGGCGACATTGGGCAGCGTCATGGACTGGTCGACCTTGGTCAGGGCGCGGACAAAGGGGGTGGGCTGGCTGAGGCGACTGTCATTATAAATGATGCTGCCGTCCAGGGTCAGGTCCGGCAACGGGCGGACAGCGACGCGTCCTTCGAACGTATAGATGCGTCCGTCACCGATATTGGCCGTTGCGGGGAGGCCTATCCGGTCGATCACGTCGGCCTGTATGTCGCGCCAATCGGTGTAGGCGAAATTGGCGCTGAGCGCGATTGGATCGTGCCCGGCCAGCCCCTTGCGAAGGCCGAACTCTAACGTCGTTGCGCGGTCGTTGCTGAACCGCCGAACATGCTGGTCGTCCACGGCCAGGCCGCCGGGCCGGAAGCCTTGTTGGAAACGAGCGTAGATGGTGAGGCCTGGTATGGCATCGCTCAAGAGAGAAAGGGACGGAAGGAAGGTCGTCTCGTTGCGATCCGCCTGCGCTTCGGCCCGCGCGATTTCTGCGCTGGAAAGCAGGGGGATGGGATCGATCGCCTTGCCCGACAGGCGGCTGTTGGTGAGGCGGCCTCCCACTGTGGCGACGAGGCCCGCGACAGGTTCGAACGAGGCTTCGCCGAAGAGGGTGGCTTCATGAATGCGGTTGCGAACGCCGGTGGCTGTTGCGGGCAGGCCGAAGCCGTAGAGTGGGACGCCCGGTATGACCTGCGCCTCCACTGGCGCCATGCCGAAGGAGGTTAACGACCGGCTGATCGTCGATGTGCTTTCGAGATAGGAGAGGCCGATGATCCAGCCGATGCCGTTGTCCAGGTCACGGGCCAGGCGGTTTTCGGTCGAGAATATGGATACGCGGTTATGCTGGCGGAACAGGCTGGGGGGCGTATCGGGCTGGGTCGCGTCATAGCTTTCGGACAGGATGTTGCGGACATAGCCGGTCGAGGAGATGAAACGCAGATCGTCCCATTGGCGCTCAACCCGCAGATTGGTAAGCGCATAGTCGGACGAATAGGGCTGCGCGATACTGGAAGACCGGGCGAGCCAGCCCGACGCCTTGTCGGCATATTGCGCGTCGTCACCGCTGATATGCTGGTACACGCCGCTCAAGTCGATCGGCCAGTCTTCGTTTGGAGCGAAACGGAGCGTGGCGCGGCCGCCATAGATGCCGGTGCGGTTCACATCATCTCGGCCGCGTTCAAGGTCGTCGATATATCCGCCCTCGCGCACGCCATAGCCCACGACGCGCAGGGCCAGCTTTTCCGGGATGATGGGGACGTTGAGGGTTGCCGACAGGTCACCGCTTGGTTCGCCATGCTGGGTGACGCTGAGTCCTGCGGATAGCTGACCGCCATGGCGCGCCAGGTTGGGCGGGTTGGGGATCATGCGAATGATGCCGCCGAGCGACCCTGCGCCGTACAGCGTGCCCTGCGGCCCTTCCAGCACCTCCACGCCCTGTATGTCGTACAGCCGCAGGTCAGGGTCGGGCGCGGCATAGTTGAGGCGCATGTCCCCCAGATATTGGCCGGTCGTGGCCTGGGTGGGACCAGCGACGGCGGAGTCGGCTATGGCGCGCAGGAACAGTTTGTTCCGCCCGGCTCCGGCGTGTGTCGAACTGAGGCTCGCCACGCGGGCAAGCAGGCTGGCCGTGCCGGATGCGGCTTCTCCACTCGTCAGAGTGCCATAATCCATGACATCGGCCATGCCGGGATAGCGCGGCAGGGGCAGGTCGCGCTTTGAGGCGGTGACGATGATTTCGGCTGGCTGCGGTTCTGCAAGCGGCTGCGGCTGCGGCTGCGGCGTAGAAGGCGCAGGAGCCGGGCGGAGCTTGGGAGGGCGGCGGATGATGCGCCAGCTGTTCGCGTCGATCCGCTGAAGCGTCGCGCCGGTGCCGTGGAGCAGGCGCTTCAAAGCGGTCTCGGGGGAGAGGCGGCCGTTGACCGCCGGCGTCGGGATCATCGCAAGAGACTGGTCTGAGATGCCGATGCTGGCGCCCGTCTGACGGCCGAGCGCGACGATTGCCTCGCCCAAGCGTCCGGGGGCGATGCTGATCATCTGTCTGTCCGCCGCGCTGGCTGGCGATACGGCCGCTATGGCTATGGCGGTGACGATAAGGACGTCAGCGTGGCGCGGCATCCCCTTCCTTCAGCAGCCAGCCGTCGCCCTGGCGGACGGCGGAAAGGCCCATCAGCGGGGCGGCGGCTGCGAAAAAGCGGGGCGCGTCGCGGTCCAGCCGGATGGTGCCGGTGAAGCGGACCGCTCCAGCGCCCGGCGTAATGGTGAGCCGGACGCCGATCGACCGGGCGATGTCGGCGCTGATCTGCGTTACCGGCATATTGTCATAGCTGAGCTGCCCCTGACGCCAGCTTGCGACGGCTTGGGGAGCGACGTTCATGACGCGCAAGCCGCTGGCGTCCTGCGTCAATCCGCGGCCTGCGGGGAGGGCGATCGCTTGCGCCTGCGGGTTGTAGATGACCTGGCCTTCCGACACGCCGACGCGGGTGGCTCCGGCGCTGTGGACAATGTTGAAGATGGTCCCGGCATCCTCGAACACCGCCTCGCCCACGGTCACGCGGAAGGGGTTGCTGGCGTCGTGCCGCACGGTGAAGGCGGCCTCTCCGCTGTCGAGCGCGGCGAAGCGGCTGTTCTCATGATCGAGCCGAAGAGTGGTGCCGCCGTTGAGGTCGATGCGGGTGCCGTCGTCCAGTGCGATGCTACGCGTCTCGCCGGGGCGGGTCGTGACGGTGTAGATGTCGCTGCGGTTCCAGAGGCCGATGGAGAGCGCCGCGACCAGGGCGGCGGCCAGTGCCCCGCCACCAATCCAGCGCATAGGTCGCCAGCGCGGCTCGCGAACGTCATTGGCGGGGGCAGGCGCGAAGATGGGGTCTGCGGGCAGGAGGTCGGGCAGGTCGGCGTCCGTGGCCATCAGTGCGTCATAGGCAGGCGCATGGGCGGGGTCCGCTTCCAGCCAGAGGGTGAAGGCATCCCAATCGGTGAAATCCGGATCGCGCGTACGGATGACCCATCCGAGCGCCTCCTCGTGCAGCATGATGCTGGCCCCTGTCATATATGACCCCATGCCGGATAAGACGCCGCCTGCCCGCTCATTCCGTATCCAGCCTTTGCCGTAGCGCGACGAGGGCGCGATAAGCCTTTTGCAGGTCCTTCTCCACGGTGGTCAGGCTGACGCCCAATTCTTCGGCGATCAGGCGTTGCCCCACGCCTTCGATACGGAAGCGGCGGAAGACCAGCTCCACGCGGGGGCCGAGGTCGTGCAGCACGGCTTCGGCCTCTTGCAGGCGCTGGGCGAGGATCATCCGTTCATCGACGGCTATGTCTTCGCTGGGGTCGGCCATGACGCCGCCGGCCCCCTCGGCCCAATACTGCTCCCTCCGCTCGCGGCGGGTGGCCGAGCGATAGCGGTCCAACATGAGATTATTGGCCATGCGATAGAGATAGGGGAGCGGATCGGAGACGGGACCAAGGTCCTTCGCCTCCAGCTTCATCCACATGTCCTGCAAAAGATCCTCGGCATTGTCGCCTGCGCCGCGCGCGCGCAGGAAGCGCAGCAAGGCAGAGCGGTTCTCCAGAAATATCGCAGATAGGCCGCTGGCCATGCCCTTTAAGGTTCCCGTGCAGGTGAAGGCGGCCTGAGATAGAGGGCGTGGCAGGGCTTTGGCAATGGACAAGCGGAAGTTGCCGCCGCCATTGTTCCGCGCTCCCCGCTGCTTTAGCGGAGGAGAAGGAGCGCATTTGGAGGCAGGATGCGAGCGACGACGCAAGTTGACGTAGCGGCAGCGCAGGCAGCGGGCATGGACCCCGTGCGACTGGATGCAATCGCGCGGGCGTTGCACGAAAATTATGTCGCCACGGGCAAGATCCCTCATCTCCAACTGCTGGTGTCTCGGGACGAGCATATTCTGTTGTCGCATGTGAGCGGCGTGAGCCGGGCGACGCAGGAGCCACTGGCGCAAGACTCGCTGTTCCGGATTGCGTCCATGACCAAGCCGGTGACCTCGATCGCCTTCATGATGCTGGTCGAGCAGGGGATTGTCGGGCTGGATGATCCGGTCACGGATGTCCTGCCGGAATTTGCAAGGCTGCGGGTGGGCATGGACGAGCGGCCGGTGCAGCGGCCCATGCGGATGATCGACCTGCTTCGTCATACATCGGGCCTCACCTATGGGCTCCAGCGCCAGACGCCGATCGATGCGCGCTATAGGGAACTAGGGCTGGACGAATTTCAGCAGAAGCGCAGTTCCGACGAGTTCATCGCGCTGCTGGCCGGGCTGCCGCTGGAATTTTCGCCGGGGGAGCGATGGAATTATTCCGTTTCGACCGATGTGCTGGGCGTGGTGGTGGAGCGGCTGAGCCGCCTTAGCCTCGACGCCTTTTTCGCGCAGCATATCTTCGGTCCGATTGGGATGGGGGATACGTTCTTCGTCCTGCCAGAGGAGAAGGCGGACCGGATGACCGACGCCTGGCAGCTCGGTCAGGATGGCGGGCTGTCCCTTTATGACAGAGGTGCGCGCAGCGGGTGGCGGCGCAAGCCGAAGCTTCACTCCGGAGGGGGTGGGCTGATCTCCACGGCGGCTGACTATCATCGGTTCGCGCGAATGTTGTTGCGGGGCGGCGAACTTGATGGCGTGCGTCTTCTGAAGCCAGAGATGGTCGCCAGCATGCGCGCCAATCACCTGCCCGGGGGCGGCGACCTCGCCCGCCACTCCTCATCCATGTTCAGCGAAGCGGATTATGCGGGCGTTGGCTTTGGGCTGGGCTTTGCGAATGACCTCAACACGGCGGAATATTTTTGGGGCGGCGTGTTTTCGACTTTCTTCTTCATCGATCCGCGAGAGAGCATCATCGGTGTGCTGATGACGCAGCATCTGCCATCGAATGCCTATCCGCTTCGGCGGCAATTGCGCGAAGGGGTGCGCGCGGCGATCCGCGAGCGGCGGGGCTGACCCACTTTTACGAAGATCATGCTGCGCTGCAAAATTTGCTGTTGGCGAGGGTAAGGGCGCTGTGCCATCATCGGGTTCGGATCCAGCCAAGGGGATTTAACCCATGAACCTCAAGGGCAATACCACGCTTCCCAAGCCTGCACCCCGGCAAGTCGATCCGCAGGTGCTCGCCCATGAGATCATCGAACGGCTGACCTATCGGATCGGCAAGAATGCCGAAGCCGCCAAGCCCCATGATTGGCTGCATGCGGTGATCCTGTCGATCCGTGACCGGGTGATCGACGCATGGATCGCATCGACCCAGAAAACCTATGAGGAGCAGGGACGGCGGGTCTATTATCTGAGCCTGGAATTCCTGATCGGCCGCCTGATGCGTGATGCGGCGTCCAACATGGAAATGCTGGACGATGTGCAGGCGGCGCTCAGTTCGCTGGGTGTTGATATAGACATTATCGCTGCGCTGGAGCCAGACGCGGCGCTGGGCAATGGCGGCCTGGGACGGCTGGCGGCCTGCTTCATGGAAAGCATGGCGACCGTCGATGTGCCTGCCTATGGCTATGGCATCCGCTATGTGAACGGCATGTTCCGGCAAGAGATTTCGGACGGCTGGCAGGTGGAACTGCCCGAAACCTGGCTGACCCACGGCAATCCGTGGGAGTTCGAACGGCGCGAGGCGAGTTATGAGATCGGCTTTGGCGGGCGGGTTGATCCTGCCGATGTCGCCGACGCCAGCCCGCACCAGATGCACTGGCGACCGAGCGAGCGCGTGATCGCGACCCCCTATGACACGCCGATTGCGGGATGGCGAGGCAAGCGCATCAATACGCTGCGGCTGTGGGAAGCGCAGCCGATCGACCCGATCTTGCTCGACAAGTTCAATGCGGGCGATCATCTGGGCGCGTTGTCCGAGAGCAACCGGGCTGAGTCGCTGACGCGGGTGCTCTATCCTGCGGACAGTTCGCCTGCGGGGCAGGAATTGCGGCTGCGCCAGGAATATTTCTTCTCTTCAGCCTCGCTGCAGGACATTGTCCGGCGGCACATCCAGTATTTCGGCGACATCAGGACGCTGGCGGACAAGGCGGCGATCCAGTTGAACGATACGCATCCGGCCGTGGCTGTTGCGGAGTTGATGCGAATACTGCTGGACGATCACGGGTTGGATTTCGATGAGGCGTGGGAGCTGACCCGGCGGACGTTCAGCTACACCAACCACACGCTGCTGCCGGAGGCGCTGGAAAGCTGGCCGGTGCCGCTGTTCGAGCGGCTGCTGCCGCGACACATGCAGATCGTCTATGCGGTGAACAGCCGCCTGCTCGGCGAGGCGCGGCGTTCCGGGCATTTTGACGACCGGGCGATCGGCTGCATATCGCTGATCGACGAAGGGGGCGAGCGCCGCGTGCGGATGGGCAATCTGGCCTTTGCCGGATCGCACAGCGTCAATGGCGTGTCGGCGCTTCACACAGAACTGATGAAGGAGACGGTGTTTGCCGATTTCCACCGGCTCTATCCCGCGCGGATCAACAACAAGACGAATGGCGTCACCTTCCGCCGATGGCTGATGCAGTGCAATCACGGGCTGTTCGAACTGGTCCGGGAAGCGATCGGCGATCGGTTCATGGACGACCCGGAGGCCCTGCGGGACCTCGATCGCTTTGCGGACGACAGCGCGTTTCAGGAGAAGTTCCTGGCGGTCAAGCGCGCGAACAAAGTAGCGCTGGCGGACCTTCTGAAGCAGCGGGTGAATGCGCGGATCGATCCTGCGGCGCTGTTCGATATCCAGATCAAGCGCATACATGAGTATAAGCGGCAACTGCTGAACATTATCGAGGCGGTGTCGCTCTATGATCAGATCCGGTCGCATCCGGAGCGGGACTGGGTGCCGCGCGTCAAGCTGTTCGGGGGCAAGGCGGCGCCGAGCTATCATAATGCCAAACTGATCATAAAGCTGGCGGGCGACGTGGCGCGCGCGGTCAATCATGATCCGGCGGTGCAGGGGCTGCTGAAGGTGCAGTTCGTGCCTAATTACAATGTCTCCCTGGCCGAGATGATGATCCCGGCGGCGGACCTGTCCGAGCAGATTTCGACTGCGGGCATGGAGGCGTCGGGCACCGGCAACATGAAGTTCGCGGTCAATGGCGCGCTGACGATCGGGACGCTGGACGGCGCGAATGTCGAAATGCGCGACCATGTGGGCGAAGAAAATATCGTGATCTTCGGCCTCACCGCGCAGGAAGTGAACGACCGGCGGGTCAAGGGATACAACCCGCGCGAGGTGATCGGCCAGAGCCGGGAGCTTGGTCAGGCGTTGGAGGCGATTGCGAGCGGCGTCTTTTCTCCCGACGAGCCAGGCCGTTACCGCGATCTGGTGCAGGGGCTTTACGACCATGACTGGTTCATGGTGGCCGCCGATTTCGATAGCTATTCCGCGGCGCAGAGAAAGGTGGATACCATCTGGCGCGATCAGGCGAAATGGGCCAAGATGGCGATCCATAATGTCGCGCGGATGGGATGGTTCTCATCGGACCGGACCATTCGCGAATATGCCACCGATATCTGGAAGGTGCTCTGATGACAGGTCGCGCCCACCAGTGCTGACGCAGGAAGCGATCGCCCGGCTTTTGGAGGGCCGCGAGGACGATCCTTTCGCGACATTTGGCGTTCATCCTGCGGACAAGGGCTTTACCGCGTGCGTGCTGCTGCCCCAGGCGGTCAGCGTCACGGCTTATAAGCTGGACGGTGGGGCGGCCGGGATATTGGCGCAGATCGACCCTGCCGGCCTGTTTTCCGGCAAGGTGTCGATCAGGAAAAGACAGCCCTTACGCTACCATGCCGTCTATCCCGATGGCGGCGAATATTGGGTGATTGATCCCTACGCCTTTGGT
>Ga0105148_100057_pt1 | contig 17313 bp, 16 predicted proteins | sample RS_199metaG_FD_91502 | JGI IMG/M metagenome (GOLD analysis project Ga0105148, IMG submission 91502) | Switchgrass associated microbial communities from Austin, Texas, USA, to study host-microbe interactions - RS_199 metaG | ecosystem: Host-associated > Plants > Roots > Rhizosphere | place: USA... | reverse complement strand
CCGGAATCCAGGGCCGAAAGGACGCGCGTCTGGAAAGTCTTGGGCAAATAATCCTGGCCAAACATCAACACAGAGCCGCCAAGCAAAGCCACCGTGATCAGCGTCTTGAAATTGCGGCGGCCGGCGAAGAAGATCAGCGTCGCCGCGATCATGCTATAAAGCCCAGTGTTGGAACTTGTCAGAATGACTCCCACGATCAGCAGTCCCATGCAGGGCAGGGCGACAATCGGCCTCATCTGGCGCGACAGCAGCAGGAACCAGAGCAGGGGCATGGACATGACGGTTAGCACCGCCATGGCATTGGGATTGTCGACGAAACCCGACAGGCGCTTGCCGCCGGTCACCAGCTGCATTTGGCCCTTCTCCAGACTGTTGTAGCCGGACATGTAGACGACGATGCCGATCGCGCACATGATCGCCATTCCCCAAAGCCCGCATTTGATGAGCCTGATCACCTCCTCCTCAGACCGACGCAGCAGAACCAGGGGGACGATGAGATAGGCGAAGAAATATTGGGTAAGGAGCGTCAGGCAGCGCGCCATGTCGCCCTTGAAGATGCTGCCCAGGAACAGGCCGCCCGTCAGCAGCAGGAGGCCGAGTAGCCACATCCATGTAAGCTCGGCGAAGGGCCGCGCCAGACGGCCTGTGGAGAGGCGCAGTAGAAAGGCGCCCAGAAAGAAACCGTCAGCCACGGTGAAATAAAGGCTGGGCGGGTGCAGTGCGACGTAGGGGGCGAAAAACACTCCGGCTTGCAGCAGGGTGAATTCCCACCGGTGCAGCTCGTCCGTCCGATTCTTCGACAGGCCACGCATGTCATTGACGGGGCGGCTGGCGGTCGCAGCGAACCTCGCTGCCTGATGATAGTCTGTCTGCACGTCCGCGCTCCGGCCAGCCATGGGCAATGGTTCGTCAGCAGCATGCAAAGCTGGTTCCGCCTAGTCCATTGCACATAATTTCAGCACTTTATTCATAAGGGGCAGTGTTATACGCCCATTGGGTATCCATAGCGCTTCAGCAGAAAACCACATGCCCTCGTCAGCAGTTTGCGCTTCCGCTCGGGCATCTCCTTTTGCCAGGAATCATCGCTTTTTACGCGGATTTCCTTCTGCATCCGCAGCCGGTTTCCCGCCACCTGATGAGCGGGGTTGAACGCGCCAGTTTCGAAATCGCGCGGGTCCAGCGCCAGGCCAGCGAGCGACGCGATGCGCTGAAGACTACCGACCGGATCAGCCGCGACATCCTCATAGCGGATACGCAGATATTTGGCAGGTCTGACCTTGCGGCACAGCCATTCCGCGGCGAGGTTCACATAGGCCCAGCGCGCCGCGCTGTAGAGGAGCGGCTTTGGCACGATGACGCGTTGCAATCCCTTCGCGGCGTCCGCTTCATAAGCTTTGGAGAGGGACCATGCCACGCCCCGAACATCGCGGACGAGGTGGACGACATGAAGATCGATGCCCTTGATCCTGGCCAAGGCCATGCCGCGCCCGGGCCATTTCGATGAATCGACGATCGCGGTTTTTCCGGACCGCTCTGCCATGAGCCTCATCAGCCGTGCAGTATGATCGGAAAATGCGTCAAGATCGCGGCCGCCAAACCATCTGCGGGGACTGAAGACGGTGCCGACCCTCCACTGAGCGCGTCGAAATTCTTCGATAAAGCTTCGCGGCTGATCAGCCTGCCATTGTTCAACGACCGGCCGCCAGAAGGAGCAGCTGCTTACCCGCTCCCCACAGGCGCAATATTCATCGTTCAGATAAACGTGCTGGCTGAGGCCGATAATCTCGCCCGCGCCGAACATCGATCGCTGCTGTCCCAGCAATATATCGAGCAGTGTCGAGCCGCTGCGCCCATAGCCGCAGATGTAGATTATCTTTATCGGCTTTGTTTCGGCCGCGTTTGAACTCTCGTCTGATGTCAAACGACCGTGGGAACTGAAATCCTGTGCGCTGTCACGCGCGAGCAGCATGTCCATTCACATTACCCTTTCCTAAGACCGCGCCTGCTGCTGACTGGAAAGCTCCATCATCAACCACGGCAGGATAGCCGCGGGCCACGACCGTCCTTTCGGATGCTGCGCCCGCGCCGGCCGGCCCCAGCGGCTGCAAGCCTTGCGCCGCTGCCCAAATCGCCGCTTGGGTGCGGTTGGCCACGCCCAGTTTCCGCAGAACGGCCTTGACGTGGACCTTTACCGTCGCCTCGCTGATGGTGAGTTGCCGCGAGATGATCTTGTTGGGCAGGCCGCTGATGAGCCGCTGGAGTATTTCCATTTCGCGCCCGGATAAGTTGACGGAGTCGATGGTTGCGGTGTTGCTCCCCGCGATGCCATCGATATGTTCGCCGATTAGCCGATCCGCGAGCTGAGATGGGAAGATCTTTTCGCCAAAGGCGATGAGGCCGAGATAGCCGGACAGCCTTTCCCAAGGCAGATCGTTGGTCAAATATCCCTGGACCCCGGCCCGGAACGCGCCGAGCATGGCGTCATAGTCGAACTCGGTGGCCAGAATGACGATCTTGGCCCCCGGATGCTGACGGTGCAGGGCGGCCAAAGCGGCGTCGTCCCATTTGAATTGCTGGTCCTCCATCAGGATCAGCAGGAATGCCGCGCAATCGGCATCTTCGCCGGGAAGTTCCTCTATGGAAGGTCCGGCATAGATGATCTGGTGGTGCGCTTCGGAAAGAAGACGCTTAAGGCTTTCGCTGGCTATGGAGTTGCAGCCGACAAGCGCAACATCGGAGGTCGTCGTCATACCCGTCACTCCGTTCAGTATCACGGCGAGCCGTAATGCGTCGAAACATGAAGTTACTGGAATATTGCGACCGAATTTTTTGTGCCTGCGAACAGTAGCACATATCGGAACTTCAACAAGTGTCTCATCTGATTTGAAAAATTGATCTACATTGATCTCCGATGATATGATCCCGGCCTAACTCTTTGAGTTATATCGCGACCCGCTTATACCCTTTTCCGCACATTCGTTTCCCGACTGGTCAGGTGAAACGCGTTTGACCGCTGCTTTTTAGCCGAGTCGGCGACTGGCGCGCCCCAGATGAGCCTCTTGTCCTGAAATCTGGCCTGTGCCTGTCAACTATCCTGAAGATGTAGTTCTTTCACATATGGAATGTCCGCACGAGCGCGGGGGACGGCCTGAATGCTCCCATTCAGCTATATTGCCACCGAAGTTTGCGACAAGGGATGATAGCTGTCTGGTTCATTGCAGCCACTGGCCAAGTCGCTAGGCTTTTACGCAAGCCAACTGGCCATGACGCTTCTGTGTGCGCGACAAATATTTGGTCGCGTCATCCAGCCGCGCGCTGGTCATACGACGTTTCCGACCGCGCAAGGGGTTATCATGGCAGTGAGCACTTCGCCTGCAGCGTCCGAACCTTATTTCGATGAGCTTGTGCAAACGCGAAAGAATCTCGCCGATGGCGGCCCGCTATGGGCAATTTTGCTGCATGATTTGCTGACACGGCCCACCGGCTTCCCCGCCCCGGCACGTTTCGCTGCGCTGATGCTAATCGATGGGGCGCTCGTTCTCTTGACGCTGCTTTTTGTCGTGCTCGCCATTCCTGGCGCTGTTTCCGACGCCTTTTACAACAGGCCCAGCCTCGTGCTGTTCTTCAGCCTGACGGCGGTGTTCACCATTTGTCTTACCGGCCTTTACTGGCGTAGCTGGCGCTTCCTCTCCTTCGGCGACGGCATAGCGATTTCCACAGCCGTGTTGGGCGGGATAGCAGCGGGGTGGTCGCTTTGCTTCATTCTCTCGGTCAGGATCAGATCCGCCCCACTCGATGCCCTGGGCTTCGCCCTTCTTCATACCGCGCTGTTGCTGGTCACGATGATCAGCGTGCGCACGCTGCGGCGGGGCCTGCGTGAATTTGCGCGCGGCCGTATGATGGCGCCCGAAAACAGCCATAATATCCTGCTGCTCGGTGAACTGGAGTGGATTCGCTCATTGGTGGAGATGCTGAGAGCCGAACGGGAAAGCCGTTACAATGTGGTGGGTGCGCTGACCTTCGATGGTCGCGAGACGCGGTTGCAGGTGGCAGGTGTTCCCGTGCTGGGTTCCCCCGACAAGCTGCCGCAGATCGTCGAAACGCTCGCCCTGAAACGCCTCAAGCCGGAGAGCCTTGTCATTCGTGGCGACAAATCGATGCCACGGCGCGCCTTTTCCCATCTGGCGAAGCTGGCGGACCAATGTGATCTGATCGTCGCAAGCGCCAATGATCTGCAACGGAGTCAAGGCGGAGAACCCCGCATCGAGATCAAGCGTTTCGAGCTGGCGGATCTGCTAGGCCGGCCCGAAGTCTTGCTCGAACGCCACATCGTTGACCGGCTGATCCGTTCTCGCCGCGTCCTGGTGACGGGAGCGGGGGGGACGATCGGCGGCGAACTTGTCCGGCAGATCGCGACTTTCAGGCCCGCCGAGATTGTCCTTCTCGATCATAGCGAGTTCAATCTCTACACGATCGAGATGCAGGTCAGGGACCTGTTCCCGGACATCGTTTGCCGCCCTGAACTCTGCTCGATCCGTGAGCGATCAGCGGTTGAAGATGTATTCGCGCGTCATCAGCCGGAAATCGTGTTTCATGCCGCAGCGCTCAAGCATGTGCCGATGGTCGAGGGCAATCCGTGCGCAGGGGCGCACACGAACGTGCTTGGCACGCGCAATGTCGCCGACGCCGTCTGTGCACATGGCGCGCTCGCCATGATCCAGGTATCGACGGACAAGGCTGTCAATCCCGTCGGCGTCATGGGCGCGACGAAGCGGCTGGGCGAACTTTACTGCCAGGCGCTGGACCTGATCGGTCAGTGCGATCCCGACAGCCCACGCTTCATGACGGTGCGTTTCGGCAATGTGCTGGGGTCCAGCGGGTCGCTGGTCCCGCTGTTGCAGCAGCAGATGGCCGCCGGCAAGCCGCTGACCGTCACGCATCCCGAGATCGAGCGCTACTTCATGACCGTTGGAGAGGCGGTCCAGTTGATCTTGCAAAGCAGCGCGCGAGCCATGGAAGCAAAGATCGATCGCGGCACGATCTTCGTCCTGGACATGGGTGAGCCGATCAAGATCGTGGACATCGCCAGGCGGATGATCCGTCTGGCCGGTTTGCGCCCCGATATCGATGTTCCCATTCAGTTTGTCGGCTTGCGGCCGGGCGAAAAGCTCTACGAGGAACTGTTCGACGCCACCGAGGAGCGCGCCCGCTCATCGATCCCCGGCGTCATCGAAGCCACGCCATGCCCCGTTCCGCTGGAAAAGCTGGTCCAGGCCTTCTCGGAATTGTCGCACCTCATCGCCGCCTGTGACGAGGAAGGCGTGCGCGACTTGATGAAGGATCTGTTGCGGGCGCCCGCGCAGTCCACCTGGGCCAAGACGCTGCGCGAAATGACGCGTGAGATCGATGTCATCGGCAAGGCGGCGAACGAATGATCCTGGGGAATGGCATGAAACAAATGATCGATCCGCAACTGGCTGTCGCAACGCTGCAAGCCCAGTCTGCGCCAGCAATGGATCGGCGCTGGCCGCAATATGAGCAGGACGAGATTGATGCTGTCGTTCGGGTATTGGCAAGTGGCCGGGTCAACTCGCTCGTGCATGGTGACGAGTGCCGCGCCTTCGAACAGGAATTTGCGGATTATTGCGGCATGCCCCACGCCACGTCGCTTGCCAATGGGACGCTTGCGTTGGAACTGGCCTTCCGCGCTCTCGACATCGGCGAGGGAGACGAGGTCATCGTCCCGGCTCGCAGTTTTTTCGCGAGCGCGTCGGCCGTGGTCGCGGCGGGGGCGGTGCCGGTGTTCGCGGACATCGACCTGGAAAGCCACACAATCGAACCGGCTGCAGTCAAGTCATTGATCACCGAACGCACCAGGGCCATCCTCTGCGTGCACCTTGCGGGATGGCCGTGCGACATGGATGCGCTCTGCACCATCGCGGATGCGCACGGACTGGCCCTGGTCGAAGATTGTGCGCAGGCGCATGGGGCGGCGATCGGAGGCAGGAAGGTGGGCTCCTTCGGTGATGCGGCCGCCTTTTCCTTCTGCACCGACAAGATCATGTCCACCGGCGGGGAAGGGGGCATGCTGCTGCTAAGGGATGTCGCGCACTGGCGCCGGGCTTGGGCCTACAAAGACCATGGGAAGAATGTGTCGCTTCTCTCCGCCCCATCGTCGGGACACGACTTTCGCTATGTTCATGAAAGCTACGGCACCAACTGGCGGCTTACCGAAATGCAGGCGGCAATCGGACGCGTGCAGTTGCGCAAGCTACCGGCGTGGCTCAGGCAGCGGCGCAGCAACGCCGATCTGTTGCGGCGGCGGCTCGGCGGCCATCCCCTGATCCACCTGCCCAAGGTTCCCGAGGGCGTGGAGCATGCCTATTATAAATTCTACCTGATGCTGAACCTGGACGGGTTCGCGGTAGGGGCGGACAGGTCTGACATCATCGCAGAACTCGTCTCCAACGGCATAGCCGCAGGCAGCGGCTCCTGCCCCGACATGTCGCGGGAATTGGCTGTGCGCAACAGCGCTCATCCCAACACCCGTCTTCTTCCAGTTGCAGCCGAAGTGGGCGAACGCAGCCTCATGCTTCCGGTCGATCATTTATTAGGAGAGGGGGCAATGAATTTCATGGCTGACATATTGCTGAAAGCTTTGGACCGAGCAGGCGGCGGGCCATGAAATCAGGGAGACCAAGCAATTCCGATTGACTTTATTTCGTTGCTGTTCTGAAACAGCTGGAATGCCTTAGAGCATTGCTGCAGAGGAAGGGGAGATGATCATGCGCTTTCTTCCTATCATCGGTCTTTCGTTGCTTTTCAGCCTGATGACCGCTTGCACGGGTTCCGTGTCCGGCCTTCCCGCGGTGTCAACCGCCAACGCCAATCAATATAGGCTCGCGCCGGGCGACGAACTGCGCATCATCATCCCAGGTCTTACCGAAGTCGAAAATGGCATGGCTTTCGTGGTCAATGACCGAGGCGAGCTTACAATTCCGCTTATGGGTGGCATCCCGGCGAGCGGATCGACCATCCCGGAACTTGAACAGCGCATCGCCGCCCAGCTTGTGGAAAAAAAGCTGATGGTTTCCCCGGCGGTCAGCGTGCAGCCTGTGAAGCTCCGGCCCATCTATGTTCTTGGTGAAGTCCGCAGCCCGGGCGAATATCCTTACCGCCCCGGCATGACAGTTGTGACCGCCGTTTCGGTTGCGGGTGGCTTCACCTTCCGCGCCAACCGCGGCACCGTGGCGATCATTCGCCAAGTCAATGGCCACGCGACAACAGCCAAGGCGTTTGAAAGCACTCCCGTTCAACCTGGCGATACTATCAAGGTGGTGGAAAAATGGTTCTGATCTCTGCTCGTTTGGTTTCTTTTCTTTCGTGCGGAGCGGTAGCCACTGCCGCCTTGATCTCACCAGCGTCGGCGCAAGAACTCGACCGGGCCACTCCCTTGCTCGAGGCGCCGTCTGAATATGACCCCGTCCCTATTCAGCTCGGGCGGATTGCGGCCTTCATAGGGGCGGATGCGCGCCTGGAATATGACTCCAACATCTATGCACTGCCTTCCAACGAAATAGACGAAATGCGGTTCACCGCGTCACCCTGGGTCAACCTGCAGATGAAGGATGACAGTTTGGACCTGGGCTTGCAGGCCCGCGCGGTCGTGCGCCGTTACTTCGATAATCAAACGGAAAATTCGGAATCTGGCTCCGTCGGCCTCAACGGCGTGTTCAAACTGTCGGGCAGCGACAGCATCAGCGGCCGGGCGGGCTGGGTGCGGCTGGTCGAGGAACGCGGCGAACCTGAAGGATTGAACAACACCAGTATCGGTCCGCGCCGATATGATCAGTTCCGTGGCGAGCTTGGCTACACGCATGAGGGCGCGCGTATCACCCTCGGCCTTAAGGGCGGCGTGTTTCACAATAACGCGCTGCGATCCATCGATGCCGAGCGGGATTATGATCAATATTCCGGTTCGGCCCGCGTCGGCTACCGCGTCAGCGGCATCGTCACGACCTTCGGTGAAGTTTTCATCACGGCCCGTGACTTCAGGCTGCCGGTCGACGCTTCGGGAATAGATCGCGATTCTAAGACCTATGGCGCGCGCGGCGGTGTTTCGTTCGAGCCAGGCGGACTGATCAGCGGCGAAGCGGGGATCGGCGTTTTCCGCTTCGAACCGGACGCCTCTACGCAGGATTCCAGAACGGGCCTCTCTGTCTCGGCATCGCTGACCTACACGCCTTCGCCGCGCTGGATCATAACCCTCGATGGTTTCCGGGGCGACGTGGCGACGGTCAGGTCCGGCGCGCAGGCCCGTACCGATACGCGGCTTCGGCTCGGTTTCCAGAACGAAATCTATCATAACATCCGCTGGCAAGGTGCGGTGATCTATCGCCGCAGCAGCTTCATCGGCAGCTCCCAGCATGAGCGCACGATCGCAGGGCTTCTTGAGTTGGAATATCTGATGAACCGCAATCTCGCTTTTGCGATCACGGGCCGCATCGCCAATCGCAACAGCACGGTTGCGTTCGACGATTTCGACCGCAGCATTTTGGGAGCGGAGATCCGGTTCCGATATTAACCTGATTGCCGCAGGGTCAGCGTACCTCGCGTCCGGCGACCCGTTCCCGATGCGCGAAGTCCAGGAACTCGTCGAGGTTCGACCAGCCATTATGGTCGACGTCCTGCCACGCATCGTTCGCCATCGGGTTCATGCCATGGGCGCGTTCCCAGCTGTCGGCCATGCCGTCCTCGTCCAGATCGACATAGGGCGTGCCGGGCGCGATCGTAGGCAAGGAGCGCGGACCGCTCAAGTCGGCCGGATTGCGCAGGATCGCCCCGGTCCGTGCCCTGACCTCCGCCACCGTGCGCACGTCCAGGGAGTCGCGCGGAAAGGCGCCCGCCTGGCTTAGCACTTTGGCATAGGCCTTTTCGGCCGACAGGATCCTCGTGCTCAACGGGCATACCGGTTGATCCGTCATGGCCGCCTGTGCCGGACCGGTCGCCATGACTTTAACATGATCCAGCTTGTTGCCCGCAGCGAAGATCTTCGATTCTCCCGTGCTGGCTACCAGCACGCGGTCGATGGCGGGGATGACGGCCTTGCTGTTGGGACCTTTCTTATAATAGTTTCCGATTATGTTTACGGGCGTCCCGCCAAAGGTCTCATGTACTTCGGTAAATTGTGACGAGCCGTTGTAGAAGACGTTGTTGATTATCTCCACACAGGAATGAGGCGGGAAGTTCACATCTGGATTGCGGTCTCGATTATGCGCGCATAAATTGCCGATGAAGCTGATCTTCTGGGCATTTTTAGGGTCGGAGGCGAGCAGCGCGCATTTGTCATGCCGTGGCACGCCCTGAGTGAAAATTGAATTGGAAACGGTGATATTATCGTTGTCGTCATAGCCGCTCATGATCTGGTCGAGCGCCCAGGCACCGCTGACATGATCGAAAATGATGTTGCGACTGTTCTCGTAGAGGAAGGATCCATTGCTTCCCCGATGCGCGCCGTTCAGGTCGGTGCGAACGCGGATATCCCTTATGATAACGTCATGGGTGCCCATGGCCACGATCGGCGTATAGCCATCCGGCCCGCCTGCATGCGTGATGAGGATGCCGCCGCCAGGGGCGGTCTGCCCCGCGATGGTGATATAGGGATTACGGATAAGCGGCCGTCTAGAAGTGAAGCGGATCACGCCGCTCACGCGAAAGATGCAAGTTCGCGGTCCTTTGGCTTCTATGCAGGCGCGTAGTGAGCCGCGGCCATTATCGGCCAATGTCGTGACCGGGATGATGGCGCCCCCACGCCCACCACGGGCGCGCCGGCCGAAGCCTTCTGCACCGGGGAAGGCGTCTACGCCGGGAGCATCCGGAAGCACGGATGTTCCATTGAAATCTGCCGAACCGCGACCTTCGCTTTGGCTCGATCCCCAGTCCGCCGTTGCGATAAAGGGCGTCACCAGCAGCGCGGCGATCCCGGCGCAGAGGAGGGTGGTTGTGTTATGGTTTACCATGGCTGTTCGACCGTGGTGGCTGAGCCAAGGAGCGACTGGTAGATCGCGCTGATCTGCGCAACATGGCGATCGGCCCCGTAGCGCTGGGTGGCGTCATTCAACGCCGCCGTCGCAATGGCTGCGGCTTGATCCGGGGCGTCGAGCAATTGCAAGATCGCATCGGCCATGGCGGTTGGATCGTCAGCGGCGGACAGCAGGCCGGTAACGCCCTGTTCGATGGCTTCCAGATTGCCTCCGGACGCCGCCGCAACCACGGGCGTGCCCAGCAGCATCGCTTCAATCAGTGACCGGCCAAAGGGCTCGTCGACCGCGGGCACGGCATGAATGTCGCACGCCGCCATCAACTCGGCGGAATTATAGCGAAACCCCATTAGGCGCAGCCGGTCGCCGATCCCGAGCGCGCGTGCGCGCTCCCTCAACTGGTCCTCCACGCCCGGTTCCAGCGCGGCACCAAACATCAACCCCATGAAGGGGAGTGACGGTCGCTTCTCCGCCATGCGGGCCACAGTTTCCACGAACAGCATGGGCCGCTTGCGCTCGACGAGATTGCCGAAGAAGCCGACCAGCCTGGTTTGCGGATCCACCCCCAATTCCGCGATGAGGGAGCGGTGCGCCTCCGCCTTGTCGATAGGATCGGCGTCTGTGTCGAAGGGGCTGTAAACGACCGCCGTCTTGCACGCCGTTCGCTGCCCCCGGCGCACTTCCGATAAGGCGAATTGCGACACGCCCACGATCCGGTCGGCAATGACGGGAGCCAGGAAGCGCACGCCGCGCGCGTCTGGCATGCCGCGATGGTGCCAGAGCAGCTTCGCCCCCGCCAGCCGGGCGGGAAGCGCCCATGAAATATGCATCGCGCCCTCATTGCTGTGCACGATCTTGACTCCGTACCCCTTCAGAAAGCGGGCAAGGCGCCATTGATCGACACAGGTGCCCGAGAAAGACGCTACTCCTCCGGTCTGGGGTACGCCCCGCGACTGACCGAAGAACCGCCTCTCCGGCAGGACGGTGTAGTCCAGTCCTTCGGAACGAAGCAGCTGCCCCAGTTGCCCGTCGCCATAATGCAGCACGATGAGGGGGATGAAGCGCGTGCGGTCCAGTCCCTGGATCAGCTTTATCGCTGAAATGTGGCTTCCGCCCACCGCGCCGCCGCCGAAGGGAAAGCAAATCCGCGCAGGAGCCGCGGTTCGCGCAGTGCTGCTCACTGGATGCATCAGTTGCACCATAGCGTCGGTAGTAGGGAAATGCTGCAGCATCACATCACCTGTGCCTGGCGGGTAGCGGGCTGGGATCGGCTCCGCTGCGGTGCGGCGGCTCCGTACACGCTGTCATAAAGTGCCGTGTAGAGCGCTCCGATCTTGTCCATGGCAAATTCTTCCCGCACACGGTGCCGCGCTGCCTGCCCAAGCTTTCGCCGGCCGTCCGGACCAAGTTTCCCCAATGCCATGATGGCCTTCGCCATTCCTGCAGGATCGCGCGGCGGCACTATGACGCCCGTGTCGCCGATAACGAAACGGCTGTCTCCGACGTCGGTCGCGATGCAGGGTACGCCGCAGGACATGGCTTCGCCCAATATGTTGGGAAATCCTTCGCCCCAAGCTGACGGCAGGACCAGCAGGTCGAGGCCCGGCGCCCATTCCGCCAGTGCCTTGTCATGGCCGCGCAGTGTGACCCGGTCGGCGGGGATGGTCTGCAGCGCTTCCGCCAGGTCGCCAGTGGGCCTGTCCATGCCTTCACCGCTCAAAAGCAGGTGGATGTCCGTCCCCGCTTCTCTCGTCAATCTGACGGCTTCAACCAGGGTCGCCGGGTCCTTCATGGGATGATTGCGAGCGGCCATGCCCACGATCAAGCTGTTCGGATGGATCCCCAGCCGCTCCACCAGCCGTTCGCGGCATCCAGCTTCCGGCCGGAAATGGGCGCAGTCGAACCCATTGGGGATGACCGTCGTTCGCGCCACGCAAAAGCCCAGGCGTTCATGCTGCTGCGCGGCGGCATGCGAATTGTAGATGATCCGGTGCGGCACGCGGGACAGGAGCGCTTCCAACCGCACCATCGCGCGAGTTGCGGGTTTCTCCTGGGACAAATCCGCGATGCTGTGGCGCACGTTCCAGATCAGGGGAATCGACCGCTCGTGCAGCCGTGTGCCCAGCACTGCCGCCAGATGCGCATGATACATCCAGGCCATGACCATGTCTGGCCGTTCCCGCCCGATGATCGCGCGCAGACGGGCCAGCGCGGCCGGCAGAGCCAGCGGGCCATCCAGTCCGCAACCATGAAGCGGTACGCCGCTCGCGCGGATCCGGTCGGCTCCCACTCCCGGCGTCATCAGCGAAATCACGCAGGAATCGATGTCGGCCCGGCTCCGCTCATGCTCGACTAGCTTAGCGAGCATCGTTTCCGCGCCGCCGACATTCAAGGCCGTGATGACATGGGCAATCTTCATAGTTGCTCCTGAAACTCGGCGATCACGGGATCAGGCGGTCGCCAGCAGTTCCTCGATCTCCGATCCGGCTCCGATCCTTTCCACTACTTCCAGCGCACCTTCTTCGCGCAAGGCGAACAGCGTCCCATGATGCTCGCCCGAAGGAAGTGTCCGGATGATGAAGAGCATCGATCCCGGCCCTCGCAAATAGGTGCAGAGATTTTGGACCGCCTGCTTCAGTTCGCCTTTCGGAAAGTAGTTTTCGTTGAGGACGTTCGCCGCCCGGATCAGGTCGAACCGCCTGGCGAACGTGTCGCGCGCTACCAGCACATTGTCCTGAACCACGGTGATGCTGTCATGATCACGCAGCCTCGGACTCACCAGTTCGACTTTTCTGACGCCAATGCCTTCGCGCAGCTTGCGCGCCGCCCTTCTGCCGAGCATCCAGGTCAGAAGCGGACGCATCAGCCACATGCCGGTGAGATAATCCATGCGCCGCCGCCAGGGCCGTAGCGACCATCCGAACAGGTCCGCCTGCAACAACTGTCCTTCCTCATTCAGCAGTGCGGAACAGTTGCGTCCCAGCGGCACGATCCAGGCATGGATCGTATAGTCGGTCCCGGTGATACGCGGATGGAAGCCTTCCCGGCGCAGCGTGTCGCACAGGTCCAGCGTGGTCGCTCCGGACGATACGCCGATGTCCAGCAGTTCGTTCAACTCGGCGCGCCGTTGCTTGATCGCCTGCACCAGACGGTGGTCGATCTCGTCGAACCGGCCGCCCCATGTGCATTTGAAGGTGTTGTTCGGATTCTTGATCGAACTGAAGAAGGCATCCTCCACCTGCTGTGGCAGGGTGTCGGCCGCACGCGAGAAGAATTGGGAAGCTGCGATGGTCATAGACCTGAAATTACAAGTTGTTGGCACATCAGGAAGTTGGGCGCTTGGCTATGCGTCAGGCCATTAGGGATTAGCCCGAATGCGAGATGTGCCCAATGCTGGCTAAGCCGCTTGGTCCAGCCCGGCCGTTCATCCGATATCATACTGAATGGCCATGGATTCATGGATTTAACCGCCGCATTCTGCCGGGATGAAGACATTCGTCAGGACGAGCGCCAAAACGGGCAAGCCTCATATCGCCTTCGTCCTCGCCGGCCTGCGCGCGGGCGGGTCGGAACATATTGTCAGCCTGCTGTGCAATCATTTCAGCCGCCTGGGCTGGACAGTCAGCCTCTTCGCCTTTGAAGAGCCGGGCACAAAGCCCTATTATCCGCACGACCCCGCCGTCCGCATTTCGCAGATCGGCTTCCCGCCCGGGCGTGTGCCCCTTCTGCAGTCGGCTAGCGCCATGTTTCAAAGGATCGCAGCTTTGCGCGCGGCTCTGCGTGGCACCAGGCCCGATCTGGTTATCAGCTTCCTGACGCGCACGAATGTCATCAGCGTGCTGGCGGCAAGGGCGCTTGGCATTCCCGTCATCGTGTCCGAACGCAATAACCCTGTCCTGCAGCGGCCCGGCCTCATCTGGTCCGCCTTGCGCCGCTACGCCTATGCGCGCGCCTATGGTCTGGTGACGATGACGCAGGGCGCGATGAACCAGTTTCGGCCGTCAATGCGCCGCCGCCAGTGGGTGATTCCCAACCCGACTTACGCCCCGGTCGAGCTGGACGCGGATCGTTTACCCGGCCGCAACATTGTTGCTGTGGGCCGTCTGGTGCCGCAAAAGGGCTTCGACCTGCTGCTGGACGCCTTCGCACATGTCGCTGACCGCATACCTCAATGGTCACTCGTCATTTGGGGCGAGGGGCCCGAAAGAGCCGCGCTGGAGGCGCAGCGCGACGCATTGGGGCTGCGCAACCGCGTCGTGATGCCAGGCGTGACGCAGGAACATGGCGGCTGGTTGCGAGACGCGGACATATTCATTCTGTCCTCCCGCTTCGAAGGGTGGGGCATCGTCATTGGCGAAGCCATGGCGGCAGGTGTGCCCACCATTTCTTTCGATTGTCATTGGGGCCCCGGCGAAATGATCGTCGATAATGTCAGCGGCATCCTCGTTCCCGATGGGGACGTCGTCGCGCTAGGCGAAGCAATCGCGTCGCTTTGTGACGATCCCGACCGCCGTGCGCAATTGTCCCACGCGGCCCGGATCGCGTCGAAGCGTTTCAGCATAGACAGCATATTGAGTCAGTGGGAGGATGTGGCCACCGATGCGCTCGCGCCTGCTCAGGCTTGGACCGTCCCACTGAAAGCCGCCGCCGCCTGAACGGCTCAGACTGTCAGAGCTGCCCCAGCGTCTCGATCATCCTGTCGGCTGGCACCGTCTGCCGGTGCACATAGTCATGTATTCGCCCCGGCCGAACGATCTGCACCGTAGTCCAGCCAAGCGCGTGCGGGGCGGCGAGGTCCTTGGATGAATTGTCGGCGACATAGGTCAGCGCCGCACCCGACCGGCCAAAAAGTTTCTCAACATGCTCGGCATCCTTCCCCATCGAATAGAGGCTGATGGTGAATTCACGACCCTGCAGATATTCCTGAAAAACATAGGGCTCGCTCCTTTCGAGGTCGTGCCGCTGATGCCGATCATGCACCATCATGATGCCGCGCTGGAACTGCCATGCCGGGCTTGGCGAGCAGCGGTAGCGTCAGTTCCGCGCGGCCGCCCACAAACTCCTCCAGCGAAATGGTGCGCGGCGAAGGGAGGGTCGCCTGCGCCAGGAAGTTCGCCGTAGCCAGCTTGTCGCGCGCCATCTGCACGATCGCTCGTCGCTCACCGCGACATGGCAACCGGTCGCGCTGAACTGATCGCGCGCCTAGGTCAGCAGTTCGGTGTCGATGGTGGGCACGAGGAGTCCGATCTGCTCGGCTTTGCAGATGTCGAGCATTGCCGGAATGAACTCGGCGCTTTCGCTGGAGGCGCTGCAAAGGCTTTGTCCGCCTCTATGGAGGCGGGGCTCCATTCGGGCGTCATGTCGCACGCGACCATCGTCAGGTCCGTGCCCAAAAGGCCCGCCGCCTCACGAAAACTGCGCAGGACTGACGCGGCGGCCTGCCGAACTCAGCATGCGCAGCGAGCGCCCGCCTGGCATCCCTTGCTCCAATTCCGTGCCCAATAGTGCGGAACCTTCTCTATGGCTTGTCGTAGCCAGGTCCATGTCAGGACACCTCCCGGATCAGGACGAATGCTTCGGCCGCTTCCCTGCTGACGCAGCTGCCCCGGACCTGGGCCAGCGCTCGCAATGTCTCGACCGAGCGCTCATTTGGGAAGGGGCGTATCTGCGACGCAAAACAGCTGAACGCCTCGATCTTGCGGTCCAGATGGCCGCTTATATCGACAAACAGATTGGGCTGAAAGGAAGGCGCGAGATAGGGCGCCGCCCAGTTCGTCTCCGAGACCGTTTCATAGGCAAGTATTCGGGCAGGATAGTTCGCGCCTAGCGGCCTTGCCGCGACCATGGCCGCTTCGAAGACCAACCCATGATCGAAATGCAGATCGCCGACGAAGGGGATGAACAGGGCGTCGGGACGACCTTGCGCCACGAGCGTGCCGATTCCCTGGTTCAGCTCGGCACGCGGCACAGAATCGAGCCTGGCCGCCGGGAAGTCCAGAAAATGCGTGCGTGCAATGCCCAGCATCGCATGGGCCCGCCGCGCCTCCGCCTGAACCCTCTCGACCTGCTCTGCATCGAACATGGGCGCACTGCCGCGCGTTGCGACGACGACCTCGACATGGCGTCCCATCGAAACGAGGCGTGCGATCGTCCCGCCGCATCCCAGCACTTCGTCGTCCGGGTGGGGCGCGATCACCATGGCGCGCTGAATAGTGTCGATCATCGTCATGCCGCCGCTTTCGGTCGTCCCAATATCGCGTGGTTCGGTAATGGCTTCTCCCGCGCGGTCCGCCATCGGGAGACGAAAAGCCCCTGATTATCGCCGCATTTGACCGTGAAGCCTCCTTCGCTCCGCTCCACGATCTGCCCCGCCAACGCGGCGGCATGATGCCGAAGCGGTACGGGATCGGCAGCTTCTATGACGATCCTGTCCTCGCCAAAGTTGGTCCAGGCTCCCGGATAGGGATCGCCGCAGGCCCGGACGCAGCGCCAGACTGCCGACGCAGGCTGCGCCCAGTCGATCAAACTGTCTTCGGGCCGCCGGCGCGCGGCATAGGTAGCGCAGCGCTCATCCTGAACCAGGAGCGTCGGCGAGCCGCTGGCGATATCCTCCAGTACCTCTGGCAGCATCTCTTCGAGCTTCGCCATATGCTTGGCGTAGAGCGTAGCCGCCGTCTCATCCGGCGCGAGGTGGAAATATCGCTGCCCCAGCAACGGCCCGCTATCCACCCCTTCATCGATCAGGAATAGCGAGGAGGCGGAGATGGGCTCATCCAGCAGGATGGTCCAGGGAATGACCGCACGCCCGCGCAGCCGGGGCAGGGGAGCGGGGTGATAGCCTACCACGCCTTTGGTCGCGGTCGCCCTGAACTGCTCGCCACAAATCTGCGACCAGCCGATGACGAAGATATAGTCCGGCTCCATTTCGCGGATCGCCTGCAGGGCGGCGTCGGAATTGATGTTGGCGGTTCGCACGATCTGTGTGCCCGCCCGTTCGGCGTCCGGCGCAAGATCGACGAAGTCGGAATGCCTCCCCGAAAGATCGGGCGGAAGCGTGAAGACGGCGGCCAGATCCCATTTGGGCGAGGCGGCAACGCATTTGACGGCGATCTTCGTACTTTCAACCGCGCCCACGACTATGGCCTTCATGCGCCCTCCTTATCGACAGCAGGTTGAAACGCTCGCCGCTCAGGGCAACCTTGACGGTACGCGCAAGGATGATGAGGTCGAGCCGCAGGGAGCGGTTCGCGATATACCAGAGGTCCAGCGCGAT
>Ga0105148_100056_pt1 | contig 17469 bp, 14 predicted proteins | sample RS_199metaG_FD_91502 | JGI IMG/M metagenome (GOLD analysis project Ga0105148, IMG submission 91502) | Switchgrass associated microbial communities from Austin, Texas, USA, to study host-microbe interactions - RS_199 metaG | ecosystem: Host-associated > Plants > Roots > Rhizosphere | place: USA... | reverse complement strand
GACATTGATCATGTTGCCGGTCGATTTGGCGGACATGTCGCCAGCCAGGAAGTAAACCGCTTCGGCGATGTCGGACGGCAGCACGTCGCGCTTCAGCATCGAACGCTGGCGGTAATGTTCCTCCAGTTCCTTGCCGGAGTCGATACCATGTGCGCCAGCGCGTTCCTTGCGCCAGTCGCCATCCCAGATCTTGCTGCCCTTGATCACAGCGTCCGGGTTCACCGTGTTGACGCGGATGCCGAAGGGTGCGCCCTCCAGTGCCAGGCAACGCGCCAGATGGTTGGCGGCAGCCTTGGCCGAAGCATAGGCCGACGCGTTGGTCGCGGCGGCAACGCCATTCTTCGAACCGATGAACACGATCGATGCGCCGCCCTGCCCCTTCATCCGCTTCATCAGCGGGAAGGCGGCGCGGGCAGTGAGGAAATAGCCCTCTGCGAGCACGTCGTAATTCTTGCGCCACAGGGCAACAGTCGTCTCCTCGATCGGCGCCGAGGAAGCGATGCCCGCATTGGCGACCAGAATGTCGAGACCGCCGAATTCGCGAGCGCAATCATCGAATGCGGCCTGGACCTGCGCTTCGTCGGTCACGTCGCAAACGGCGGCACGGATCACATCCTTGCCGAACTGCTTGGCGAAGCCCGCGCGAACCTCTTCGATTGCGTTGGCGTCACGGTCGGCCAGCAGCACGCAAGCGCCGTCCGCCAGCAACCGCGCGGCGGTCGCCGCGCCGATGCCGCCCGCGCCGCCCGTCACCAGGGCGATCTTGCCGACCAGCGGCTTGGGTTTGGGCATGCGCTGCAGCTTGGCTTCTTCGAGCAGCCAATATTCGATATCGAACGCTTCTTGCTCATCGAGCGCGATATAGCTGCCGATCGCCTCGGCGCCGCGCATCACGTTGATCGCGTTGCCGTAGAATTCGCCAGCCAGGCGCGCCGTGGTCTTGTCACCGGCGAAAGTGATGCGACCGACGCCCGGCACCAGCACCACGATCGGGTTGGCGTCACGCATCGCGGGCGAGTTGGACCGCTTGCAGCGCTCATAATAGGCCGCATACATATCGCGATAGGCCGCGATCTGGTCGGCAAGATAGGCGTCATCCTGCAGCTTCGCCGGATCGAGCGGTAGCGGCGCGATCTTGGTACGCAGGAAGTGATCCGGGCAGGACGTTCCCAGCGCGGCAAGGCGCAGGAAGTCCGCCGAACCCACAAATTCCAGCGCTTCGGCATCATCCGAATAATGGCCCACCTTGGTCCGCGCGCCGGTCATCAGGCCGCGCAGGCGAGGCATCAGGTCAGCAGCGATTGCCGCACGATCCGGATTGGGCGAGACGACCTGACCACCGAAGGCAGGCTTCTCGCCCAGCTTCGCGTTGAGATACTGGGCCGCGTCCGCGATCAGCTGAACGGTGTGTTCGTAGCAGGACTTGGCGGTATCGGCCCAGCAGATGATGCCATGGCCCGCCAGCATCACGCCTTCGACGCCGGGATTGGCCTTCACGAAGTCGCGCAGCTGCACGCCGAGCGTGTAGCCGGGGCGCTTCCACGGCAACCAGCCGATCTTGCCGCCCCAGATCTCCTTGGTCGCGGCCTCGCCGCCCGAGGAAGCAGCCAGCGCAATGATCGCATCGGGGTGAACATGGTCGACATGCGCGAAGGGCAGCAGCGAGTGCAGCGGCGTGTCGATCGAGGCAGCGCGCGGGTTCAGGTTGAACGTGCAGTGCGGCAGATAACCGACCATCTTGTCGTCGTCATCGGGGCCGCCATAATGTTTTTCCAGGCCCAGCAGCTTGTCCTGATACAGGGTCGAGAAGCCGTCCAGCTTCATCGAACCGATATCGCCGCCCGAACCCTTGACCCACAGCACATCGACCTGCTCGCCGGTCAGCGGATCGGTTTCCCGAATCTTGGCAGAGGTGTTACCACCGCCAAAATTGGTCACCGTGAGATCGGAACCGAGCAGATTCGATCGATACAGGAGCAATTCGGCAGGGCTGAGCGTGGCGGCGACGCCGTCATCCCAGTGGCTGGAAGGGACGGCAAAAGGAATCGCCGCGGACGAGACTGGATTTTGCATGTTCATGGCTCTCCCATTATCATTTGCGCTTCCCCTGATCAATCCTTTGCGTTATTAATCGATCATATTCGATCAAACAATATGAGAAAAACGTTATGCCGGAGGGCACGCTGAACCGCGGTTTCGCTATCATCGTCGATATCGGCAAAACGCTCAGCAAAGTTTCCTTATGGTCGCGCGACGGCCAGATGCTCGACCGTCAGGTTCGTCCCAATCAGGTGCGCGAGGACGGCGGCGTCCGCCGCCTGGACACGGCCGGCATTGAAGAATGGCTTGTCGAATCGCTCGGCAAATATGCGTCCAGCGGAGCCCAACATATCGTGCCCGTCGCGCATGGCGCGGGCATCGCCGCGCTGGTGCGGGGGCAGTTGGCCTTTTCGCCGATCGATTATGAGCAGACGATTCCCGAAGAGGTGATGGCTGCGTACCGCGCGGAGCGTGACGATTTTGCGCTCACTGGTTCGCCCGCCCTGCCGGACGGTCTCAATATCGGCTCCCAACTCTTTTGGCTGGATCAGCTTTATCCGGCCGAAATGGCCGCTGCGACCCTCCTCCCCTGGGCGCAATATTGGGCTTGGTTCCTGTCTGGCGTCGCCGTGACGGAGGTGACGAGCCTCGGATGCCATAGCGACCTCTGGTCCCCGGATGCGTCGCGCTTCTCGCCGCTGGCAGAGCGCATGGGATGGGCATCGCGTTTCGCACCGCTCAGCAAGGCGGAAGACAGCGTCGGAACCTTGCGGCCTGACCTTGCCGAACGAACCGGCCTTTCGCCGGACATTCGCGTTCTGGCGGGCCTTCACGATTCCAACGCAGCGCTGCTCGCGGCGCGCGGCTTTGATGAGATTGCGCAGGGTGACTCGACCATCCTGTCCACCGGCACATGGTTCATCGCCATGCGCCTGCCCGCGCAGCAGGTGCCCACGCATTCGCTGGCTGAGGGCCGCGATTGCCTCGTCAATGTCGATGCCTATGGCTGTCCGGTGCCATCCGCTCGCTTCATGGGCGGGCGCGAGATCGAAACGGTGATCGAATTTGACACGCGCCGCGTCGATATCAAGCCGGACCAGCCCGCCCTGCTCGCCGCCGTGCCGAACGTGCTGGGCAAAGGTGCGATGCTGCTGCCGACCCTCGCCCCCGGCTTTGGCCCCTACCCCACGGGCGCGGGCAACTGGATCGCCCGCCCGGACGACTGGTATGAACGCCGCGCTGCGGTATGCCTCTACGCCGCTCTGGTCGCCGACACGATGTTCGACCTCATCGGCGCGCGCGATCGCCTGCTGGTGGAGGGCCGTTTCGCCGATGCGGAGGTTTTCGTGCGGGCGCTCGCATCCCTGCGGCCGGACATGGCCGTCTATACCGCCAACGCGCATAATGATGTGTCTTTCGGCGCCTTGCGCCTGATCGACCCATCGCTCAAACCGCAGGGCTCGCTCAGCCGCGTGCAGCCGCTTCATGAAGACATTTCCTCTTACCGCTCCCGGTGGCTAGCCCGGATCAGTGAGCCCGCCCTTTGAGGATCCGCCCCATGCCGATAGCCAGCGTCGCCGATTTTCGCGAGGCCGCCCGCCGCCGCCTGCCCCGTTTCCTGTTCGAATATATCGACGGCGGCTCCTATGCCGAAGTCACGCTGCGCAAGAATGTCAGCGAATTGTCGGACATCGCGCTGCGCCAGCGGGTCTTGCGTGATGTGTCCAGCATGGACCTGAGGACGGAATTGTTCGGCCAGAAACAGTCGCTGCCGGTTGGACTTGCCCCCATCGGCCTTGCCGGTCTCAACGCCCGCCGCGGCGAATGTCAGGCGATCCGCGCGGCCGAAGCAGCCGGCATCCCCTTCACCCTCTCCACGGTCGGCGCTTGCTCGCTCGCCGAAGTCGCCCGTTCCGCGACCCGGCCCTTCTGGTTCCAGCTCTATATGATCCGCGACCGCGCCTTCATGAAAGATTTGCTGGCCCAGGCGGCAGCCGCCAACTGCTCCGCCCTCGTCTTCACCGTCGATATGCCGGTTCCGGGCACCCGCTATCGCGACTATCATAGCGGCCTTGCCGGGGCGGATGGCCTCAAGGGCGCGATCTGGCGGACGACGCAGGCGGCGATGAAGCCGGACTGGGCCTGGGACGTTGGCGTGCGCGGCCGTCCTCACACGCTGGGCAATGTCGCCCCGGTGCTGAAGGGTAAGACAGGCATCGAAGATTTCTTCGCCTGGATGCGCAACAATTTCGACCCGTCGATCAACTGGCGCGACCTCGATTTCATCCGTTCCGAATGGAAGGGGCCGCTGATCATCAAGGGCCTGCTCGATCCGGAAGATGCGCGCGAAGCCGCTGCGCTTGGCGCAGACGGGATCGTCGTTTCCAATCATGGCGGGCGTCAGTTGGACGGCGTGCTGTCCACTGCGCGGGCCCTGCCCCCGATTGCTGAGGCCGTGGGCGACAAGCTTACCGTGCTCGTGGACGGCGGCGTTCGTTCGGGCCTGGATGTGGTCCGCATGCTGGCGCTAGGCGCGAAGGGTGTGCTGCTCGGTCGTGCCTGGGCCTATGCGCTGGCGGCGCAGGGCGAAGCGGGCGTGACGAAGATGCTGCAACTGATTGAGGCGGAGATGCGCGTGGCGATGGCGCTCACCGGTTCGTGCAAGATCGCCGACATAAACCAGACTATTTTAGCCGGGAGGGACAACTGATGAGTGCGGGAGCGCAAAAGGACAATTGGCGGAACACGATTCTCGCCGGTCTTGCCAACTATATCGATGCCGGTTCGATCGTAGCCGGTTCTGCGGCCCTGGCGCTGTGGCAGGAAAGCTATCACCTCTCGAACGACTTTATCGGCCTGATCGGCGCCTTCGGCCCCAATGCGATCGGCGCGGGGATCGGCGCCTATATTGGTGGACGGCTCTGCGACAAGCTCGGCCGCAAGAAGATCTACCAGTGGGATATGCTCGTCTATGCCGTCGGCATGGCGATGCTCGTCTTCGCTTTCGCGCCCTGGATGATCGTGACCGGCTTCCTGATCGTCGGCCTCGCGGTCGGCGCGGACATTCCCGCATCCTGGTCGCTGATCGCCGAACAGGCGCCGGACGATCGCCGGGGCAAGCATTCCGGCGTTGCGCAAGTCCTGTGGTATCTCGGACCAGTCGTCGTTCTGTTGCTCAGCCTTGCGCTCACCAGCCTGGGCGAGCTTGGCGCGCGCATTGTCTTCGCGCATCTGCTGGTGATTGCCCTTGGCCTTACCCTGCTGCGCTCGCGCATGAAGGAATCGGAACGGTGGGAGGCCGCGCAGGCTGAAGGCGTCGTCAAATTGCCTGTATCCACGCTGTTCCAGCCCAAATATCTCGCCTCCATCCTGGGCCTGGTCGGCATGTACGGCTTCTGGAACCTGTGGGCAGGCACCAACGGCTTCTTCTTCCCCTATATCCTGCGCACCGTGGGCGCAGCGACGCAGGCGCAATCGGTCGCCATCCAGGCGCTGTCCTTCGCCATCGGCATGGTGTCGATCGGGCTCATCTTCATGCGCTATGCGGACAAGGTGAACCAGCGGACGCTGTTCGCCATCTCGGCGATCATCCAGGTGATCGGCATGGCGCTGCTGGCGATATTCCCGCTGACCATCCCGGTGGCGTTACTCTACGTCTTTCTGCTGCAGTTCGGGGGCGGTTTTGGCGCGCAGAGCTTCTTCCAGCTCTGGAGTTCGGAAATGTTCCCAACCATGCTCCGTTCGACCGCGCAGGGCCTGTGCTTTGCCATCGTCCGGATCAGCCTTGGCATTTTCAGCTTTTTCGTTCCGATGCTGAGCGCTACGGGCTTCACGACGTTGGCGTGGATTTTGACGGGCTTCCTCGTCATAAGCGGCGTGATCGGCACTCTCTGGGCGCCGCGCAATGAGGGCAAGTCGCTCGAACAGCTTGAAGCCGAACGACAAGCTGCCTGATTGGAAGGGGGTTGGGGATAATGCACGCGACGGAACGTGAACGGCTGATCATCGAAGCGATGGGCCCGAACGGCTTCGTCAGCTACCGCGACCTGGAAGCGCGGCTTGCAGCCTCCCCAGCCACCATCCGTCGGGACCTCTCCCGGCTTGAAGAAGAAGGCGTGATCCACCGCGTACGTGGCGGCGCCAAGCTTTCCGAAAGCCATGGCGGCAGGCCAGAGGGCGCCGCGCGCCTCGCCGGCACCCCCTTCGCCCAGTCGATCACTGAACATCTGGCGCAGAAGCAGGCGATCGGCCGCGCCGCTGCGCAGCTTTGCCAGCATGGCGAAGGGATCATGATCGACGGAGGCACCACCACGCTTCAAATGTGCCCGCACATCGGTGGCCTCGACCTGTCAGTGCTCACCAACTCTCTGCACATCGCCAACGCCCTGCTGCCGCAGCCCGGCACGCAGATACTCCTCCCCTCGGGAACCCTGTTCCGGGAGCAGAACATCATCCTCGCCCCCGCAGGCGAGGAGTCCATGCCGCGCTTCCACGCGCCCAAGCTGTTCATGGGCGCAGCCGCCGTGGGACCGCAGGGCGTCATGCAGCAGGACGTCATCCTCGTTGCCGCCGAACGCCGCCTGATCGATCGGGCGGAGCAGGTCATCCTGCTGGTCGACAGCTCGAAGTTCACCTCATCGTCGGGAGCTATCGTCTGCGGCCTCGATGAGGTTGACATCGTCGTCACCGACCGAGGCGTTCAGCCCCAAACGCTTGCCATGCTGGAAAAGGCGGGGCCAAAGGTCATAGTCGTAGAGAGCTGATCTTTCACCGCACTAAAAAGGGCCGAACATCATGCGTAGCCACTAAAGCACGCATGATATCCGGCCCTGAACTTAGCCGCGACGAGCGAAGATTTTATTCCTCGCCATTGTCCTTTACGCCAACGGTGGGAACGTCGATCGTTTCCTTCTTGGATCCGACAACGACTGCCTTGGAATCCACGTCAACGTTGGGAAGCTCGCCGCCCTTGACGCTGACTTCGGGCACATCGCCGCCCTTCACATCAGCTTCCCAGAAGCCAGTGGCAAACAAGATGCCGACGACCGCCAGGATCAGGATTACCACGATCGCGAGCGTCCGGCCGCCCCGGCTCTTGTGAACAACGGTGCGGTCACCGGTATAAGGATCTCTGTGAACTTCAGCCATAATCAAGCTCCTCCTGACCCGCATTGAACAATTGGATCATCACCTTGTTCCCGATCCGCAATCAACTTGATGGACGGGTACCCCTGCATGAACCCGCCACTACGAAGCTGTTCATCAGCGGTTTAGGTGGGCCAAAGCGACCCTAAAGCCGGGACAAGCCGTTGAACTTATAGACACTCCTGATGCTTTTCCTCCTCACCCGATGCCCCGCATCTGGCAATCCGGCAAATAAAATGAAGGAGAGTATTATGCGTCATGGAGCCATTATTGCATCGCTTGCTGCATTCGGCCTTATGGGGACCAGCGCCCTTGCTCAAACGACCGTCGGTGGCGGCGTGTCCGCTTCCACGCCCGACGGTTCGGTAGCAGGCGGCCTGACCGGAGCAACCAGCGACCGCGGCCGTGACAAGCATGACGGCAAGCGCCACAAGCGCGACGATCGCCGCGGTTCGGCTACTTCAAACTCCGCATCCACCTATGGATCGGGCACCATATATACGGATCGCAACAAGGCCACCGGCGGCGTGACCGCAGGCGGCTCGGCAAGCGGCACAGGCTCGCAGAGCACTTCCACTTCGATCGATGCCTATGGTTCGACCGACCGCAACGGTTCGACGGGCGAGGTTTATGGCGATTCCACCGCGAACTCGACCAATCCCCGCTAATTCCTCATGCTTTTGGGGGCGGCCCTCGCCCCAAGAGAGGTGCCGTAATGGACCTCATCATTATCACCATAGCCGTGGCGGCGGCGGCAACGCAGCCTTCGGGTGAAAGCTGCCGCCGCACCCATATTTTCGAAGACGGTCATGTCGAAACGTCGCAGGTTCCGGACGATGGGCACAGCGCTTCGGCAGCCAGCGCATCGTCCAGCCGATCGGCGTCTTCTCATGTCGCGGTCTCATCTTCTTCGGCCGGGGCAAGCAGTTCATCTACATCCACCGCAACCAGCACGGCCGATGGCCATCGCAGTTCGGTGACGGTGAGCCGCGGACCGGAGGGATGCAAGATCGTGATCGACGACCGTCCGTAAAGGAGCGAACAATGAAGCGATCAATCGGACTATTCCTGGCAGCAACCTGCCTGGCGACCGCCAGCGCAGCATCCGCGCAAACCACCGCCGGATCGCAATCCTCGACCCCGACGACCGGCGATGTGTCTGCGGGAACCTATGGCTCGGGCACCACTGACGCGAACAGTGTCGGCGTCTCCGATGGAGGCAACGCATCTGCGGCCGATGGCGGTACCGCAACCACCGACTCCCGAGCCAAATTCAACGAAAACATGGCTCGCCAACGATCGGTTGCCACCGCGCGGGACGACGATGAACGGGCGCGTTCGATGACCAATACCCATGTCCGAAAGGATGGTCAGGTCCGCTCCCGGTCCATGTCCATCTACAAGGAACGCGGCGAAAAACCGGTTATTGACCGGCAGACTTCCACATCAGGCAGGTGAGAACGGAGGGCGACCCTCACCCCTCTTCCAAGCCTGAAAAAAAGAAGGCGGGAGACCGTTAGTAGCCTGCGGCCTCCCGCCGGTCTCCTCCCTGAATCTTCATTTTAGAAGCATCAGGGTAGTTTTCGCATACATAGGTTACACGCGAGAATAATATATTCATGCCTTCAGAGAGCGCTGATCAATCGTCATTCGATGTTCCGCGCCCGCCATCTTCCTTGTCTTTTTTCTTGGAGCCCGCCCTTTTCCAACGGGCATTATTGCCACCGCCGCGGTCTGCACCCGTGGAACTGTGGCTTCATTTCACCTCATGCAAATCAACCCCACGCGTTTCGGGCGCAGCGATCACCGTTAAAATGGTGACTATCAGGCTGCCGACCACATAGGCGGCCACCAGCCCGGTACCACCGCTCGCCTTGTAGAGTGAAAGGGCGATGATCGGCGCCAGCGACCCGGCCAGGATCGACGTCGCCTGATAGGCGATGCTCGCCCCCGAATAGCGCAGCCGCGTAGGGAACAGTTCGGTGATCGCCGCGCCTTGTGGTGCATACATGGCCCCGTGCGCCACCATCGCCACGGTGATGGCCAGCCCCACGCTCCACATGCTTCCCCTATCCATCAGCGTGAAGAAGATCAGGAACCATGCGGCCACGCAAACGGCCCCCGCGCCATAGACAAGCCTTCGGCCGACCCGGTCCGACAGGGCCGCGAACAATGGCATCGTCAGACATTCGATCGCAGAACCGATCAGCACGGCATTCAGCACCAGCGACCGGTCGCCGCCCCGAATTTCCGTGAAATAGGTGATCGAGAAAGTTGCGATGACATAATAGCAGATATTCTCGCCGAACCGCAGGCCCGCGCCGGTCAACAGGGCGCGTCCCTTGCGCCGGATCGCCTCCATCGCCGGAAACCGCTCTACCCCGCCTGCCGCAGCCTCCCGCGCGAAGACCATGCTTTCCGAAACAGCACGGCGCAGCCACCATCCTACGACTACCAGGATGATCGACATCAGGAAGGGGATGCGCCAGCCCCAGGCAATGAAGTCCGCCTCCGTCAGCAGGGCCGATGACAGGGCGAACACGCCTGCCGCGAGCAGATTGCCCGCCGGCGCGCCGACCTGCGGCCAGCTGGTCCAGAAACCCCGCTGCGACGACGGCGCGACTTCGGCCACGATCAATACCGCCCCACCCCATTCGCCACCCACCGCGAACCCTTGCAACAGACGCAGCATTATCAACAGGATAGGAGCCCATGTTCCGATCTGTTCGTAGGTAGGCAACAGGCCGATCGCGGTAGTCGATATGCCCATGGTGAGCAGGCTGATCATCAGCAGCGTCTTGCGGCCGATCCGGTCCCCGAAATGGCCGAACACGACGCCGCCCAGCGGCCGCGCGAGAAAGCCCAGCGCATAGGTGGAAAAGGCGAGCAGCGTGCCGGTCAGCGGATCAAAAGACGGGAAAAATAGCCGGTTGAAGACCAACGCTGATGCGACGCCATAGATGAAGAAGTCGAACCATTCGATCATCGTACCGATCAGGCTCGCGCCTACGACGGTGCGCAGTTCGCGTCGGCTGACCTCCGGCTGCGTGATGGTCGTATCTGTGTCGGCTGATCCGGTCAGCATGGCCCCTCCCCTTCATGCTCCAGACGCCTGCATAGAGGCGGAAGGACGGGATGAACAAGGGGCAGCGTGAAGGCCGGGGCAAACATGGCCGCCCCGGCCCCAAAAGATTACGCCAGGCTGCGCGTCTCCTGCCGCGTCTTCCACAGCGACCCGCCCACGCCAGCCGCCAGCAACGCGAAGGTGACGCCCAGGCTCAGCACCGGCGGGAATTTGTCGCCCCCCAGCACGAAATCGGCGACGAAGATCTTCGCGCCGATATAGACCAGGATCAGGGCCAGCGCATATTTCAGATAGTGGAAACGGTGCACCATTGCCGACAGCGCGAAATAGAGCGCCCGCAGGCCCAGGATCGCCATCACGTTCGACGTATAGACGATGAATGTATCGGTCGTGATGGCGAAGATGGCAGGAACGCTGTCCACCGCGAAGAGCAGGTCGGCAAAGTTGATCACGACCAGCGCCAGGAACAGGGGCGTGGCGGCCAGCACCATCTTGCCGGTCTTGCGATGCGGCATGCGCGCGAAGAAATGCTCGCCATGCAGCTGCGGCGTCATCCGAATATGCGTGGCGATGAACTTGATCGCGCGATTATTCCCGATGTCCATCGGCGTATCGCCCGAAAAGAGCATCTTGATGCCGGTGAAGATCAGGAAGGCGGCAAAGACGTACAGCACCCAATAGGCTTCATGCAGCAGCATAGCGCCGCCGCCGATCATCAGCCCGCGCAGCACGATCACGCCGACGATACCCCAAAGCAGCGCGCGATACTGGTAGCGGGGGGGGATCGCGAAGTAGGAGAAAATGAGGCTGATCACGAAGACATTGTCGATCGACAGCGCCTTTTCGATGAAGAAGCCGGTGAAATACTGCATCCCCGGCTCTGGCCCGCGCGCATACCATATCCAGCCGCCGAACAGCAGCGCGATGCTGATGTAGAAGGCCGAAAGGCCAAGGCTTTCGCGAATGCCGATCTCCCGGTCCTCCTTGTGCAGGAAACCCAGGTCAAACGCGGTGAGCGCGATCACCAGTATGATGAAAATCAGCCAGAACCAGGCGGGTGTTCCCAGCCAGTCTGTGAACAGAAATTCCATGAAACGCTCCTCCAGTGCAACATTGATGTTGATCGGAGGACCAGAAGCGAAAGAGAAGCCGAACCTGATACCCATTCGCATCGGATCATCCGATGCGGTCCGACATCACGCGCCAGGGAAAGCGCGCCAGAGGGGCCCGGTCCGCGGTCCTGATCTTAAACCGCTCTGGAATCTTTTCAATTCGCTATTTCATTCAGTAAATCAATTTCCTCGCTAAAGCTGCGCATCGCCGCCATCGACACAATAATCCGCCCCGGTGACATAGCTCGCCTCGTCCGACAGCAGGAAGAGTGCAACAGCCGCAGCCTCCTCCGCCGTCCCCACACGACCGAGCGGATTCCCGGCCGCGATCTGCTGCACCACGGCGGAAGCATGTTCTTCCGGCAGGCCCAACCGGTTAAAGAAATCTGTCTCGATCGCACCAGGACTCACCGCATTGACCCTGATCCGCCGCGGCGCCAGTTCCCGCGCAAACCCGCGTACCAGCGAACGGACTGCCCCCTTCGTCGCCGAATAAAGCGCGCTGGCCTGCATTCCCTTGTCCTTTGCGATGGACGCCGTGATCACGATCGATCCACCGTCCCGAACAATCGGCGCCAGCGCTTGCGTCCCGAATAGTGGCCCACCGACATTGAGGTCCATCAGCTGACGGTAAACATCCGGCGTCAAATGACCCAGCGGCGCTCCCGCACCCACACCCGCATTCAGGAATACCGCGTCGATCGTCCCGAACAACCGCTCCGCTTCGTCCGCCAGAGCCTGCCCTGCTTCAGGCTTCGACGCATCATTCACCAAGATATGGACAGCAGGAAGCTGCTCCCGCGCGCGCTCCAGCCGATCCGCGTTGGAGCCGGTGATAAGTACCGAGCCGCCTTCCTCGACAATCCGCCGTGCAGCAGCAAGGCCGATGCCGCTCGATCCGCCAGTGATCACCACCGACTTGCCCTCAAATCTGCCCATGCACCCGCCTCCTTCAGTGCCACCGCGAATACGCTTGGCTGTGATCAGCCCGGTCATGCCTGACAATCAGACGGCTAGTCCAGTCTCGGTGCGCACAGGGTGATGAGGAACCAATTCCGCCTGTACCGGTGGAAGCGCCTAGGTGGACGGAAATAGGTCTGGCGGGGAGGTGATTTCGACGCCACGCCGCTGGACGGCAATTTGCAGATCACAAGCCGGTGGTCCGATGCACGGCGAAGCTATCTTAACTGGGAGCGCCGATTGAAAAGCGTGGAAACAGCCTGGGCCATGAATCTGGTGTCATTGCACCGCCTCTTCAACCAGTTCGGCTATCTCGAACACAAAGCTCCGCCAGCCGCGCGTCTTCGACGCCTCTTCGGCAGCGGCGCGCTTCTTCTTGGCCTCCGCGAGTGACTTGACATGCCCCCAAAAGACCTCCGTCTTGCCATTCTCCAGCTCGGCAACGATCCGCCAATAATGGGTGAATGGGTCGGCCGTTGGGCCGATCCGCTTCACATATCCGTCGGCCATCGTCGCCCTGAGATATCGTTTCTTACGCTTAGTCATTGGCCCGATGTATCACGATGCTGGAAAGCTGCGCCCTCGACACCATCTTGGACAGATGGACTACGCTGCCCCCAACGAAAATATCGCCTATATTGGCCTGCTCGCTGACGAGGAGATCGAACTGGACAGCGCCGCGCTGGCATTGAGCGGCCTCGATCACGAAGGGGTCGATCTCGATCCCTATCTTGTTCTTCTTCGTGAAATGAACGCGGTCCTCGATGCGGAAAGGATCGCCTGCGGACCAGAAGCGCTGAAGTCGGGACAGGCTCAGGCGGCCGTGCTAGCGCGTGTATTTGGCAACCGCTTTGACTTTGCGGGCGACAGCTCGGCCTATGATGCGCCGCTCAACGCCGACATGATCCGCGTGCTTGACCGGCGGCGCGGCCTGCCGGTCAGCCTGTCCATCCTCTATGTTGCGGCGGCCCGGCGTATGGGTTGGACGGCTTACCCGCTCAACACGCCTCGCCATCTCCTGGTCAGCGTGGGTACGGAAAGCGACCGCGCAGTGATAGACCCCTTCAATCGAGGCGCGCTGGTGGAGCCGGAGCAATTGGCTGCGTTGATCGGGCTGACGCCGGACACGCTCACCTCCTCCGGCAGTCTGTATCTGGAGCCGATGTCCAACCGCATGGCCCTTGTGCGCCTTTTGTTGAACCAGGCGACGCGAGCCGAGCAGTCGGGCGACAGCTGGCGCGCCCGCACACTGTATGAGCGTATGACGATCGTGGCGCCAGAGCACGGCGCTGGGTGGTGGACATTGGCGCGGCTGGAACTGGCTCATGGCGATGTGGAAGCCGCCCGCTCCAGTCTCAGCGCCATGCTGGAAGTCACCAGGGATCGCGAGCGCCGCGGCCACATAGCTGCCGCGCTGGAGCGGCTTGCTGGCCAGTCTTCTCTTTGATGGTGATCGACCACGGTAGCGTGCCACCGCCGGTTCTCTGGAGCTTCCGCCGCTGGGCGAGGTCAAGCTGTCTACGAAGCCAGGCGCATGCTTGCCGCCTCCCCCAAGGGCACTATCCTAGAGCGCCGCGATACCCGGATTATGATCCTGACTACCCCGGCGGACGCATTGGGCGGACGCTGGAAGGCGTCCATTTCGACGCAACGCGTCTTGGCCCATGGCTGAACACCGACGCTGCACCACGGATTCCGACAGCTTTCCGCTCGATGAAATCTTTTGCGACTTTGTTGAGCGTGATTGGCCGTACCATCGCATGATGGGACTAAACATCTAAGGCGTCGTGGCGGAGCGCATCCGGCACCATCCGATCGATCAAGCACGTACCGCCATCCGCTCAAGTGGTTCACATGGCATTTGAGCAGGGCTTGCGCTTCATCGCAATTCTGTTCGCGTATTTTCGGGCTCAACCCGCGTCGCAATGCCCTGCCTCATCGACCCCGTTGAAAAGCGCAGGATCGGCCCGCTCTGCGCCGCTGTGCTGCGCCATCTGCGCCACAGCGGCCGCCACAGTGGAAGAGAGCTTATCCGGCTGCTCGCGCGCGATATCGATGATTTGAGCCCTCATCCGAGGATCCCAAAAGTTGGTGAGGTGCTCACTCAGCGCCACCACCGCCCTCTCCTGCCCCATTGGCGCTAAATTGCGGTCAATCTGGTGCGCCATGTACACCAGGCGCTCTGTGGTCGACATGACATGGCCATCCTCGTTCATGCCGATCTCCTTATTCCGCCGGTTCCACAGGCGCGATGCGCCGGCTGCGCTTGGCCTGCTGGGCATATTCCTGCTGCCAATCGCTTGGGCCGTTGGACAGGCTCACCTGAACCGCTGTAACCTTATATTCAGGGCAATTGGTGGCCCAGTCCGAGTAGTCGGTGGTGATCACGTTCGCCTGCGTCTCTGGATGATGGAAAGTGGTATAGACGACGCCCGGGGCAACCCGTTCGGTGACGAGCGCACGGAGAGTCGTTTCCCCTGCCCGGCTGCGCAGCGCCACCCAGTCGCCGTCCTTGAGCCCCCGATTTTCCGCGTCACTAGGGTGAATTTCCAAGCGGTCTTCAGGGTGCCAAGCCGTGTTACTGGTCCGTCGCGTCTGTGCACCGACATTATAGTGACTGAGAATCCGCCCAGTGGTCAGCAACAGCGGGAAGCGTGGCCCAGTCTTCTCGTCGGTCGGCACATAGTCGGTCACGACGAACTTGCCCTTGCCGCGCGCGAAGCCATGGATATGCATTGTCGGCGTCCCCGTGGGAGCGGCATCATTGGCTGGCCATTGCAGCGAGCCTTCTGCATCCAGACGATCATAATTGACGCCTGCGAAGGTTGGCGTGAGCGCCGCGATCTCTTCCATGATCTGCGAAGGATGCTCATAGCTCCAGTTCAGCCCCATAGCGTTGGCGACCAGCTGAACGATTTCCCAGTCGGCATAGCCGTTGAGGGGCATCATGACCTTGCGCACCATCTGGATACGTCGTTCCGCATTGGTGAAAGTGCCGTCCTTTTCCAGGAATGTGGAGCCTGGCAGGAAGACATGCGCGTAATTGGCGGTCTCGTTAAGGAACAGGTCCTGCACGACCACGCATTCCATCGCCGCAAGCCCCGCCGCGACATGATGGGTATTGGGGTCCGACTGCAAAATATCCTCGCCCTGGATGAAGATGCCCTTGAATCTGCCATCTGTCGCAGCATCGAGCATATTGGGAATGCGCAGCCCCGGCTCCTTGTCCAGCTTCACGCCCCAGGCCTGCTCGAACTGCTTGCGGGTGGCATCGTCCGATACGTGGCGATAGCCTGAGAATTCGTGTGGGAAGCTGCCCATGTCGCAGGCGCCCTGGACATTATTCTGGCCCCTGAGCGGGTTCACGCCAACGCCTTCGCGCCCGACATTGCCAGTGGCCATGGCAAGGTTCGCGATCGCCATGACGGTGGAGCTGCCCTGGCTGTGCTCGGTAACGCCAAGGCCATAATAGATCGCCGCATTACCACCCGTGGCGTAAAGCCGCGCCGCGGCGCGCACCTCCTGCGCATCCACGCCCGTCAGCGGCTCGATCGCTTCAGGCGAGCGGCTCGGTTCGGAAACGAAGTCCGCCCAGTCCTGAAACTCGTCCCAATCGCAGCGCTCGCGGATGAAATCCTCATCATAGAGCTTCTCAGTCACCACTACCTGAGCGAGCGCCGTCAGCATCGCGACGTTGGTGCCGGGACGCAGGGGAAGGTGATGTTCCGCCTCCACATGCGGCGATTTGACCAGATCGGTGCGACGCGGGTCGATGACGATCAGCTTCGCCCCCTGCCGCAGCCGCTTCTTCATACGGCTTGCGAACACGGGATGGCCGTCGGTCGGATTGGCGCCGATGACCAATATCACGTCAGCCTTCATGACGCTGTCGAAATCCTGCGTGCCCGCCGAGGTGCCGAAGGTCTTGCTGAGGCCATAGCCGGTCGGCGAGTGGCAGACCCGCGCGCAGGTATCGACATTATTATTGCCGAAGCCCTGGCGGATCAGCTTCTGGACAAGGAATGTCTCTTCGTTGGTGCAGCGGCTCGACGTGATGCCCCCGATGCTCAGCCTGCCAAATTTTTCCTGGATGCGGCGAAACTCGTTCGCGGTATGGGTGATCGCCTCTTCCCAGCTGACCTCGCGCCATGGTTCGTTCACCGACGCGCGGATCATGGGGTTCAGGATACGGTCCTGATGCTGGGCGTAGCCCCAGGCAAAGCGGCCCTTGACGCAGCTATGGCCGCGATTGGCCTTGCCATCCTTCCACGGCACCATGCGCACCAGTTCCTCACCCCGCATCTCGGCCCGGAAGGTGCATCCAACGCCGCAATAGGCGCAGGTGGTGACCACCGCGCGGTCGGGCGTTCCGGTCTCCACCACTTTCTTTTCGATAAGGGAGGCCGTGGGGCAGGCTTGCACGCAGGCGCCGCAGGATACGCATTCGGAGCCGAGGAAGTCCTCGCCCTGCGAAGCGGACACTTTCGATCCAAAGCCCTTATTCTCGATGGTGAGGGCAAAGGTGCCCTGCACTTCGTCACAGGCCCGGACGCAGCGGGAGCAGACGATGCATTTGCTGGGATCGAAGTCGAAATAGGGGTTGGACTGGTCTTTGGGCTGACCCATGTTGGTCGCGCCGTCATAGCCATAGCGCACATCGCGCAGGCCCACCGCCCCTGCCTGATCCTGCAGTTCGCAATCGCCATTGGCGGCGCAGGTCAGGCAATCGAGCGGATGATCGGAAATGTATAGCTCCATCACTCCCCGGCGCAGCTGCTTCAGACGATCGGTCTGCGTGCGTACCACCATGCCCTCAACGACGGGGGTGGTGCATGAGGCAGGATAGCCAGCGCGCCCTTCAACCTCGACCAGGCACAGGCGGCAGGAGCCGAAGCTTTCCACGCTGTCGGTGGCGCAAAGCTTGGGGATGGAGCAACCCGTCAGCGATGCGGCACGCATGATGCTGGTGCCTTCGGGCATGCTGACGCTTTGCCCGTCAATGGTGAGCGTGACGCTTTTGCCGGTTGCGACGGCGGGCGGGGTTCCATGATCGGTTTCGCGGGTGAAAGTCATTCCGCAGCTTCCTTTGCCGGTGCGGGCGCACCGAAATCCTCGGGGAAATAATCG